>Ga0210003_1001958_pt1 | contig 17694 bp, 26 predicted proteins | sample LantaG_FD_182804 | JGI IMG/M metagenome (GOLD analysis project Ga0210003, IMG submission 182804) | Deep subsurface microbial communities from Baltic Sea to uncover new lineages of life (NeLLi) - Landsort_02402 metaG (SPAdes) (version 2) | ecosystem: Environmental > Aquatic > Marine > Oceanic >...
ACTTTTTTATTTGCTTTCATTTAATAAAGATATGAATAATTTATATGGTACACTAATAAATAGCGTGTTATTTTATCCAAATAACATTTGCTTCTTGTCGCTGTTCCCTTCTTCTAGTATCTGGTGACCTACTACGCTTTTGTTGTGTGCGTACTCTCTTATTGCTTTCTGTATATTATCTGTTACGAATTTAAATTCATATTCGTATCCGTCTGCTTCTTTAAATAGTACTGTATATTGTTTTTTCATAATGTAATTAAAGTGTTTTGGTATTCATTCATTTGTATTATATCTATAAATAGATTTCCTAATTGAAAGCTTCCTACTTCTCCGTTGTCTTGAATAATTTCAGAGAGCTGCTGTATATATGTAAAGTCTTGTTGGTTAAAAGAAGCTGCGTCTAATCTTATTAGAATTTCATTATTTTTTTCATTATTATAAGGCTTTATTCTTTCGCTCAAATCATACAAAGTACTATTTTTTTCTTTTTCAAAGTAATCGATAGTAAGAACCTGCATATCATCCTCGATATATATACTACTACACCAAGGTTCTAATAGTTCTAATAAATTAGAGTTACAATTTTTAACAACGAATCCAATATCGTACTTAGCAGGGACTATAGGTTTCATATATTCGTCATGCTTACAGTAGTGTCCCCATTTACGAATAAACTCTCTAGTCGATTTTTGATTTTGTTTTAGCCACTCATCTGTCTCTCTGTTCTTCATGAACACTTCGCCATTTGGGTTTCTTTTTGCTCCGTCTGCAAATCTCGAACCTCTACAAGTCATATGATAAACAAAACCCTCCCATGTTTGAATAAACTTAATACCATTCAAATGAAAACGATTAAATATATCTGTATCTTCTTTTGATTGAGGAGCAAATATGGGATCATGTCCTCCTATCTCCTGAAAGTCTTTCTTCCAAAATGCCCAAGGTGCAAATATGCCTTCAGTAGTAGGTGCACTATCAAATTGCTCTACTCTATCTTTTACATACTGTAGTAGTTCTTTTTCTTTAAACTCTTCCGGTTCAATTCCAAAATCTTGAAGAACTTTTTCTGGGCCTGGTGGATGTAATGGTGGTTCAATCCTAGTAAGCGATACAATAGTTTTTTCTTTTAGTTCGTTCTCAATTGCATCTAAAGCATTTGGACATAGGTACATATCTGCATGATAGATCATACAAATGTCATGTGTTGCTACTTCATTCACTAGAGTGTCGTATAAAATAGTATGCCCTAAACGTGTCGGTCCTTCATTCTTAATTGCTTTAAAATGTGGATCTTTTTCCATCATTTCTTGACACCATTCCCAAGTTCCATCTTTATCACTAAAGTCATCTGCTACACAGATTTCTACTTCATGCCTACCTTGGTTCTTACGGATTGAATTGTAAGACCATTTAAGATATTTTAAATTGTTCCTTGAAGGTTGTATTAAAGATATTTTCATGGTATTTTTCTTTATAGTTTGTTTTTGCTGCTTGACTATTAATATAGTAAAAATCTTTCTGATTATCTAATTTTTCTATTAGAAATTTAGCATGTTCTATATCTCCTAGTTCTACTGTTAAGTTAGGGTGGCATATTTCTTGAGTATCTAATCCTTTATACCCTATACACGGTATCCCTAAGTAAGCACAGTTTAATGCAAATGTTCCTGCTGCGTGTGTTCTCATTAAGTGCACTCCAATTTTGAATTCATTTAGTTTATGTATCCACTCCTTCCAGTTCATGTAAGGAAGTAACTCTAGTAGTTGTTCCTCACCTTCTTGTTTTCTCCCCATTGTTGGTGCTGTAACTTGTTCAAACTGACTGTTCGCTACTATATAGGAGTCAAAGCCTCCGTACCAACTAACGAAGTTACCTCCAATTATAACTCCTTTCCTTTCTACCTCTTCTATATCCCCTACTGCCTGTTCTATCATTAACGAGTTCATAACTCTTACATCGCTATGTCCTGTTAGTCCTCTATAGTAAAGCTTATCTGCTTTATTATGAACATATATTATATCAGCAGATGTTAAAGTGTTATAGTAGTTAATTTGCTTCTCTAAGCTATAATCTTGAAAATACCAGTGAGGGCCTTCTTGCATTACTGCTACCTTATCGCAAACCGATTTTATACTATCAATATTAAAATCAGGATTTGTCTTAGGTATAATAACTATTCCTAAATCTAGTTTTGTCTCGTACTTTATTTGATGTGCTGAATTTATAGGGTAATGAGTTGCTTCTAAAGCACAGATCCATGCAAACTCAGTCCTCATATTTTCATAACTCCTAGGTAACTTACCTGTAAAGTTCATCTCTGTAAAAACCGCTACTTTCATACTGTTCTTTAGAATTTCTTTTTATCTCCGTTTAGGTAGTAGTATTGAGTCCCTCTAATACAGTTCTCTCTTATTGTAGGGTAAGGACATAGTATGTGCATTTCACTACCGCTTCCGTTTGACGCATCTGTTATACCAGCTTGGTAGCTTATATTAAATTTAGCTTGTCTTTTTATGTATATCTGATCTCTTATAGATACTCCCATATCGGCGAAGTTGTAAGATTCTGGGAAATACTCTCCCCATTCTGTTTCTCTAATATCAAACTCACTAAAGTAAAATACAGGTAGCCCTTTAAATTTTTCAGCTGCTTCGTAAAGTAGGTGATCTTTCTCCCATCTCCCTTTAGCCCATTCTAGTCTAGAAGCGAAAAGTAGACACCCGTAATCTCTTTCTTGCACTTTTGACTGTATTGTCTTGGTGTTTCTAGCAATTTCATCTGGTGTAAAGTATAATTTCGGTTTAGAGTCTATCGTTTGTAAGTCGTCTTCTGTAAATCCAAGTCTTCTTAGTATCTGTTCAACGAGAGGTTCATCACATGATCTTATCATATCCCCATCATGAACTAGTGAAGTATAGGATCGATCATGATCAGTAAATACACTACTAAACTCTCCTTCCTTAAAAAACTTATCAATATACGGATTATTCCCCCAGACTGCTTCTATGTTATTTAGTGCAGGGTTGTTTTTATCGTATCCCCAAACTTCTGTGTTTATTGTATTCTCTACATATTCTACGGAGGGTACTGCAATTTTTAATTTAGGGTACTTTTTCTTTAATGCTTCGAATAGTCCGCTAAGTATTCCTAGATCTCCTAGAGAGTAGCAGAATCTCATAAAAGGGAACCATCCGTCATAGTCTTCTGGGAGTATTGGAACATTCTCTGTAGCTTTAACTCCTAAGTACGGTACGTCTAAAACTCTTCCGTCAGTACTTGCGTTGTATATCTTATCTTCTCTAATTATCCACTGATGCATTATATTCTGTTTTTTGGGGTGTAGGAGAGGTTACATACTCCTTTATACTGTGCTAGCCGTGGTAGTACTTTCCAGTCTTCGTGTACTATTCCTAATACTATACTATCTAGGTATTCCCCACATTTATGGATACACTTTCTCTTTACTCCTTCTTGTTCGAATCCTACCCAAGTTGCTGATTTTAAACTGGCAATATTATTTTCTAGTACTTCTGTGTCTATCCTATGCATGTTCAGTACTTCAAAGCCAAAGTCAATTCCAGCTGCCAGTACTCGTTTAGAGAATCCTTTACCTCTATGTTTCTCAAATACATCATGAGCAGAATCGTACTTTCTATTAACCCAGTCAATATTTTGTACCTTGTATAGTCCTACCGGTATTCCTATGTACTCTTCCTCTACTGCTATGAGTATAATAGTCTTATTTCCGTCTATCTGGTTAAACCATTTATCTTGGTCATCAGAGTTTATAAAGGAGGTGTTATGTGTGCCAAACCAAGATTCATTTTTCAAGTACTTTAGTATCGGTAGATCTTCTCTTTCGAGTTTACGTAGTGTTATCCCGTTTTTATGTTTATACATTACCAGCCTTTTTTAATACAATCAACAATGTATTCTCTATCTTCGTGTGTTACCCAGTAACCTACAGGGATACTTACCATAGTCTTAACAGCCTTGTCCACGCCTGGTAAACTACTTTTATACGGTACAGTACAAGTATGGTTGTCGTTACGCTCATGTACTCTTGATGTTGCTATCCCTTTTTCGTTCATGTACTTTACAAACTCATCTCTATTTTCGACGTGTAAAGTATACAGCCAGTAAGCAGATTCTCCTCCTTCTACTTGAGGTATCAGTGTTACTCCTGGTGTATCTCTTAATTGATCATTATAGTAGTTTCCGTTTGCTTTATTTGCTCCGATTACTTTCTCAAAATCTCTTAGGTTTGCTCTTCCTACTGCAGCTGATACATCGTTCATGTGAAACTTAAATCCTACTTCTGGAATATCAATTTCACATCTAAAGTCCTCTCTAGGCCCTTCTCTATCTATTCCGTACCATCTCAGTAATTTTGCATCTCTAGTAAATGAATTAAATGGAGAGGATATAAAGCCTCCATCTATTGACGTAAGGTGTTTAATTGCTTGTAAGCTGAATGTTGATATATTGCCTGTGAATCCTACTGGCGTTCCTTTATATATTGATCCTAAAGCATGAGCACAGTCTTCAATTATGAGTATCTTCCTACCGTATTTTTCCTCTGCCCGAGTTACAATGCGCTTTAACTTATCTAGATCTATAGGATTACCTCCCCAGTGTACTACTGTTATTATTCTAGTGTGTTGGTTTATTGTACTTTCTAGGGCATCCAAGCACATATTCAAATTTAATGGATCTACATCTACCCACTTTAAGTTAAGTCCGTTTAGTATAATAGGCCAATTTGTTGCAGTACATGTCAATGCAGTGGTTAATACTTCATCGGTCGGTAGTAACTTACTCCACTTTATTTCTGCATATCCTGCTGTAAATTCCTCTCTTAAGTCTCTATCTTTCTTTAAGTAGTGGTATATTAAGTGTTCAGCGGAGGTTGCAGAGTTTGTTAATACAACGTTACTGCTATTGAATCTTGTATTAAGTTCTTTTTCAAACTCTTTTACTTGCGGACCTTCTCCTATAAATCCGCTCCTTAGTACGTCTGCAGCCGCTTCTGGAGCTTCGCTGTTCATGTAAACTTTAAATAGTGGTATGTTCTTATTCATATCTTTGATTTAATTTGTAATCTTTCTTTAAATATTTCAATACAATCTACATTTTTATCGTTTACCATAATTAATGTACCGTCTTCTTGATACAACTTTGTAAACTGGCCTTGAGATATTTGAGAGGAAATTATATTTGAAAAAGTTCTTTTATTTCCTCCGCTAAAGTGTATAATTTGGGTTATAGTATCTCCTACCTTATTAGCACTGCTTTTTAAATTTAACCTACTCATAATGTATCGTAGTATTTATTCTGCTTCTCTTGTCTTTTAATCTCTTTTGGATGATATAGTGCTAGTTCTTCCATAGCAGGTAGTGCAGAAAATCTTTGATGACCTTGAAGGACTTCGTGTACTTTATTCTTCCAAGATATCTCAGGCTTATTCTTCCATATTCTCATCTGGTAGTCAGGCCAGTTCACCCAACCTTTTTCGTTTACATTCCATTTCCATTTACTTATGTGTTCTTCAGTTAACCCTTCTACGGTGTTCACTCTAGGTACGTAGTATACTTCGTTGTCTGTATTTTCTGTAATAATTTGATGTATGTTATCGATAAGGATATCGCTAGGGTACTCGTCGGCATCTATCTGAAAGATATAATCTCCGGAGCACATACTAGTTAAGTAGTTTTTCCAGTCAGCAAAGTGATTATCGAATGATTTACTTTCTAACTTAATACAATCTTCCGCCTCCAAGTCTCTTAAGTATTTCCATACCTCTGCTGTTCCTGATTTTTTATCGAACAGAACTATAACTTCATCTTCTTGTCTCATGTTTAACATAAGAGTAGATATTAGTTTTTGAATCTCTTTGTATTCATTACATACTGTTATTGCATAACTTATTTTCATACTCTAAATATACGAAATTTATTATTGATTTACAACTTCAAACATACCTATATATTCTGCTGCTGTCATAAAGTCTTTCTGTTCAAAATGATTTACATTCTTCATATCCATCTTATGGGTTTGTTCATCAGCTACTTTTTTATCACCTTCACCTAAGGGTATCGCTTTTACTGCCGCCCATCTCCAATTACTTTTAGCTGTTCCGTCTACAAATACCATACCTTTTTCAGGGAGTGTTATGGTAGATGGTAACCAGTTATGTTTATCTGTATCTTCGAATATTAGGTCTTTGTACAGTTCTGGAGATGTCTCTATTGCTTGTCTGATTATTTCACTATCTTTTGTCATTAAGGTACTCGTTGTAAATCCACACCCCCAACAAAGCCATGTTGTAACATCGGCACTCACCTTTTGCTCATAGCAAGCGTTACCTTGGCATCTTTTACATTCTGTTAACTTATCTGTATTTTCCATTTATATTTTTTTTAATTGAGGTAGCTGTAGTTTAGGTAGCTGTAATTCTACTTGTTTAGGTATTGCTGGGATTGTATCTAATATATTTTTTAATGTCTCTCTCATATTTTCGTAACTGAATTCAGATCTATTCTTGTATCCTTGCTTCTTAGCTTTAATCATCCACTGCTTATGATGTTTATATATGTCTTTATATGCCTGACCTACATCTATGGAGTCAGGGGTAAACCATTGACTCTCTTTTAGTATCATATTAGGTACTACTGCAGAGTCGTGTACGTTTGTTAAGTCTCCTTTAACATACCTTACTAAGTCTTTATCTAAAAAGTCTGTCTGACCAGACCAAGACGATGCTATGATTGGTTTATTAACTAAGCTGAATTCTAAGAAAGGTCTACCAAAGCCTTCTCCTTTTGCAAGCGATACGAATGCTTTAACTTTTGGGTGATTGTACAGTAGGTTCATACTTGTGTCTGATACTTCTCCGTGTATTAAGTAGATGTTAGGAAGTTTCCCTTTAACTGTCTTTCTTACTTTATCAATCTTATCTAAAATATTCTCTCTATCCATAATAGAGGTACCAGTAATATGACACTTCATAATTAATGCAGGTGCATCTTTTTTATTCTTAAATGTCTCTAAGAAAGATTTTATGGTAAACCCTAAGTTTTTTCTATCCTCTCCTATATCCCCTTGCATCCAATGTCCTGTTGTCAAGAAGCAAAATGCTTCAGGTATAGTGTTTAATGTCTTCTCTATATCTGTTAGATTAACGGAAGGTTTAGTTGGAAGGTATTTAGTTATGTCTGCTCCTTCAAATAGTACTTCTATTTTTGTAGTCAGTTCTATTTTTTCTCTGATATGGCCTGTCTTATTATCTTTAACATCGAATTTACTTCTAAGAAACGTTTCTTTGCTGTGTTTAGATGATACTAGAAGTAAATCAACATTATTAGCTCCTTTTACCCAACTAGGATCGCATAGTGTTGTTTCCATTCCTGCAGTTACTCCTATATTATACTTCCCTATTTTTTTAAATTCATTAGGTACACTAATTTGAATACATATATCGGGTTGTTGTGTTACTTGTGTGGTTATTCTGCTAGCAAGGTCTGATAGGTTATGTTCTTTTAGGTATCCCCATCTAGTACTTCCCCAACGTTGTGCTAATAGTTTTATATCCCATTCTGGTTTAGCATCAATGACTGCTCTAACAAAATCTCTACTTCGTGCTCCGTACCCAGAATATGTATCAATAGGTGCGCTTATAAGTACTGTTGTTTTATTTTCCATATTCATTTTAATATCCTGTTAATTTATGTGGTGCGTACTTTACTGGTCTTTCTTCTACCTTATGGAAGTCAAAAGTAGATCTTGGTTTAAAGTTTTTAAATCCTTCATCTAGAACTTCTATTATATTTTGTGACATCTTTCTTGCTGTCATCCTAGATTCGTCTCCTATTACCCAATCATGTCCTTTCATTCCGTTTTCATCTCTCTGTTCAGGAGACATGTTAAATACTTTAACTAAAGCGTCAGCAGCATCTTCTGGGTTACATCTGTCATCAAATATGTAAGGTGTCGGTACAGAACCTACTAGAGAGATGTTAGTAGGAAATACCGGTATTGCCCAGTCCCCACACTCTTTAACCGTACCTCTATGGTTTGAAGGAAAATCAGCATTAAAATCTATCCATTTACCATCTTTCTCAAACCTACATTGATCTTGCATTCCTCCTGTTACGTTAGGTATAATCATAGTACCTGTACTTAGCGATTCAGTCAACGACAGTCCCCATCCTTCGTTAGATGATAAAAGTATCGATACATCCGATATGTTATAAAGTAAGTTCATATGGTCTGCCGGTATCTTGTTACTTGAGAAAAGTACTTTTACGTATTCTGGATCGCATATTGCATCTTTTACTGCTCTTAAGTCTGTTCCATTGTTATCGATCGGGTCTGTATGTAGTATAAAAGCACATTTTTTTGCTTTTTCTCTACCTATCTTATCGCAGAACAGTCTGTATGCAAGTATTGTGTCGGGTATGCTTTTTCGTCTGATGTTCCTAGAGTTAAAGAATACTACAAATTCGATATCATCTGATTTAAGCATGTTTTTTTTAAACTCTTGTAGTTCGTTAAATTGCTTATGATCTTTTTTAATGGGAAAGAACGTACTCTCGTTTATTCCATGAGGTACATATTTTATTAACTTATCTTTAGCATATTCCCCTAAAACTAGTTCGTTTATAGTCTTAGTTTGTTTTGATATTGCCATCAATACATCTACAGAGTTGTAGTATGGCTTATTGTATAGCGGTGCGGGATAGTCGTCCCATATGTTTAGCCAGAAAATAGGCATCTTAGTTCTTACCTCTCTCTCCATTTCAAACAACCAAGTCCAGTACCTAGGATCAGTAAATATAAAAATAGCATCTGGTTTCTCAAATCCTATTAGCTGTCTGATCTTATCAGGGGTACCGTATCCGGAAGAAGGAATAAGTTTGACTGAGGAATCTTTTAATCCTGTTTCTTTATTAACCTGTTCTGAGAGGTCAAATAGTTTTCCTTCATCAGGATGCTTTAGTGCTGCTCCTAAATTAACCCAATTAAAATGTTGAGCAGTTCCTATAACTACTTCTTTAGCCATAGTCGCTATACCGCTATGCATACGTATATCATCGCATAAGAGTAGTATTTTTTTTCGATCTTTTTGTTCTACGTAACGAAACTTTTCTTTCATGTAATAACCTTATTTTATTAATTGTTTTTGAATCTTACTCTTAAACTCCTTATCGTTAAGATATAGAAAAATAGCACGAGATGCAAGCTTTTGAAAGGAAAACTTATCCCTCAAACACTCCATTTGGAAATCTTCGTACATTTCTGGGTCTATTCTAACGGATGTTAGTTTTTTATCTGCATTTCTCATAACTTTTTACTTTGTTAATAGGTATATATCTATATATTTATAAATAGTCCTTTTTTCTAAAATATAGCGTCTGGACATAGCCTTAATTCTTTAATCGGGCAGAATCTACAAGCGTTTTTAGAAGGGTTAGTTGGGTATTCTTTCTCTAAGTAGTTACCATCCATTCCTACAGCTTGAGTGACAAAGTTCTCCATTAACTCTACTGCTTGTTTCATCTTACGAGGTCCGTCTGTTGGTCTGAATTCCTGTACTCTCTTCTGCATTGCTGCAAATTCAGCATCCTTAGGTATTCGTCTTTTAACTATAAAGTATTCTACTTTTATTTTATCTAACGGAATATTAAATTGCTTTGAGAAAAACTCTTTATATAGCAGTAGTTGCGCTTTTTTCTTATCATCTGCCTTAGCCCATTTATTCCATCCTTTTGTAGATGTTTTAATATCTACGATTGTCCATTCGTCTACTCTCTCATCATAGAATACTAAATCTATAAAGCCTTTGAACATCACTCCTGGTCGTAACTCCTGGTATAGAAGCGTCTCTATGCCTGCTAAATATACTCCCTTAGTAGTAAAGTACGCTCTTCTTTTTTTCTTGAGAAATTCAAAAATATGCTTACCGTCTAACCAGAACATTTGCAGTTCTTCTAATGTTGATAAATGTTCACCACCGTTCTGTTTCTTACTAGACTGGTATTCTTTTATCATATTCTCGTATAATAAGGAATCTACATCCATCTCGTCAGCGTCTCTAACCTTACCGTGGTAAAGTACTTCTAACCAGCTTTGCATTGTTTCGTGGAAGGCGGAGCCAAATACTGTATGTATACTAGGTGTGTAGGGGGCTAATCCTTTTATGTACCTATCTGCCCACTGTTTTTGACAAGTAGCAAAAATGGATAGTTGTGAATATGATATATGTTTATTCTTTGCTCTATCTTCTTGGATACTACTGTCCCAAACCTCTTTTACTATCTTCGGTGTTTTCTTCGGCATAACTTGTTTTTAATCTTTCTACATATAAGGTGGCATCCATTAGTTCCTCCTGTAGGTGTGTTAACCAGTCTAAGAAACTTAAATCGTCTCTCTCTAAGGTTGTATTATATTTCTTAATCCCAACTTGAGATCTTTCTTCAAACTTATCTTTAACTTGTTGAACGAATTTATCGGATTTAGTTCTATTGATTCCGTCCATTGCATCGTATATTTCTCTACTACTCATATTTTCTTACTGTCCTATAGTTGTTACTCTTTTCATAAACGTATTCAATGCATCTTTCATAGGAACTCCGTAATGCCTATTTTGATCTACTACTTGTTTTGCTCCTTCTATATTAGATATAAGCTCTCCTATCACATCTAGTTCTTCTTCAGAAACTCCTCTTGCTGATGCTATTGTATCTAATACATTTACCGCTGCATGAAGGTCTTCTTCTCCAAGATCGTAATCTGTAGCTATTCTCTTAATAATTGGTAGTCTCATCTATCCTGTAATCAGGTCCTGACCTGTATTTATCTTATTGAGTAGTTTAATTCTATCTAATGCATCTACTAGCATAAGTAATGCAGATTCAGCGTTTTGATAGAAGTCGTCTGTTGAGTGGTCTCCTATACCGGCTGGTGATTCTGATAGTAAGTTTAGTGTAAGTTCTGCTTTTGCTTTATCTGCTAATGCGCTAGTCATTAGCATCTGCCATAAATGTGGTTTCATATAACTGTTTTAATTTGTTTTTATAAAGATAAGAAAAAGGACTAGTCTATCCTACTACATATAGGTTTTTTTTGTATTATTATCATCCTTACGTTTATACCTGTCTGCGTGTGTAGATGGTCTAGCAGGTTCTTGTGCCTCCACTACTTTCTTCTCTTGGTAATGCTCTCCTGTGTTTCCGTTTTGTCCGATCACTTTCATTCTCTCCTCGGTAACTTTTTCATCGTAAACTTCTACTGCTTTCTTTAATGTTTCGTTTGGAGGAGATGGGTTTTCGGATGCTTTTACAATCGTAGAGGTATCTCTAGGAGATAGATCTAAAACTTTTTCTCCGTATAAGTTCTCTTGTTTCTTCGGATATGCTTTCTCAAATGCGAAGTTAGCGGCTACTACCAATGATATAGCGAGAGGGTCGAATACAAATATTATAACAAGGAGTAGTATATTAATAATCTTATCCATAGGGGCTCCTGTTAGTCCAGAGATGTACTGTAGTGGCCCTAGTTCGCCTGCTACTTCGCTATTGTTGTCTAAGTCTAGTATCTGTAGTTGGTATTTTTGAAGACTGTCTGAAGCTCTTTCTCTCTTTACTTGAACAGCTTTTCTATTTTCTTCTTCAACTTCAATACGTTTTTGAGCAATCCGAAGTCCGGAAGTTGATACTGATTGTCTAAAGCCCCCAGCCACCGAGGTGTCTCGTATCTGGATTGATTGAGATCTAGTATCCGAAAGAGTGCTAATGTTATTAGATATTCTTTCAAGTTCTTTATCGTATCGAGTAACATCTTTTTCATAGAAACTCTTCTTTTGCGTCAGGAATTCAGTCTGGTTGTTTTTTATCTCCAGCCCTCTGTAAGTGTCTTGGTAAGCTGCGGATAAGAATCCGTAAATTCCCATTGATGTAATGAGTACTAGCACAACTGCTGCTATTACTAAGTAAGCTCTTAGGTATTTGTTAATAGTATCCCAATACCTATAAAGTAATGATGCTATTACTAATTTAGCAACCTCTAAAGAGCCCGCCATTATCATAACTTCATACGATGCTCCGGCGAATAACTTACTTAGTCCGCTTACTGAATAAAATGCAGCAGATACAGATACGGATAGTGCAGAGAGTGCAATTATAGTTGGAAGTATTCCTTTTTTAATATCGTCTATCATCTAAGTAGTAGTATTGCTGTTAGTACTACCCCTACTCCTGTACCTACTTTGTAGAGGAATGATTTCCTTTTTTCTGCTTTCAATTCTTTATGCAGTTTTTTAGATAGTTCTGATGCAGTGTTGAGTTGTCCGGCTTGTAATATGCCGTTCTTCTCTAGGTTGGTTATCTTTGTATTTAGTATTTCAATCTCCTTAGTCCTTAACTCTGTCTTATTTTTTTCAAGTTCCAGTAGATCGTTTACTTCTACTAACTCTTCCTTTGCACCGTCTCCGTTAATTAGGTCTATTATTACTAATCTAGCGATAGGTACTTTAATTGATACTATCGAGTCTGTTATAGTATCTTGCTGAGAAAAACTCTTCAAGCTCAGTAAAAGAGTAAGTATCAATAGTATTAATTTTTTCATTTGTCTTCTTTTTTATTTGCCTAATATTACTCTGTACGTTACTTATATCTGAATCTATGGACTCTATTTGAAAATGTAATCCGGTCATCCTTTCGTCGAGTTGGAGGTTAAGTTGTTTAACTGAGTCTATCTTTACTTGTAGGTTCTCAATTTTAGTTTTATATGCTTTCACATCAGTACTAATACCGTTGTTGGTAAATAAATTGTACCCCATTAGTATGATAAGTACGTATATAAGTATTCTCTGTTCTATGCTCATAGTATATAATATATAAACTTTACTTCAGACAAGCAACTTTTTAAAGTGTTCGTATATCCTTACTCTCTATTAGAGTGTAGGTAAATGAATTACCCCAACACTCTCTTGCTATTTGACATATATCTAAAAACTCATGCCAGTCATCGTTACTACCAATAACTTGACACCCTGCTGACCACTTATCGACCTGTGTTGATTCTCTACCTGCTCGCCCTGTCGCTCTATGTATGTTGATACCAAAGATACCTTCTTGTACAGTAGATTCATCTAAGTTATACTTGTCATCTCTGTTATTATCTCTATATACTTTCAAAGGTTCCTTTTGACCTAATGCTAAGTATTTACCTAAGTGTAATCTTAACTTATGTGAACCCCTGTACTGACCTGGTTTAAGAATAGCTACTCCATCTTCGTTCATTACATTTTCTACCCAATGTGTTCCTGGGTCTGTGGTTGCTTTAAAGCAATGAAATTTCCATTCTCCTTCTACTTTGTATGAAAGTGTTATACAGTCGTCGAATCTATTTGTAACTTTATTCTCAGTTTCTGAATTCCTTATTCCGATTATGTTTACATCATAGTCACCTCCGGTAAAGTATTTATACCCTTTACTTCTTACGACCTCTTCTATCTCTTCTCTAGTGTAGCAGTTTTTCATTTTAGTTTACCTAACATGTTTATTTGAGTTAGGCAACTCTTTACCCTCTTGCTTAGTAAGCGCATTACCTTTGTTAAATATTTTACCTACCTCTGCAATTCCAAATGAACCTAAAGTAACTATTACAAATGAATTATAAATCATTTCATTAATTACTAAATCTTTACCGAAGTACCCGGTAACTAGATCTACGAGAGCGAAGATAGTCATTACGACAAAAGAGGCAAAACCTACAACTGATTTCTCGTTAATATCGTTTTCGTCTTTAAAGATGTCTCTGAAAGCCATACATTTTTCTTTTATGAAATTATACATAATGTAACTTTTTTAGTAAACCTTATTATTCTTTTTGTACTTTACTGTATATATAAATAGCTTGGAAGTGACTAATCTAGTGTATAAAGAGAGAGATCTTATTTCTAAGACCTCTCTACCTCTAGGCAGAAGTTGTACAGCATTAAGCACCTCACTATCGCTAGGGTGCGCCTATATTCTTTAATATGTTACAGTTCTTCTAACTCTTTCGGTAGAAACTCTGCATTTACATGTCCGCAACTAGTACAGGCGAAGACTGGTATAGGTACGTAGGTTGGCTTACCTGTCCCGGTTAGGAATCCTGATGCTTTCCGGATGTGGAGTACTTGTTGGAAATATGTATGATTACATTTTTCACAGACTACTCCTTGTGTCTGTTTTAGATCTAAGTTGATGCTTGGTGCTTCCATTTTATTTATTTATTTCTTAATTTAAACCAGTTTTTGATAGATAACACTGTTACTGTCAATCCTACCACTCCAGAGATATAGACAACGCTTACCCAATCTCCTAGTTGTTTTTGATGACTTAGTGCAGAAACCGTAATTGCGCCTATGCCTATAAACCACAGTATTACCCAAAGCTCTTGAGGTACCTTATCTACGATAGGTTTGACTTTTCTAACCCTATCATCATGTACTACTCTGCTTAGTGCATGTTGAAGATCTTTTCCATAAGCTGGAGTTTTTTCAATCTCTCCTTTTTCGTTTTGAATAGTTACTTCGTATGTTAACCATTCTGCAGATGCTTTAGAAAGTTCTGCATGGATTACTCTTTTCTTCATATTACTTTTTATATTTCTCTACTATGTAGTAGTAGAATTCAATCAACGTATCACTATAGTCTGTTAATTCTTCCCAGACTTTATCTTCTGTTATGTGTATTATATCTCTGAGGCTCTTTACTAACTCCTCTAATTTTCTAGTTTCGTCTTTATAGAAATCTTCTAACAATCTTTTTCGCCTCGCTCTATCTAAGGAACTTTCCTCTACATACCTCCCTTGATCGTTATATAATTCGATATACTTATCATTTATAGTATGCTCTACTAGTTCAGCTTCGAATCCGTAAGACCCTATATCAAAATCACCATTCAATATTCTATCTGCTAAAGGTACTCTAGTAGATAGTGGTTTTGTTTTTGATGTATACTTCCTCCACCACTTAAACCTATCGTAAGGTTTTTTATAATAATTCTTAGCGAAAAAGTCTTCAAGCCATTCTACTGAATGTATCGGGGTGTATGGTGTGGTTATTATCATACCTAAATATACGAAAAATAACCCTAGTCACAAACCTCTCTTACAGCTAATTCATCTTTTGCTAAAGCAAATATTAACTCAGCAGGCATATCATCCTTATAATGTCGCGCAATGTTTGCGACAGTCTCCACAAGTTCTAATTCAGTATACGTCCTTAGAGGCGTGTTAGGGTTGATCATCCCATCTTCTACAAGCTCGTTGTATTTTTTAATAGAATCACTCATTATAGCTCTGTTTTTTTAATCTCTCCGTTTTCGTCGAAGTACTTGTCTCGTTCTTTGGTGTTATGTACTTTTACTGCATCTGATACTTTGGTAAGATCAGCCTTTAGGTTCTCATATAGTACCGGATCTAAGTCTTTAACTAAGTTCGTTATGTTTTCGAGCTCTAAGGCGTTGTTTTGCAATTCTTCCTTTACCGCCATTTTAAGTCTTAACTTAGCTTCTTCTAGTGCTTCTATGTTCAATTCTGCTGGCACGCCTGCTCCTAGTTCTAACTCTAAACCACTTTTTGGAAGGGTCTTAGTTGATTCTAGTATGTCAAGTATTACTGTTGCTTGTGCTAAATTTAATGTAATTGTCATTGTTTTTGATTTTGTTTTTTGTAAAACCCCTCCGGTACCGAAAGGGTCTTGATAAATGACCTACCCTGGTACGCTCGACTAGGGAATGCCCGGTCCGTTAAAGCGTGGTAGGTACTCTTAATTATTCGCGCGTGGCAAAGCCAAGAGAGAGGAACGCCCCCTCCCTTTGCTCGCTTACTTGCTCTCTGCTACCGACTCTTTACGGTAATCCGTAACTAACTTCTTTAGTTCCCCTATTGCTTTTCTAGCGTTAGCTTGAGATTTCTTAGTGGTACCGTTGTGTTGTTCTTGAAAGTCTGTAAATAATCCTTCAATCTGTTCGAATAACTCTTGTTTTTTACTCATTGGTTTTGTTTTTTTATTAATTTTAGTTTTCGGGTATGACATTTCTGTTTTAATTAACCTACTACCCCTATAGGTCCATGTATTATAAAGTCCGTATTCGTTCTTATATTTTCTAACTATTAGGTCTTCCATTATCCTGGGCCGAACATGCTAGGGTCTATCTCTGCAGGTCCTTTATTGTTGTTTAGGTCTGAAATTACAGTTTCTGTTGTTAGCATTGTACCTGCTACTGATGCAGCGTTCTCTAATGCTAGTCTAGTTACTTTAGTTGGATCTACAATACCTTCGTCAAACATATTAACAATCTTATGCTCTCTTGGATTATACCCTGTCCAGTTATTATCTCCTGCTAATACCTCTCTTTTTATAGCTTCTATACTGCCTTTCTTAACAATCCTGAATATGTTAGGTACGTTTTCTTGGTATCCGGCATTTTCTAATATTTGACTGAATGGTTTTTGTATTGCTTTAATTAGTATTTCGTAACCTGTCTTAGTGTCTCCTTTTATGTCTGGGTCGTATCTAACTATAGTTGCAAGTTTTCCTGCTGCATTAAGTAGAGCGATTCCTCCTCCTGGTAGTATACCTTCTTCTAATGCTGCTTTAGTTGCATGAAGTGCATCCTCTACTCTATATTTCTTTTCTTTCATTTCTACTTCAGTATGTCCTCCAACATTCACGATAGCTACCCCACCAATAAATGCTGCAAGTCTTTCTTGAAGTTTCTCTATCTCAAAAGGAGAAGTACTTTCCTCTATCTGTGCTTTTAATTCTTCTACTCTAGCTTCAATAGTTTCTTCAGAACCTAATGCGTCTATAATAGTAGTACTGTCTTTAGATATTGTTGCTTTCTTTGCTTTACCGAACCACTTTGAGTCGAATTTATCTAATCGCATTCCTTTCTCTGTAGACACTACTGTGCCTCCTGTTAGTATCGCAATGTCTTCCAGTATTGCTTTTTTCCTGTCTCCAAACTCTGGTGCTTTTACTGCTACTGTTTGTAGAATTCCTCTCATTTTATTTACCACTAATGTTGATAGTGCTTCTCCATCTACGTCGTCGGCAATGATTAGTAGGGATTTATTCTGTTGAGATACTGCTTCTAATATAGGTAGTATTTCTTTTACTTGATTCAACCTCTTATCCGTAATTAAAATTAACGGGTCTTTTAAGACAGCTTGCATTGAGTTATTGTCTGTGACAAAATATGGCGATTTGTATCCTCTATCAAATTGCATACCTTCTACTGTATCTAAATAAGTCTCACCTGTTCTAGATTCTTCTATAGTAACTACTCCATCTCTACCTACTTTATCCATTGCAGTAAAGATTAACTCTCCTACCTCTTTATCGTTATTGGCAGAGATTGTAGCTACTTGCTTGATCTGCTGTTCTTCAGTAACATCTTTAGATAACTCTTCTAGGTAGTCTACTACTTGTATAACTGCAGAGTCAATTCCTTTTTTGATGTCTACTGAGTTTGCTCCTTTATTTAGTAATGTAAGTCCTTGTTTATATATCTCTCTAGCTAGTAATGTTGATGTTGTTGTCCCATCTCCTGCTAGGTCGTTAGTTTTAGAAGCTACATCTTTTACCATTTGTGCTCCCATATTTTCAATAGGGTCTTCTAATTCTATGCTCTTAGCT
>Ga0210003_1001961_pt1 | contig 17674 bp, 19 predicted proteins | sample LantaG_FD_182804 | JGI IMG/M metagenome (GOLD analysis project Ga0210003, IMG submission 182804) | Deep subsurface microbial communities from Baltic Sea to uncover new lineages of life (NeLLi) - Landsort_02402 metaG (SPAdes) (version 2) | ecosystem: Environmental > Aquatic > Marine > Oceanic >...
AAGAGAGAGAGAGAGAGAGAGAGAGAGAGAGAGAGAGAGAGAGAGGAGAGAAGGAGAGGCTGAGAGCTTGAGAGAGAGAAAAGAGAGAGGGAATGAGAGGAACGAGAGAGCGAAACAAAACGTGAGAGTGTGTGAAACAAAACAAAATTCAAGAATTAAAAGAGGGGGGGCCATTGCCCTTTTCTCGTTTTCCGTTATCTGAAGAAGAAGAAGAAACGGGAGAGAGACAGAGAGACATCGGCGGCGAAAGAAGAAGTAGAGAGAGAGAGAGACTTTTGTTTTTGTTCTTGTTGAATGTTTTTCGTTAATTTCTTTTTTAAAAAAATGCGTTTCTCTCTCTCTCTTTCTCTTCTCCCTATATCAGAATTAGACAAAACAAAAACAAAACTTCAATCAGACCGCGTACACATCCACGCTCGAGTTGCTCTGCAGCCCCTTGTCCGTCACTCGGGCTGCTTCATAGGGTTTCAGCTCCCGGACGCCGCCGATTCCCAAGTCACCGGGCAGCCGGTAGCCTCCAACCCGCACCCTCTTGAGCGCCACCACGTCCGCTCCGGCAGCCGCCACCAGCTTGCGCACCTCGTGGTTGCGGCCCTCGCTCACGACCACGCGGACGCGGTTGCGCGCCAGCGGGTCCCCGCCGCTCTCGGCCGGGGGAGCGTAGACCGCCAGGGGCTTGACCAGAGCTCCGTCGACCTCGCAGCCGTCGGCGATGGCCTCGAGCTCTTTCCGCGTGGGTTTCCGCGAGAGCGTGGCGACGTACTCGCGGGTGAGGCCCTGGTGGGGTGTTTTTTTATATTTATTTTGTTTTTTTTTCCGGAAGAGGGAGGAATGAAAAAGAGGGTGAGCGTTTTTTGAGGTTTCGAAAAAAAGAAAAAAGAAGGAAAAAAAAACGGAAAAAAAGTTCGCAAAAAAAAAAATCTCTCTTCTCACCGAACTCGGGTGCGCCACGCTCTGCGCCCAGGTGCCGTCGTTGGTCACCAAGATCAGGCCCGTCGTCGCCGCGTCGAGCCTCCCGACCGTAAACAGCCTGGGAGGAGCCTCCACGACCGCGGCCGCCTTGGCTTTCCCGCCGGGGCCTCCTCCTCTCTTCCCTTTCATCGCCACGGCCGCCGCGGCCCTCTTGTCCGCCCGCCGCCGCCACTCCGCCAGCCACCCCGCCAGCAGATCTGTAACCAATTTCCTCCTCCGACCTCCCACGGCCACGGCCGCGCCTGCCTCGGAGGTGCAGTGGTAGCCCTTGGGCTTGTTGATCGCGAAGTAGACCGGCTTGGCCGGGCGCGGGAGCGGCGTGCCGTCGACGGCGATGAGGTCCGGCTTCAGGCCCTTCGGCGCTGGCCTTCTCGATCCGCTGAAGTCGCCGCCCGCGCCCGACGAGTTGGAGCCCGAGGCTGGCGTGCTTTGCGACGCCTGCAGCAGCATCGAAGGGAACGGGATGACCCTGGTCGCCGGGCTCGACACGCGCTCGCCGTTGACCGTGACGCGCCCCGTCGAGACGAGGTCGAGCGCGGCGCGGCGCGAGGCCAGGCCCGAGTCGGCGATCGCCTTGGCGAGCCAGACCCCGCCGTCGTTCTTGTCGAAGGAGGCTGCGGGGGAGGAGGAGGAGGAGGGGGGAGGAGGGGCTGCTGGTTTCTTGGTGGTGGCGCCTCGCTCGGAGGCAGCAGGAGGAGGAGAGGAAGTCGTCGTCGTCGGCGGCGGAGCTGCTGTTCCGTTCCCTCGACCTCGGCCGCCGCGACCGCCGCCGCTGCCGCCTCTTCCGCCGCCGCCGCCTGCGCCTCCTCTCCCGCGTGAGAACGACGAAGAAGAACTCGACAAGTCGTCACCACCTCTGCCCCTCCCGCGCCCGCCGCGGCCTCCGCCTGCTGTTGTCCGGTACGAGGTTGACATCGAAGTCCCCGATGACGACGAGGCGCCCCTGTCGAAGGCGCTGACGGCGACGCTACGGCCCGAAGAAGGAGCGATGCCGACGAGCGGCAATGCTGTCGCCGCCGCCGCCGACGACGACGGCAATGCTCGCCTCCGCGAGCTCAAGGCTGCCACCGCCGTCCCAGCGCCGGTGCCGGCATGCAGCGCGAAAGCGCTCGACATCTTCCCGAAGGAGCAGAAGAAGAAGATGAAGTATCGAGACGAAGCGGAGTCAGAAAAGAACTGAAGGGGCGTTGAAACGAATGTTTCTCTTTTTTTGGCTAGATTTCAAACTCGATTTGTGACTTGTTTTTTTTTTTTTCAAAACAAAAACCCTTCCCCCTCCTCCTCCTCGTCACCTCCTTCACCCCAATCACCCCCGACGATGTCCACGCTCAGCAGCTCCTCGCCAGTCACGCTGACCAGCTCGCAGTTGTGGAAAAACCTCCCGCCCGTCAGGGCCTCCAAGACGCCGGCGTGAGAGACGACAGCAACGTCCTCTTCGGGTCTTTCCAGCAAAACCTCCCGCAGCGCCTCGACGCGTCTCCTGAAGCTGCGCACGGGCTCGAGCTCCACCTGGCCCCGCGCCGCCTCCTCCCCGCCGTGCCACCAGGGCGAGTCGCATTGCGGTAAATCCTGGAAGCAGACGTGAGGGAACTCGGGCTCGACCTCCGATCTCCGTCGGCCGACGTCCGAGCTCAGCCAGACTCGCTCCCTCGCCAGGGCCAGCGATGTCATCGTCTTCTTTCTTCCTTCTCCGTTTCCTCCGTTGTTGCTGCCTCCTCCTCCACGGGAAGCCGCAGCCTCGTCCACCAGGAAGGGGAAGGCCAGCGTGGCCGTCTGCAGGGCTCGCGTGAGCGGGGAGACGACGACGGCGAAAGAGGAAGAGGAGGAAGAAGTTGAGTTCGAGCTCGAAAACAGCGCGGCCGTCTTTGTCGACAGGCTCCTCGCCTGCTCGACCCCGCGAGGCGTCAGCCTCGTGTCGAAGTCGAGCGGGTCCCTGAAGCCGCGGCTGCCGTAGGGGTTTTTGGTCAGGTAGACGTTCATGTGCGTGACGCCATGGCGGATAAGATGGAAGCGCCGCTTCCGGTTTCGCGTGGCTTCTCTTTTGGCCTTTTCTTCTTCGTCGAGGTCGACGTCGTCGTCGTCGTCGTCGTCGTCGTTGTTGCTTTGCCGATCGTCGGCAATCGCCGTTGCGTTCCGAGAGGCCTCCATCGCTCTCGAGTCAATGCCCCGTCGCTGTCTACTGGACGCGAGAGCACCCCCTGAGAGTCGGAGGGGCAGAGCCATTCACGACGACGAGCAGAGAGAAGGGGAAAAAGAGAAAAAGGTTCAAGATCGAAAGCGTTTTTTCGATTTTGGTTTTTGATTTTTTTTTCTTGAAAATGTTCTTCACTTCCCCCCCCCCTTCTATTTTTAAATCATAGACCATGGACTCCACCACCGCGTTGACCACCGCCACCGAGGCTCCGTCGTCTCCTCTATCGCCGTCGCCGCCTCTCCCTCCCTCTCTTCCTCCTCTTTCCTCATCATTAACCTCTTCCACCTCTCCTTCTTCTCTGCTCCTCGTCCCTGCCTGGGCGGGACCGCAAGCCCGCGCCCTCGCGGCAGAGGCCCGCAGCCTCCGCTCCTTGCTCGCCGCCGCCTCCTGCGACGCCCAGGAGGCCGCCGACAGGTGCGCCCTGGTCAGGTCCTTCGGCGAGGTGGACCTGACCTCGCAGATCGCCGCCGCTCGAAGCAAAAGGCAGGAGAGCGAGGGGCGCGCGAGGGCGGAGTCGCAGCTCGCGAGGCTCGCGTCGGCGGCGGCGGCCGGCACCGCGGCTGAGAGGAGGGCCCTTGAATACCAAGCCGCGGCGGCCGTCGAGAGGTCCCACGCGGCGCACGCGAGCCTGTGGAGGTCCCAGGCCAAGGCGGACGAGGCCAGGGTGGCGAAGGAGAGAGCGGAAGGAGAGGCTTCTTCCTCCTTTTCCGCCGGTGACGGAGAGGAGGAAGAGAGGACGACGACGACGACGACGACGACGGCGGAAGAAGAAGCAGAGGAAGCAGACGAAAAGACTCTCTCGTCGCTCCTCGCCGCGCTCTCTTCCGCGCAAGCGCGGCGTTCCAGAGCAGAGGCCGCCTTGCCCTCCGCTCGAACGGCTTTGGCTAATGCTCTGTCTGCCGCCGCCGCGGAAGAGGAGAGCTCGCGACAGGCCTCTGCGGCGCTGCGGGCGGTGAGGGACGCGCTCTCGTCGCACGCCGCAGCGAGAGAAGAAGCCGCCCTGGGCTGGCAGCGCGCCTCTCAGGCTTCCTCCAACGCCAGGGCCGAAGCCGCCGAGGCTTTGAAAGCTGCCAGCGAGGCTTCTTTGAGGGCGAGGCACGCGAAAGAAAAGGTGCTGGGGGACGCGGAGAGGAGGTTGGAGGCGCTGTCCGAGGTGGCAAGGGGGAGGAGGGCGGAGGCTTCGAGGGCAGAGCAGCGTGCCCGAGGAGGGAGAGAGGGAGGAAACGGCGGCGCTTCTTCTTGTTCTTCTCCTTCTCAGGAGAACGTCGAGGAGGCTCTGACTCGCGCCAGGATCGCCGCCGAAGCGGTCTCGGACGCGGTTTCGTTGAAGGCTTCCCTCGAGGCCGAAGAGGAAGAGAGTCTGAGGGCCAAGGCCGCGGCCGAGCTCCGGAGAGAAGCCTCCTTGGCAGCCTCTGCGCGCGCCTCCGAGCTCTCCCTGGCTGCCGAGGCATACTCCAAGAGGACGGCAGCAGATGAGTGCGCCGTTTTGCTGCTGTCCGCGGAGGGAGACAGGCAGCGAACGACCGCCGCCAAAGCGCAGCTCGAAACCGTTTCCTCAAAGAGGGCCGCGGCCGACGCCGACGCCTCTGCCCTCGCCGAGCGCTCTCTCCTCTTGAAGAACGCCGCCGCGGCCTCTCGCTCCTCCGCTGCCGGCTTGCGGTCTTGGGCTGCGTCCCGGCGCTCTGCCGCCCTGGACGCGGACGAGAAGCTATTCCAGGAGCAGCTCAAGCTGCTGAGGGCCCGCGCCGAGATGAGGAGGACGAGGAAGAGAACAACGGCGAACGAGAACGATGAAAAAAGCTCCTCTTCTTCCTCTTCGTCGTCGCCTGCCAAGGAACGCCTCCGCGCCGCGCGCCTCGCCGCCGATAGGGCCTCCCTCGCCGCGGCGGCCGACGCCGCCGCGGCCAAGGCGGCGGCCGCGGCGCTCTCTGCCGCCCGTGCTGCCTCGCAGGCCCGAAAGAGAGAGACGGAAGCGGCGAGGGGCGCGCTTGCGCTCGCGAGGGGCGCGGCAGAGGCCGAGCGGAGGGCCGCCGAGGACGCCGCCGCGGCGAGGGACAGAGCCATTGTAGGAAGAGACAGGGCCGCGCTCGCTGCGAGGGGAGCGGCGGCGGAGGCTGCCGCAGCTGCGGCGGAAGCGGCGGCAGCGAAAGGCGAAGACGACGACGACGACAACGACGTTTCTTCCGCTTCCGCTTCTTCTTCTTCTCTCCTTCTCTCCTCGGCAGCAGCAGCAGCGCAAGAGGCCGAGGCCGCCGTCTCCGAGGCCCGCGCCAGGGCCAGAGCGGCAGAGGCCGCCGCGAGGTCCTCCGCGGCCAGGGCCGCCGCGGCCGCTCGCAGGCTCGAGGGCCTGCAACGGTGGCAGCGAGAGAGGAAGGAGAAGGAGGAGGAGACGAAGAGCGTCGGCGGCGGAGGCGGAAGAAAGTTTGAGCGCTCCTCTTCCTATTCTTCTTCCTCTTCCTCGGCAAGAGAGGCCGCCGAGGCCGAGTGCCGGGCGGCCCTGCTGGCCGTCTTCGCCGTCGAGCGCGACCTGAGGCAGCTGCAAGAGGCCAAGAGAGAGCTCGACGAGTGCAACGATGCGCTGCGGAGAGAGAAGGAAGAGAGGAGGTGATTTTTTCCCTTGGTTTTTTTCTCTTGTTTTTTTGTCTCCCTCTCTCTTTCGAGTAAAGTTTTTTTTTCTTCTTCTTACATTTTCTAAGGTACAACAGAGAGAGAGAGCTTTCTCAACTCAAGGAAGAAGCCTGTCGAGCGCGGAAAACACACCCCCGGCGATCAGCACCACGCCCGCGCAGCTCTGCACCACTGAACCGGCCCTCCTCAGCTCCAGGACCCTCGAGACGGCTCCGGCCCCGACCGCGGCGGCCACCAGCGGGACGCAGACCCCCGACGCGTACACGAACAGCAGCCCGGCCCCGAGGAGCGGCGGGGTGCCACTGCTTGCAGAAAAGGCCAGCAGCGTGGCGAGTACGGGTGTGGAGCAGGGGCTGGCCGCGAGCGCCGCTCCCGCGCCGGCGACAAAGGCTCGCGCGACGGGGGGCAGGGAGCTGAAAAGACCCTTTTGGTGTTGAGAGCTGGCCTTTCTCGAGTCCGCCGGCGAGAGGTCAATGCCGGGCAGAGGCACCCTGAGAAGACCCAGCAGGTTGGCTCCGGCTCCGACGGCGACGACGGAGGCGGCCAGAGGCAAGAAGACGGCGGCCGAAGAAGAGGACAGGGAAGAGGCCCCCGGAAAAGGTCCGTCGCCCCCGCCGTTGCCTCCGCCGATCCCCAGGTAAACCGTGCCCGCCGCCGCCGCCGCCGCCCCCGCCGCCGCCAGGGTGGTCGCGGTGCCGGCTGCAAACGCCACGGCGAGGGGGAAGACCGGCGGAGGTGGAGGTGGAGTTGTTGAGGTTGGTGCCGAGGTCGAGGTCGAGGTCGAGGTCGAGGTCGAGGTTGAAGTTTCGTCGTCGTCGCCGTCGTCGTCATCCTTGAAGCTCTTGAGAGCTACCCCTCCTCCGCTCCCCGCCGTCGCCGTCGCCGTCTCTGCTGCTCCGCTGTACCCGCTGATGTAGCCTATCGTCAGGGGGAGCACGGACAGCGTGCACGGGGACAGGGACGTCGCGAGGCCGGCGGCGCCGACGAGCGCGAACGTGGCCGGGGTCGGGCCTGGACGAGTTGGGAGTTTTGATTTTTGATTTTTGAGTGTTTTTTTTTAGCGGCGACTAGCTCTCGATTTTCAAAGCAAGACAGAGAGCTCTTCGCCTCGTTCTCCGCCTCTTCTTCCCTCTTACCTGCAAGACTCTGCTGGATCATGCTGTCCAGGTAGCAACTGACGGCGTAGACGGCGGTCTCGAACGACGCGAGCGGAGGCAAGGAGGAGGAGGAGGAGGCGATGGTTGATTGAGTGGCCGCCGCCGACAGCGTCGCATCTGCGAAGAGAGCGGCTTCGGGGAGCGCGGCAGTCTCGAATTGTGTCTTTTTTGCTGTTTTGTTCCTTTGAGGAGATACAGTGCGACATCGCAGAGGGCGTGATGTATGCGGAAGGAAAGAACAAGGTAAGGCGGAGCGGTGAATTGCGTTTCGGGCTCGAGTCGATGGCAACATCTTTTCGTTGTCGACGTCGTCGTCGTCGTCGTCGTCGTTTCTTCAAGCTTTTTTTCTTTTTCTAGTTGTCGATCTTCTTCGTCGCTCTCTCTTTGTTCACTTCTTTATCGACTCGCGTTCCTCTCCCTCTCCCTCTCCCCCTCTCCCATCTCCCCCCACCCTCTTTCCTCCTCCCAAGCTCCACCATGGACAAGCAGCAGCCCGCCCCGACGCGCGCCTCCAAGCGCCTCAAGCTGGTGCGCGCCGCCCAGGAGAAGCTCCAGCCCAAGAGCAACGAGGCGCTCGCGGCGCTCCCCAAGGCGTCGTTCATCTCGTCGGTCGTCTCGGCGCTGCCCTCCAGGGACGAGACGCTTTTCGCTCTTGGAGAGGGCACGCGCCGTGACGGTCCCGTGACCAAGGAGGTAAGGGAGATGCGGACGAGGCGGAGGAAAGATGAGCGCGCGCGGTGGGAAGAAGAAGAGGAAGAAGATTGTAACTCCTTTCTTTCGATCATCAACCTCGTTTCCTCTTCCTCTTCCAAAAAAACAGCTCGGCGGCGGCGCACGCCACCTCCGCCAGTACATGGCGACCAAAGACGAAGATGCGGCACCTCCCAAGGGACAAGGTGAGGGTAGGAGAGAAGGAAAGATGGTGAACGAGGGGGGGGAAAGAGAGGGGTGCGTTTTTTTCTTTCTTCGATTCGACGGCTTGCTCGAGTTTGTTCTTTTTTTTTTCCGCTTCTCACACTCACCCTCTTCTTCGACGTCGACCTCTACCTCGACCTCTTCCAAACTTCGGAAAAAAAGTCATCCGCACTGAACCCAACGCGGTCCACGTCCGCGAGCTCCAGGTGCTCGTGCGCCGCAAGGAAGAAGAGATGAAAAAGGAGAGGGAGAAGAGGGAGAAGAAAGCAGCGAAAAAGGCGGCGGCGGCGGCCGCGGCAGCTGCAGCAGCGGCGAAAAAGGCTTCTTCGGGAGCAGGAGCAGGAGGAGGAGGAGGCAAGAGGCCTCGCGCCGGCAGCGCTGCCGGAGGCGGCGCGGGGCCCTCTTCCGACGCTGCTGCTGCTGCTGCTGCTGCTGCTGCTGCCGCTCCTCCTCCTCAAGTGCCAGCTCGCGCGCCCCTGGCCTCGCGAGTGGGGCGGCTGTCGCAGGCGGAGCTTGAACACGCCGTTCGTGCCGTTCGTGCCGCTGACGCCGCTCGTGACGCTCCTGCCTAATTCCTGCCCTTTTTCCACTTTTACCCGCAGCAACTTTGTTTTCTTTTTCCAGATTAAAACTAAGCAGCAGCAGCAGCAGCAGCAGCAGCAGCAGCAGCAGCAGCAGCAGCAGTAGCGTTCTTATTTATCCATCGAAGCCCTTGGTTTGCTGGGGCGTTTCCTTGTTTTTTCGTTCAAAGAGCTAAGAATTTCCTTTCGCTCTTCTCTTCCTTCACTATCAAAAAAATTCGAAACTTGAAACACTGTAAATCAACGGGCGCTTCTTCTACTTTTCCGACTGCTGTCCCAGGCGCTCTCCTCGCGCGTGTGAAGGGAACAAAGAACAAAAAGGTAGGCGCGCGCGCTTCAAGCCGGAGGCCGGCCCGTAACGCCTCTTTGCATTGAACGACGACGACACGCGCTCGCGCTATCTCGCCTCAAGGGCGAGGGATCTCGCAAATTGGACAAGCGCCGCGTGCGTGCAAGGAGACGAGCGCTCTTTCTCCTCCTCTTTTTCTTTTAGGCGGATAGCTCGAGAGAAACGACCGTGTTCTATCAATTGGCACGAGAAACGACGGGAAAAAAGTAGACGCTACTACCACAAATGCGAGCAAGCAAGCAGCTCGAGGGAAGCCACAAAAGAGAGCGCAATCTAGCCAACGCGCGAGGAGAAGAGATGCTCATCCTTATTTTCCCCTCTCTTCTTGTCCTTCAAACAGGGCACTCTTCCCCTCTCTTTCTCCTTTAAGCACGAGCTATGATCAGCACACGTCGTGCAGTGGGAGTGGTGAGTGTGGAATGGGTCGTTTTCTTGTTTTCAATTGAGGCGTTTCGGTTTTCTCGGAGCGTCCAATTTTCTTCTTCTTCTTCTTCTTCTTCTTCTTCGTCTTTTTCTTCGCGCTCACTTTCTTCTCTTTTTTTCCTCAACTCTCTCAACCTCCTCAAACAAAACTACTCAGCTCGCCGCGATCCTCGCCGTGCTCCTCGTCGCCACCAGCGGCACAACTCTGGCGCAACAAGACGCAACAGCAACAACAAGCACGAAGACTTTCTCCATCTCCTCGGACGAAATCGCCTCCTCGCTGGAACCGCTCGCCAGGGCAGCGCTCGCCGACGCGACTGCCGCGGCCGAGGCCGCAGCCTCCGGCGCGGGCGTCGCCGGCGTGCCCGCGGCGGCGAAAGAGGCCGCCGAGAGAGCCGCCAACGAGGTCCTCGCTGCCTCTGGGGTCGATTTTGCTTCCGACCCCGTGGTGAGGCAAGCGATCACCTCCTTCCAGCAGCAGATGCCGGCCGCCGTCGCCGCGGCGGCGACGGCGGCCGCGACGACGGCGACCGCCCCGAGAGGAAGCTCGTTCGCCGCCGTCGGGAATGCTTCCCCCGCTTCGTCCTCCACCGCCTCCTCCGCCCTGCTCGACAACCCGGGCCTGATGACGGCCGTCTCCAACGCCGTCAGCTCGGCGGACGTGCGCGGCGCGGCAGACAGGGCCGCCAGCGCGCTCCGCAGCAGGGGCGTCGACCCGGCAGCGGCCGCCGGCGGCGCAGCGCGCGCCGCGGCCGACCCGAGGCTGCGAGCGTTCGCGGCGCAGGCGCTCGCCGGCGTGGCCGGCGTCGACGTGGAGCAGGCGAGGCAGGCCGTGGACGGTGGGGCCGTGGCGATGCAGCTGATGAGCGCCGCGGCCCCCGGGGCGCAGGCGGCGTCGGAGGCGAGGGCGAAGGAGAAGGAGGCGGCAGGAGGAGCGGCGGCGGCGACGGTGCCGGCAACAGCCAGGACTGCAGCCCCCGCTGTTGCTGCCTCTGCCCCTGTGGTCGAGCCCGTCGCCGCTCCTTCGTCGCACTCGACCTCGCTGAGCGGGCAGGCGTCCAACCCTGCGACGAGCAAGACCTCGCTGGGCAGCGAGACGAGGGCCGCCGCCGCCGCCGCCGGAACTTCCTCTGCGGCCGCGGCAGCAGCGGCTCCGGCGCTGCCGCCGCTCGCGCAGCTCTTGTCTTCGGGTCTCCCGACGACGACGACGACGACGACAACAGCGCCGCCCGCGGAAAAGCCCGCTCCTCTTCAGGCCGCCCCCGTCACCTCTGCAGCGAAAGCGAAAACGGTGGCGCCGAAGCCCCTGCAGCAAAGCCAGAACAAGGAACCTCAGTACCTCGCCCCGGCAAAGCCCAACGTCGGCAACGTCAAAACCTCCGACACCACCACTCTGAAGATGGGGGGCCTCTCGGCCGAGATCGGCGCCTTCCCCACGCCCTCGCCCACGCCGGAGGCAGGGACCAAGATCAAGCTGGGGGCGCTGGAGGCCACGATCGGCGCCGACCCGCAGCCCTCTCCCGTCCCTGACCTTCCCTTCCACATCTCGAGGGGAGAACCCGCGGCGCAGGCGGCGAGCTCCGCGGCAGCGCTGCCCGCCGAGGGAGGCGGCAGCGGCGGTGGGCTCGCGAGCCTGTTTGGCAACCTCGCGGGAGGAGGAGGTGGCTCTTCCTCGTCTGCTGCCTCTTCGGCGCTCGGGTCTTCGAGTGTCGCTCCCGCTTTCGGCTCTTCGTCGTCGTCGCTCGTCGGGGCGGCAGCAAACCCGGCGGCGGCCTCCGCCTCCGCCGCCGGCTCCTTCGCCACCACCGACCGCGCCACGGCCCGCCAGCAGCAGCAGCAGCAGCAGCAGCAGCAGGAATACCAGCAGCAGCTCCAGCAGCAACAGATGCAACGCACAACCTCGACCAGCGAGTCGTTCACTCTGCCCGGAGACGTCCTCCCGACGAGCGGCCTGCCGCCGCCGCCGCTCGACCGCGAGTTTGCGCGCTCAAACCCGGCTGGCGAGGAGCTCGAGCCCGTGGGGACGAGGTCGAGGGCGGGGGCCGCGCAGAAGGCGGCCAACGACGTGCCTTTCACCAAGGACCTGCTGAGGCTGGCCGACCTGATTGTGGGGAGGAAGACGGCGGGGAGCGCCGCTATCGGGACTTAGAAAGAGAGAGAGAGAGAGAGAGAGAGAGAGAGAGAGAGAGAGAGAGAGAGAGAGAGAGAGAGAGAGAGAGAGAGAGAGAGAGAGAGAGAGAGAGATGAGAGAGAAGAACACGAGAGAAGAAAGAAAGAGTGAAAGTTGTTTCTTTCTTCTTTCTTGTTGTTCGAACTAGACGCGACCCCCCGTTTCCGCCATTGTATCCTTTCTTTTTTTAGCCCCCTTTCGAAGAACACGCAAACTTGACTTAATGTGATAAAAAAAAATGCTTTATAGTGAAAAAAGAACAGGAAAGACTTTTGGTTTTCATTTGTTTGGGGGCTGAAAATTTTAAAAAAACTGAAGAGGCAGATTTTCGTTTTTTTCTCTCTGTCTCCGTTTCTCTCCCTCTCTCTCTCGATCCCGCCGCTTGTTCTCTTTTTCTCTCTCTCCCTCGTACGTGCATTTGCATTCTCTAGTACTCCCCGTGGCTTGGGAAAAATGCCTTTTTGTCTCTCTTTCTCTCTCTTTCTTTCTTCATTTTTTGAAATTTCTCTCTCTCTCTCTTTTTCTCCTCCTCCTCCTCTTCTTCTTCTACTGCTGCTTCTTCGGCCTTCCCCTGCCCCTCTTGGAAGGAGGCGCCGCGCCGGCAGCATCAGCGGCGGCGGCAGCGGGAGCATCAGCGGCAACGGGAGCGGGAGCAGCCTGGCGCTTGCCCTTGGAGGCAGCAGCAGCGGGCGCTTTCGGAGAAGAAGGGCCCGCCGCAGCAGCAGCAGTGGCAGCAGCACGAGCAACAGGAGAGGCCACCTTCCCGGCCTCCTTGTCCTTGAGCGCCTTCTTCTCGGCCCTCGCTTGCGCCTGCAGCGTCATGCGCACCTCGATGCTCGCCGATCTGACGTTGCCGTCGTGGCCCTCGAGGGCCTCCTGGAGGAAGAAGTCCGGGACGGTGCCGGCGAGCTCGGGGCCGAGTTCGGCTTTCAGCTGCGCGAGCGCGGCCGACGCCGCGGCGGCGGCGCGCTCGGCGGCGGTGAGAGCAGGAGCAGCAGCCGCGGGGGTGGGAGCAGCAGCGGCAGCCGGGGCAGCAGCAGGAGCAACAGGAGCGTTGGAAGAGGGACCCGCAGCAGCGGCCTCTTCCTCTGCCTCTTCAGCAGCCTCCTCCTCTTCCACCTCCTCTTCTTCCTCCTCCTCCGCCGCCGTCGCCGCCGCTTCACCTTCACCGCCAGCACCTGCGGCCTCCTTGGCCTTCTTCGCGCCCTTTTCGATCTCGGCCGCCTTCGCCCTCGCCGCCGTCACCGACTCTTGCAGCTTCGAGATCACCTCCGCCATCGCCAGGTTGGGCCTGGCGTCCTCCAGAGAAGTAGCGCAGTCGGCCTTGCACTTGGGGCACGGCTTCGGGAACCTCCGCGTGCGCAGCGGGCGGCCCCCCGCGACCGCCGCGGCCACGGCCGCTCGCTCTGCGGCGTCGACCCCCTCGAAGTTCTTCTCGAGGCAAGGGCCGCAGAAGTGGTGCCCGCAGGGCATCGACAGGGGCTGCTTCAGCACGCCCGAGCAGAGCTTGCAGGTGAACTCCTTGGCCAGGGCGCGCTCGGCGTTGTTGGCTTTCACCCGGAGCGCCTTGGCCGCGCCGATCCCTCCGCGCGCGATGGTCCCGTCGGCCGTCTTCGGCGCCGCGTTGCGGTCGCCCTTGGTCGAGGCCGGCTGCGGCTTCAGCCAGCCCCATTTCTTCTCCGCGGGGGAAAACTCCCAGTGGACGTTGTTAGGGTCCGGACGGGTGACCACGGGAAGGGAGTTCCCGTTCATTCCGATGGGACCGCCGATCGTCACGCCGGCTTCCTCTCCGGGCCCCAGCGTCACCGCCGAACGCATGTCTTCGAGGGCCGCGGCCGGCAACCCGTCTTCCGTCCACCCTCTTCCCGCGGCGTCGGGCCTCCTGTCCCTGGGGTCGTCCCCTCCCTCGGCGTCCTCGGACCAGGGGGCAGGGCTGTTGTCGCAGCGGACGAAGACGTAGCGGCAGACCAGGAACCGCTGCCCGTCGGGGCTCAGCTGCGCGCCAGGGCGGCGGTAAGCCGCCACGATACGGTAGACCCCGTCGTACCTCAGGCCCCTGCCCGCCTCGGCGTCGGCAGCAGAGGGAGCGTACGCGCTGCGCTTCTCCTTGTGGGAACGCACCACGCGCACCGGGAGGCCCAGCTCGCACGAGCGGCGCAGGGCCTCGTTCGAAGAAGTGAAGGTCTGGTGCTTGGACTGGAACTTGGCGATCCGCTTGTTGCCCGAAAGGTCCCTCCCGCCGCTGCCCGTGTAGAGGAAGTACTCCCCTTCGTCGATGTCGTCGCTGTATCCCCCCTAGAGGTGGGTGAGGTTGGGTTGGGTTGGAATAATGGGGAAAAAAAGAAAGAAAGAAAGAAAAAGTGAGTTTTTTTTTGCTTTCTTCGACCTCGACCTCCAAAAAAAAAAAAAAACGAAAATGAAAAAAACTTCTCCCCCTCTCTCTCTCTTCTCTCTTACCGAAAGCACCACCGACTGCGCCCCGCAGTGCGACTGACCCGCGATTCCGGCCACGTGCGGGAAGTGCGCCCCGTACTGCCTGCAGTCGAGCCTGTCGGCCCACGTGTCGCCGACCTCGATGCCGCGCTCGCCGGCGTGCGGCGGCTCGGGGCAGTGCGACGCCGGGATAGGCCCAAACCAGTCTGCCGGAATCGTGACCAAGATGCGACCCGAGGCGGCGTTGGCGCGCCCGGACCTCTGGGCCCGCTCGGTGGTGAAGGCCTCGAGGGGCCTGTCCTTGTCGATGAGGCGGACCTGCGGCTTGGGAGGCGCGGCGACGGAGAGCGAGCGGGGCTTGCCTCCGGCCTTGGCGACGCGGATGGCGAGCACGAGCGCGGTGTTGACGCGCGCGTTCTCGGCGAAGCGGTTGGGGAACGCCGAGCGGCAGGTCGGGCAGGAGCGCTTGCCCTGCTGGGTCCACTTGGTGAAGCAGCCGAGGCAGAAGTTGTGCTGGCAGGGGGCCTAAGGGGGTCGAGGGTGAGGTGGAGGAGGGAAGATAGTTGAATGAGAAGAAAGTGAGAAGGTCGAGGTCGAGGTCGAGGGATGTCGAGGTTGAAACTGAAAGAGAGAGAGACGTTGACGACGAAGAAAGAAGAGCTCCTTTCCCTCCTTCTTCTTCTCTCCTCCGCTTTTCTTTTTCTCCACCAGACTCACCGTCACGGGCCTGACGCAGAGGTCCATGCAGATGGCGCACTTGAGCGACTCGTCAAACATGTTGGCGTTGGCGGTGCCGTCGGCGACCGGAGCGGCGGGAGCGGCGGGAGCAGCGGCGGAGGGAGCATTCGCCGCCGCGGCTGTCGTCGCGTCGGCAGAGACGGCGACCGCGGCCTTGGGCTTGACGTCGCCTGTTTTGGGGTGGTTTTTATTTGTTTTCTCAATTCGAGCGTAAGAAGGAGACATGTACGGATCGTAACTCGATGCAAAGAGAGCAACAGAGCGAACAGAGGCGCGAGAATCGAGGGGAGAGAGAGATGGCTGCTTTTTGATGGCCGACGGTTTCGAAAACAAAACGTCGGCGAAGAAGAGAGACTCGACGATGTTCGACGATGCTCATCCTCTTTCGGGGTGCTCGTCGCCAGCGCTCTGTCCTTGTTTTTTCTCCCTGTTACCCCTCGAACGCAGAGAGGCGATCGAAATCGTATCTCTCGCCCGAAAACGGGATCCGAACGCGGAGCGCATCACGATCAAAAGCAGGGCGCAAAGGGATCGATGAGGGGACTCGTCTTCCATCGCATCGACGACATTAAAAGAAAAAAACTTTGAAAAGAAAAAAAAAACGAGACGCACCATCCCCGGGCCTCCACTTGCCCGTCAGCAGCGCCTGCCTCCTGGCGGCCTTCTCGGACTCATCGATGGTGGCGTCCGTCTGGATACCGACGATGGCCCGGCGGAGCTCGTCCTGGCTCATTGGGGCGGAACACATCTTGGCGGTGTTGGAAGAAGAAGAAAGAGAAAGAAGTTTCGAACGTTCGACGGAAAAAAAAGACGTCGAAGAGAAGAAAGAGAAGAAAGAGAGTGGAGAAGAGAGTGAAAGAGTTTTTCTCATTCTTCTCTTTTTTCTTTTCCTTCCTCTGCTAGCCGAGCTCGTGTCTCAGGGCCCCAGCTCGTGACCAGGCCAAGCACTTGAAGCACTCGAAGACCTCAGAGGCACGCGAGACATACCCAGACGGCGGTAGCAGGGTGAGAGAGCGAACGCGCACGAGAGAGAGAAAGAGAGCAGGAGCGAGAGAGATTTCGCTTTCGTTTTTTTTCTCCCCTTTCGCCTCGACAGCTCTCGACAGTCCGGAGAGCGCTTCCTTGCTCTCTGCCTCCCTCTTTCTCGCCTGTGCTTTCGCAGCTCGAGCCTCTTTCCACCCCACAGGCACAGAGCTCTTCGTTACTGTCTCTTTGAGAGAAAGAACCGAGAGAGAAAGAGAGCGACGGAAGGAGGGAAAGAGAGAGCGGAGAACGACGAAAGAGCGCCATTCGAAGAAGAAGAAGGAGAAGAAGAAGAAGAAGAAGGAAACGGAAAAAACCTCGACCTCAACCTCCTTCTCCCTTTCTAAAAAAAACAGCCCCGAAATGAACTTCTCCACCGAGGCCGACGCCGCTTTGGATGCCGTCAGGGCCTGGGCAGCCGCAGCGGCGTCTGCCGCGACGCCTTTGTCTCCTGGAAACGGAGCAGGAGCAGGAGGAGGAGCAGCAGGAGCGGAAAACCGCGCCGCTGCCGCCGCTGCCGCCGCTGCCGCCGCTGCTGCTGCTTCCGACCTCCCGACGATCTACAAGAGGCACCCCCCTGGCTTCGACATGGCTCAGGTAAAGAGAGGAGAAAGAGAGAGAGAAAGAGAGAACGCGAGAAAGAGAGAAAGCGAGACGCCGAACGGAAAAAGACACTCAAAACTTTTCAAAAAACCCCGAAAACGTTTTCGAAAACTGCAAACAGCACCTCGGCGTCTCCGTCGCCGACTGGGAGTCTGTCGCGGCCAGAAGGGGCCTCCCTCCGGCCCTGCGAGGTACCGGCGTCGAGACGGTGATCGGAGGGATGCTGGCGAGCCCCAACACGGCTGCGGCGCTGACAGCTGCTGCTGCGACGACGACGGCAAACGCAAACGCAAGCAACAACAACGGCGGAATCGGAAACGCCAACAACGCCACCACCGCCGCCGCCAACAACAACAAAGCCAGCGGGATGATGGCCGCGACGGCCGCGGCGGGCAGCGGTCGTGGCGCCGCGCTCGCCGCCGGGGCCGCGGCGAACAACGCGACTGCCTCCACCACCACAGCGGCGGCGCTCGGGCGGCTGCGCCCGTCGCTGTCGTCGTCGCTCGCCGCCGCGGCCGCCGCGAGGAGCGCTGCCGCTGCGGCTTCTGCTGCTTCTGCGGCAGCGAACAACACCAACAACAGCGTGCTCCCTTCTCTCCAGCTCCAGCAGCTCAGCGCACCGACGACGGCGGCAGCAGCAGCAACAGCACCTCAACCTCTGCCGCCGCTCGACCTCTCGGCGACGCCGACGACGGAGACAACCGCGGCGGTCCCCCCTCCCTCGGAAGAGGCCGCCGTGAGAGGCGTGACGGACCAGGCAGCAGAGGCGGCGGCCGGAGGAAGCACCGGCGGCGGAAGCATCGGCGGCGGCGCGAGCGCAGGAGGAGGGAGGGCACCAAAGGGCCTCGGGGGTCGCGTCCCTTCCCGCGCGCCGGCGAGGCCCCGCTCCCGCTCGACGACCGCCGCGCCCGCGGACAGCGCCCAGGGAGGAGCAGCAGCAGCGACGACGACCCCAGCGGGGGCTGCAGCGGCGGCCTCCGTGGCTGCCTCTGCCGGGGGCGGCACGGGCCCTTCTCCTTCTACCTCTGCCGGCGCCGGAGCAGCGGCGGGAACCAACGCCCCGGGCGGAGGCGCCCCTCGGACCTACACCTCCAAGTACCGCGGCGTCCACCAGACGTTCCCCACGAGGAGGTGGGAGGCTCAGTTCCGCCGCGGGGGGAAGCCGACGTCGCTGGGGTGCTTCGACGACGAGCAGGCGGTGAGTTGGAAGTTTTTTTTGTCATTTTTTTGCCTTTCTTTTTCCGAGCGACGAAAACTAACAAAAAAACTCACCCCTCTCTTTCGCTTGTCCATTTTCTCTCTTCCAATTATCAGGCCGCCCGCGCCTACGACAAGGCCATGCTGTGGTGCGAACTCCACGGGTGCCCGTCGGCGAAAGGGTAAGAGAGAGAGAGAGAGAGAGAGAGAGAGAGAGAGAGAGAGAGAGAGAGAGAGAGAGAGAGAGAGAGAGAGAGAGAGAGAGAGAGAGAGAGAGAGAGAGAGAGAGAG
>Ga0210003_1001962_pt1 | contig 17673 bp, 7 predicted proteins | sample LantaG_FD_182804 | JGI IMG/M metagenome (GOLD analysis project Ga0210003, IMG submission 182804) | Deep subsurface microbial communities from Baltic Sea to uncover new lineages of life (NeLLi) - Landsort_02402 metaG (SPAdes) (version 2) | ecosystem: Environmental > Aquatic > Marine > Oceanic >...
CTCAGTCGCGTCGATGAGGTCACGGTAGTACAAGGAAGAGGCGTGGGAGAGGACCTGGGAGCCGGGGTCGACGAGGCCGTTCCCCTGATTTTGAGTTTTTTTTTTTACGAAGTGAGTTTTTCCCTCTTTTTTTCTCTCCCTTTCGCGTCGGTGTTTTCTCTCTCTCTCTCTCTCTCTCTCCAGAAAATACTCCAGAAAAATCGGATACGACTCTCACCACGGCGATACCCGCGAGATAGAAAGGAGGGGGTCGGAGGGGCAACATCGCGCCGCTCGAGGCGTCCCGTTCCCTCCGGAGCTCCCTCCGCACCCGCAGCCGCTGTCCGGCCGTCGCTGCCCCTCTCCTCCTCCTCCCGCTCCCCCCTCCCCCCGCTTCCGCCTCCGCCTGCAGGATGTAATGCGCGATCGAGGGGACAAACTTCCCGGCGTAGGACTCCCCCGCCACGAACAGAGGCCGCGGGGCCAGGGCCTCCAGCGGGCCCCCTGGCCCAAAGAGCTCGCAGAGGCCAAAGTACAGATCGGCCGCGACCTCGACCTCGGTGCGAGGAATCATCGCCCTTCCCGCTCCTCCGGGCACGCTGAATCCCGTGCCCACAGGCTGGTCGATGAACAGCAGGCCCCCCAGCGCGTTCCAGGCGTGCGGGTTCGTTCTGAGCTTCCCCGTGGCCCGGCGCCGGCCCGCGCTCTCGTCGCGGGACGCGAGGGCGTGGGCCGGCCCGTTGATGTAAAAGTTGCCGAACGACGACGCGCACCCCGGGCCGCCCTCGAGCCAGAGGAAGATCGGCTCGTCGCCGTTCGAGCCGGCGCTGCTGTTATTCTTCTCGTAGTAGGTGAAGAAGAGCCGGCCCCCGCCGCGGTCGGCGCCGCCGTTGGGGACGTAGCCCGAGGCCGAGACGGAAGGGAGGTCGGGGGCGGCAGGGTCGGGGGCAGAGGAGGGCGACGGCGACGACGGCGACCTCGAGAACAATGCTGCCCGAGCAGCGGAAGCGGGAGCCGGCCTCGAATGCTGGCCCTGTGTGGCGTGCCCCTGCGGGTGCGCGCATGAATACGACACAACGAGCGCTGCGACTAGCGAGAGCTTTGGGAGCAGCCGGGGCGCGGAACGCCATCGTTGGGGAGGCATGGAGCTCTCCGTTCCTCTCGATCCCCGGGGAAAGAAAGCGAGAAAGAAAGCAACTCGGCGGAGAAAAAAAAAGGATGAAGTGCGACGGAGGGCGGGCACAAGCCTTCACATTCCGTTTTTCCTCCTCGTCTGGAATCGGCTCCACAGCGCAGAGGCTTTCCTCGCGTGTATTTTCCGCCGATCGTACCTCGAGAGCTCGCTTTCGCTCACTTCTAGCCCCCTTCCCCCCCTGCCTTTCAAAGCCACGATGCGACGAGCCTCCAGCAGCCGCCGCGCGGCTGCTTTCCTGTTGTTCGCGACGGCATTCGCGGCCATCGCAGTCATCTCTGGGTCTCGGCCGGCGCTCGCGGGCTGCCCCTTTTTGGAGCTTCAAGGTATCGATGAGCACGGAGCGCCGCATGTATCCGATCGAGTGGCGCCGATTGAAGATGGAGGGGCGGGCGCGACTTTCTTGGACAAGGCGCCGGATCGTCCCAGGCGTTTCTGCCGAGCCCTAAATTTGTCTCCCTAAAAAAAGGGAGAGGGAAGCTATCCTGTCCCCTTCTGGCTTCCTTTCTCCATCAACACGCCCCTCTCTCTCCCTCTCTCTCGCTTCCTCTCTCTTTCTCTTTCTCTTTCGCTCACTCCTCACGCCCCCGCGAAAAAAAAAACCTCACTCACAAAGCAGCCTCAAACAGCAACAACCGCCGCCTCCTCGCCGAGGCTCCTCCCGCTGCCGCCGCCGCCCCAGCCGCCGCTGCCGCCGTCGCTCCTGCCGCCGCCGAGGCCAAGAAGATCTGGTTCAAGGCCTCGACCCCGACCCCGCTGGCCCCCGTCGTCTTCATCGACCCCAAGCTAGCCCCTCCCGACCACGAGGCCGAGGAGGAGCGCGAAGAGGCTGAGGCCGCCGCGGCAGCCGGCGGCGAGCCGGCGAAGAAGGACGAGGCCGAGGCCAAGGAGGAGGAGGCCGAGAAGAAGAAGAAGGAGGAGCCGCCGGCCCCGCCGACCGGCTCCCAGCCCGCCGTCAACTCGCTCGGCGACCCGGCCGGAGGCATCTGCACGGCTCCTGGCTCGCCGCTGATCCAGCTCCTGGGCGCGATCGGTAACATCAAAATCGACGCGACCGAGTACGAAAAGCCGCTCCCGACCTCGGCGAGGAGCGACAAGGCCAAGCTTCCCAACACGCCCCGGCAGGCCGGGTGGAAGGCCCCGCGCTGGTCGAAGCCGTCATCATGCTCACCGAAGCAGTACCGGGAGATCGTCGCCGAGATCTTCAAGAAAGAGACCGACCTGGAGCTCCCCGGCGCGCTGCGCCTGGCCTTCCACAACTGCGGCACCTTTGTCGTGCTTGATGCGTCGGGCGGCTGCGACGGCGCGTGGGTCCGCTTCTCCCCCGACGCCGACGCGCCGGCCAACGGGGGCACCGTCAGGGACAGCGTCGAGGCCCTCGAGAAGGTCAAGAAGAAGTTCCCGTGCATCACCTACGCCGACCTGTACACGCTGGCCGGCTCCGCGGCCGTCGAGGTCGCCGGCGGCCCGCCCGTCGCGTGGCAGCCCGGGCGCATCGACGCCGAGGGCGCCGGCCCGGCGCACCCGCCGTTCTCGTCGCGCCTCCCCGACGGCATGTTCAACGGCGCCGGCCTCGCTTACTTCATGGCCAACTGGGGCTTCACGCCGCGCGAGACGGTCGCGATCATCGGCGGGGGCCATTCGATCGGCGGCGCGGGGACCGACGCCTCCGGCTGGGCGATGACCTTCACCTCGAGCGGCGACGACTGGCCGCGCCCGTCCAACAAGTACTTTGTGCAGCTGATGAACAGCTCGTGGGTCGAGGCCTCGGCCCCCGAGACCGGGCTGCCGATGTTCGTCCTGGCCCCCGGGGACCCCGAGGCCGGCGCCGCCGGCTCGTTCGAGGGCAAGCCCGTCGGGAGGCTGCCCAGCGACATGGCGATGCGCGTGACCAAGATCTACGCCGACTCGGCCGCGAGGTACGCCGCCGACGAGGGGGCCTTCAACGCCGACTTCTCGCTCGCGCTGCAGAAGCTGCTCGCGCTGGGCTCCCCCGGCGTGGGCAAGCAGGGAGGCAACTTCAAGTGGAAGGGGCTGGCCGGGAAGTGGGAGGGCTTGAGCGCCGACGCGGCCTTCGAGCAGCTGCCTCAGACGGCGTAAATACTTTTTTTTAGTTCTGCCGCCGCCGCTTGTTCCTTTTTCAAAATTCGATCTCAACTCCCGCGCTTGTTCGGGACGCCCTCGTGCTCCTCTCGATCTTCTCCGCATCGCCTTGCGAAGAGGACGAGAAGCAGAGCAAAAAGAAGGGTCTTTCTTTTTGGAGACGGTGTGAAATCATCTCTATCTTAAAAAAGCGGAAAAAAAGCAAAAAAACTCGGTTACCCCTCTCTCTTCTCTTTCTCTCCTCTTACTCTCGCCCTCGCTCTCCTTCTGTCTCTCTCCCTCTCTCTCTCTTTGATCACCCGAGCTGCATCGAGGTCGCCTTGCTCCTCGCCGCCACCGCCCTGGCCTTGACCGCGTCGCTGGGGTCGCCCGAAGCCATCGCGTCGAGGACCTCGAGGGCGCGCTTGGAGGCCGCCGAAGCCGCCGAAGAAGCCGAAGCCGAGGCCGAAGCCGAGGCAAGCGCCGCTACGGCGCCGAGCGCGTCAGCCGCGGCCGAGCGCACAGCCGAGACCTTGCCCTCGGCCGAGGCGGACTCGAGCCCGGCGACGATCGAGTCCATCCAGGCGGGGAACGAAGCGGGAGGAGCGCTTCCTTCTCCGCCTCCTCGGCGGGCGAGCGCCGCGCCGGCCTTTGCGGCGGCGACGCGGGTGCCCCAGGCCACGGCCGGGGACAGCGCCGACGAGATCGCCGCGGCCGCGGCGCCGCCGTGCCGCTCGAGCTCCCCGTCGGTGAGCCCGGCGGCCAGGGCCTCCAGGGCGGCGGCGGCGGCGGCCGCGGGCGGGGGGCGGCGCGCGTCGGGGTCCTCCTCGGCGGCGGCGCCCGCGGCGGCGCCCGTCGCCGGGGCGACGACTTCTCTGGGAGCGGCCGCCAGGCTCAAGCCCTCGGCCGCGGCGGCAAACCCCTCGCCCGCCGCGCCGCAGCCCCTCGGCAGCGCCGGCGCCGCGGCGGCCAGGGCCAGGAGCGCCGCGCCGGCGAAGGAGGCCTTGGGCCTCCTGGCAGCGGCGGCCAGCGCGGAGGCAGCCGAGGAGACAAAGGCGGGGAGAGGGGGCGGCGCGGCGCCCGTCGCCCCTCGCTCTCCCTCGCCCGTGCTCAGCGGGCCCGCCGCGGCGACGACGGCGCCCAGCGCGGCGACGAGCCTGTCCTTCCCTTCAAACCACCTCCCCGGAACCTGCGCGGCCAGGGCGTCGGCCAGGGGCGGGGCCAGCCTCGCCAGCAGAGCGGCGTCGCCCGCCGCGCTCTTCGCCAGATCCGCGGCGGCCTCGGCGGCGGCGACCTTGCCCGAGTATTGGCCCGCCGCGAGGCCCGCGACGACCGACCGCAGGACGCCGTCGCCGTACAGCCGCGCCGCGGCGGCGCCGCCCGGGGCGGCGTCGTCCCAGAGGGCCTGCCAGGGGGCGGCCGCGGCCTCGTCGGGGTCCCTGCGCGCCACGGCGGCGAGCGGCAGGACGCGCGCCGAGGCGAAGGAGGCGAAGGCCTCCGCGCCGCCGTTGCCGGTCGAGCGGAGGAGCGCGAGCGACGCCATGCCGGCGAGCTCCCTCGTCCTCGGGTTGGAGCCTCCGTCGCCGCCTCCGTCGCCTCCGCCTCCGGAGTCCATCGCCCTGACGATCCCGTCGACGTATCCCGCTGCCGCTTTCGGAGAGGAAACGGCGACGAGCGCCGCGGCGGCCGCGACGTAGGCCTTGCGGACGCCGACGCCGCGCTCGGCCTTGGCGCCCGACCACAGGGCAGACAGCAGCGGCGCGGCGACGTCGGGCGACGCGAGCGCCTCCCTCGGGGCCCTGGCCGCGAGCGTCGAGACGAAGCGGGCAGCTCCCGCCCGCGTGGCGGCGCCGATGCCCCGGCGGATGACGGCGGCGAGCAGCGGGGTCAGGGTGGCGAGGGGGGGCTTCTGCTGCTGCTGCGAGTCGTCCCCACCATCGGGCTCTTTCGCCTCGAGCGCCGCGGCGGCGGCGGCGGCCGCGGCCTCCGCCGCGGCGTCCAGCAGCGCCCCGAGCTTGCCCGCCCGCGCCGCCGCCAGCCGGATCTCCTCCACCGCCGAGGACACGCGCGAGTCCCCGGCGGCCTCGACGTGCTGCTCCAGATAGTTGAGGCGCGCGTCCTCGAGGCCCGAGAGCGCCTCGAGCGCCGGCGTGACGACGAGCGAGAGCAGCGGCACGTCCAGAGCCGACCGCGGCGCGGCGTCGACCGCGAGCGCCGCGGCGGCATCGAGGGCGAAGGCGCGCACCGCCGGCACCGACGAAGGGAGGTGCTCGTTGAGTAAGGGCGGAAGCAAGATGGAGAGGACGCGGGACGCCTCTTGGACCTCTTCCGGGTGCGTGGAGGCGGCGGCGGCGGAAGCTACAGCTGCGGCCACGGCGGCGTTTTTGCCGCTGCCGCTGCCACTCAAACTCCCTTGCTCGCTCCTCCACTTGGAGCACGCCCTGATAGCAGACCCGCGCATGGCCCCGGCGAACTTGAGCCCGGCGAGCCTCACCGAGGGCTTGACGTCGTCGGCGCACCGCAGCGCAGCGCGGAGCATCTCCTCGGCGCGCGGGCCGACTGTCGAGCTCCAGCTCCTCCTTCCCTCGCCTCCTCCTCCGCTCACGCTCCCGCTTCCGGTCGCCGCCGTCGCGACGAGCTCGGCGCCGGCGAGGCAGGCGGCCTCGCGCGACCGCCAGAGCCTCCCCGACGCGTCCTTGACGACCTCGGAGGCTATGCGGTCGAAATTCGCGGCCACGGCCTCGGAGGCCGCGACGGCCCTCGCGGCCGCGGAAACGGAAGAAGACGGCCTCTTTTTTTTCGAGCGGCGGCGAGATTTGCTGCCCCCCGAGGCCTCCGCTTTGTTCCCTTCTCCTCCTCCTTCGTCGTCGTCGTCGTCGTCGGGGACCACCAGCGCGTCCCAGATGGCGAGCGCCGCCTCCCTCACGCGCACGCTCGGGTCGTGCCTCAGCCTGAACAGCTTCGGGAGCAGAGCAGCAGCCAGGCCCCTCCGCTGCGCCGGAGTCAGCATGGTCTTCCCGATCGCGGCGAGCCCGAACGCGGCGCCGCGGGCCGACGACGCCGCCGAGGCCGCGTGCGCGATGTTCATGAATTTCATGATCAGCGAGCTGTCCCCCGCCTCGGCCGCGAGAGAGGACAGTTCCCTGAAGGTGCTGAGCCCTTCGCCGTCGGGCGTCGTGCCCATCGCTCCCTCGGGAAGCACGCGAGACGAGGCGTCGACCTTGATCGCGCCGCGGACATTGGCGGCGACGCCGGTGCCGGCGCTCTTGCCGCCAGCGCCGCCGCCGCCGATCGCGGCTGTCAGGCCCGCCAGCAGCTCCGCCTGGCGCTTCGCACCCTCGCCTCCGCTGCCGTCGTCGTCGTCGCTTCCGGCCAAAGCGTAGGCCGCGGTCAGGCCTCGGGGCGCCGCGTCCTGGACCAAGTCCGAAGAGGTGTCCGAGAGGAGGCGCAGCAGCGCCTGCTGGGCCGCCGCCAGCCGCGCCGCGCCGCGCAGTGCCGCGGCGCGGCCGCAGAGGCACAGCAGCGCGACCAGCCAGGCGCACCCCGCCGCGCGCGCGTCCGACGAGGTCGAGGCCGTGAGCGTGGCGTCGCTGTCTGCCTCCTTCGCGAGCGCGTCGAGGATGCGCTCGCGGACCGCGGCGAGCTTGGCAGGCGGCGGCGCCTTTTCGAGCGGCGGCGCGGTCGATTTCGAGCTTTTCGGGCTCGACTTTGACTCTTCCGTCTGGGCGGCCGCGGCCGAGGCGGCCGCGAGCGACGAGAAGGGAGCCGCCACGACGGCGAGGGGTCCCACACCGTGACCCCCGAAGGCGAAGCACAGTCCCTCGGCGGCCGCGAGGACCAGGGGCTCCCCGGCGGCGGGCTTGCGGGTGCCGAGGGCCAAGAGGGCGTCGACCGCCGCCATGGCGGTGTCGTCGGCGGCGGCTCCGCCGTCGGCTCCGTCACTTGCGTGCTTGCTCGCCCCCGCGGCGATCTGCCCCAGCGACACGGCGGCTTTGCAGGCCGTCGTGGGATCCTTCGCCGAGAGCAGGGCGGCGAGGGATGAGACGGCGGCGAGGCGCTCCGCGGAGGAAGAGAGCGGGAGCGGCGCCGCGAGCCCGGCGGCGCCGAGCGCCACGGCGGCCGCGCCGGCGAGCGAGACCGCGTCGGCGTTGCTGCTCCCTCCGCCTGCGCCTCCGCCGGATCCCAGAGGCGCGGCGGCGGCGCCCTCCTTTTCCACTATCTTCCCCTCAAGATTCACGGAGAGGCCTGGGTAGGCCTTCACCATCTCGACGAGGTCGCCGACGGCGGAGGAGGCCACGGCAGGATCGAGCAAAAGAGGAGGAAGAGGAGAAGAGGAAGAAGAAGAAGCGGCGGCGGCAGCAGCAAGGACGAAGCCCGCGGCGAGCGCCGACCCCTCCCGCTCCTCGTGGCGCGGCGGGCGAGCAGGGGCCGCCGCGGCGGCCGCCGCGCCCGCCGTGGTCCCGCCGGCAGAGCCCGGCCTCGCGGCGACGGGGGCCGAGGCGGCGCGGGCCGAGGCGACGCGCGCGAGGTCGGCGAGCAGCGCAGAGGATTCCTCGGAGCCCCCCCCCCTCGCCATCATCGCCGAGGCGGCGACCCCGAGCAGCTTGGCCGCGTTGGCCCTCGCCGTCGCGTCAGGGTGGGCCAGCTCCCCTCGGATCCTGGCCAGGCGCAGCCGGGAGAGAGGAGAAGGGGAGGAAGCAGTCGGGTCCCCGCCGTAGCGAGCCGCGACGGCGCGCCCCGCCGCGTCGTCGCGGCCCTCGCCCGAGCGAGCGGCGCACTCCCCGAGCACGGCGGCGAGGGCCGCGGCGCGCAGGGGCCCCGGGCAGGCGGGCCCCAGCGCGAGCTCGTACACAGAGAAGAGCGCGTCGGAAGCAGCAGCAGCAGCAGCGGCAGCAGCAGCGGCAGCAGCAGCAGAGGCGCTCGCAGCCCCCCTCCTCTCCCCCTTCCCCTTTCCTCGCCTGCGGTGCGTGCGGCAGGCGCCGAGGAAGCGGACGAGCGCGCCGAAGGTGCGGGCCGGGAGCGGCAGCTCGCCCGACGTCGGCAGCGAGGCGCCGCTGGCGACGGCGGCGGCGGCGGCAGCGAGCGCGGGGACGCGCTCCAGGGCGACGGAGAGCATCTCCTCGGCGTCGGGGAAGAAGGAGCGGGCGGTCTCCTCTCCGTCGTCGGCGCCCTCGCCGTCGCCGCCGTCGTCGCCGTCGTCGCCGTCGCTCGTCTTGGTGCGCTTGCGGCGGTCGTTGCCGTCGATCTCGATCTCCTCGACCCCGCCTTCGTCCTCGCTCTCGCTCTCGCTCTCGCTCTCGATCTCGCTCTCCTTGAAAGCGACCTCCTCCCCGGCCCCCCCCGCGTGCCTCCTCCGCGGCTCCAGGCCGGCCTCCCCGGCCTCTCGCACCGACAGCTTGTCGTCGCCGGCGGCCACGAGACAGACCCACCTCGAAGCGGCGTGAGACCCGGCGAAGAGGCGAGAGGCCCAGGTCGCGGCGCAGGAGCGCACGGCCTCGTGCTGCGAGGAGGAGGAGGCGGCGTCGAGCAGGAGTTCGAGGAGCTCGGCATCTCCCTCGTCGGCAGCGCCTTTCTTCCTCCCCTTGCCCCTCCTGTCCCCGCGGCGCTTGACGGCAAAGGCAGCCGCGGCGGAGGCGACGGCCTCCTGCGCGGACGCCCTCACGCCCGCGGGCTCCCTCGCCAGGGCCTCGAAGAGCCTGCGGGCCGTGCCGGGAGACCTCGAAAGCGCCTCCGGGGCGCGGGAGGCGAGCTGCGAGATGGCCTGGTACGCGAAGGAGCGGGTCGCCGGGAGCGCCACCGCCGCCGCCACTTCTCCGCCGCCCTCGACTCCCGATGCCCCCGCTGCTCCCTCGCCGCTCCCGCCTTCGCCCCCGCTCCCGGCCTCGAGCAGCGCGAGCAGCCTCCCGAGCACCACCGGAGCCACGGCCCGGAGCCTCTGCGCGTCGGCGTGTCGCAGGACCCAGGCGCAGAACTCTGCTCCGGCAGCGGCGACGGCGGCGGGCGGGCGCGGGCGCCTCAGCGCTCCGGCAGTTGGCGGGGCAGCAGCGGAGGGGTCGGCGGCGAAGACCGTCGCCTCGACGACCATGGGCGCCTCCGGGAAGGCGTTGGCCGCAGCGCGGGAGCGCGCGGCAATGTTGAGGGCACGGACGGCGAGGGCCGGGGCCGCGGGCTCCCGCGCGGAGGAGGGCAAGTTTTCTCCTACGGCGGCGGAAGGAGAGGCCGCCGCCTCTGCCATCTCGGCGTCGCCGCCGCCGCCGCCGCTCCCGCCAAGCAAGCTCCCTCCGTTGCCCCCTCCGAGCACGAGGCGGAGCAGCGCCTTGGCCAGGGCCTCGCTCTCGATGTTGGGGACGACCTTTCCAGCAGCGGCGGAGGAGGAAGAGGAGGGGACGGCGGCGTTGGCGTTGGTCGGGGGCGCCAGGAACTTCCGAAGCGCGTCGTCGCCGGCGCGGGCGACGCGGTCATCTGACGAGCTGCTGTCCGCCGCCGCGGCCAAGAAGACCAGGACGGCCTCGGGTGAGGCCCTCGCGTCGTCGTCGCCCGTCGCCGCGCAGTAGGCGGCCGACGCGAAGAAGGAGACGACGCCGAGCTTCTTGGTCGAGAGGTCGCTCTTCGAGGAAGCGAAGGCCTCGCTCCCCGCCGCGCCCTCGACCCAGGAGACCGAGTCCGGGCTCATTCCGCCCGGCACGACGCGGCCGTCGGCCAGCAGCCTGCCTCGGTACTGAGACTGCTGAGCAGCAGAAGCAGAAGCAGAAGCAGTGGCGAGAGCGGCAGCTGCCGCTGCCGCCGCTCCGTCGCCGCCTTCGCCCCCCCCTGCGGTGGTCGCGGCCGCGACGGCGGCCTCGAGCAGCGCCGCCGGGTTCCTCGCTCCGAGCTGCTGCTGCTGCTGGCCCCCCGCGGCAGCACCCGCAGCGGCATGCTTCCTCGGGGCCGAGGGAGGGGAGTAGAGCATAAAGTCCAGAGCGGCGGCGGCCAGCGCCGCCCTGTCTTCCGCGGAGGAGAGGAACCCCGCGTCTCCGCCCCCGATCTCGTCGCCCTCCTCCCTCGGAAAGGAGCCCGCGCCGCAGCGCTCGAGCGAGCCCAGCAGCGCCAGGCGCAGCAGCTTCCCCCGCTGCTGCGGGGGGCGGCCGGGAGCCCCGATCCCCCGGGCGAGCAGGGGAAGGGCCCTCCACCGCGCCCGCGGGTCGGAGCGCGCGAAGGCCATCTCGGTGTAGACCAGGGCGAAGGAGCGCACGAGTGGCGCGGAGCTCGGGGAGGCGGCGGCGGAGGGGGCGGAGGCTCCCGCCGGGCTGCCGCCGCCCAGGCGCGTGAGCGCCGCGACCTGCAGCAGCGGCAGGCCGACGTTCTCCCTCGCCCGCACGCGGGCGTTGACGTGTTTGAGGATCTCAAGGCATTTATGTTGCACCGGAGGATGGGGAGTGGAGAGCTTGGCGACGACGAGCGGGATGAGCTTGGAGAGCACCTGTTGGAAAAGAGGGGGTGGACGAGGAGGAGGAGGGAGAAGGAGAAGAAGAGAAGGGGAGGTTGAGTTTTTGCGCGATCGAATGCCTCTCTGGCCCTTCTCGGCCGGCGCGAAAGACATGAGAGCTATCCATTCGACTCGCCTGCTCCAGCTGCTCCTCTTTCGTCAGCGCCAGGCGCGTGAGGATACGGTCGAGGGACTCGATCTCCGCCGCGACAGCGGGCGAGGGCGCCGCCATGTCGAGGAAAAGAGAGGGTGGAGATAAGGATTCGGAGAGGGATGTAGACAGCACGATCGATCGACTCCCAAAGTAAAATTGTTATTTCTTTCGTTTCGGTTCTCTTTTTTTGCTTTACATCCGCCTCTTGACCCACGACTCGAGGCAGGTGCACCCTTCGAGCTCGCTCCTCCTGACCGCCGCCGCGAGCTCGAACCCAGAGGCAGGTGGAAACTCGATGCTACCTTCGCTTTCGCTTCTTCCTCCTCCTCCTCGTTTCCTCTTCGTTCCCAGCTTTGCTAGCGCCCTCGCGGCTCGCCGCCCGCCGGCCTCGAGCGCCGCGCGCCGCCTGCGGGCGACCTCGAGCAGCACTCGGCCCTCGACGAGAGAGGCGCGTTCGCCTTCGTCCCCTTCCTCCTCCTCCTCCTCCTCCTCCTCGCGAGGTTTGCGTCGTCGCCGGGTCCCAGTCGCGGACAGCGACGCCCGCACCGCGAGCAGCAGCCCCAGGGACGGCTCGCCGCCGGGCACAGAGACGAACAGGGCGCGGCCCCTCGACGCCGCGGCGGCTCGGAGGCACGCGGCGGGGGCCCGGAGGGGAGGGGCAGCCGCAAGAGAGCGAGGGGGCGACGAGGAAGGGAGCGAGACGGAGACGGCGGCGGCGGCGGCGCCGACCTCGCCCGCGCCCACCTCGAGCCGCTCGTCCCCCGACCGGAGCATCTCCGCCCTGTCCGCGACGGCGAAGCCGTACCTGCGCGCGAGCGCCGTCGTAGACAGCCGGCCGTACGAGTTGAGGACCTCCTGGCCCCGCGAGAGGGGCGCCGTCGAGCGCATCTCGAGGAAGCTTCCTTCCTCTCGCTCCCCCTCTCCCGCTTCCTCTTCCTCTTTGCCGCCGCTGCCCCCGTCGTCGTCGCTGGAGCTACCGGCGTCGGCGCCGGCGCCTCCTTCGGCTCCGCCTTTGGGACCGGAGTGGCTCAGCTGCACCCGGGGAGGCCCCGGCGCGTGGTCGAGCGCGTCGAAGACGGGGACCAGGGCCAGGATCTGGTCCTCCCCTAGCACGAAGGCGTGCGAGGAGACGACGGCGAGGCACCTGAGGAACTCGGCCCTGAGCGAAGGCGAGGAGGCCGGCAGGCGTTCTGGCTTTCCCCTTCCTCCTCGTCCTCCTCCTCCTCCTCTGCCCGCCTCCTCCAGTCCGACTCGGGACAGCCACGGCCGGGCGAGCCTGGACCAGGCCAGCGGGGCCGCGGACGGCGCGTGGAGGCCCCCTCCCCCCGCGGCGGAGCAGGAAGGAGGCAGCCGCAGCAACCTCGGGGCGACGGCCGTGCCGGCAAAGAGCAGGGCGGCGGCCCGAGGGTCCCAGGTGACCGGGCGGGTTTCCTCCTCTCCCTCGCCGTCTTCGCCCTTCCGGAGCAGCCACCGAACGTACGGCGCGAAGCGCGAGTCCTCTCCGAGTCTTGTCTCGACGAGCAGGGCGAGCGCGAGTCCCGCCGCCTCCCTCCACGAAGACGAAGACGAGGACGAAGAAGACGAAGACCGAGGCTTCTTTGCGCCCTCTTCTTCTTCTTCTCTAGCCGCTTTGTTCCCCAGACCCGCCGCCTCGAGCGATTCCGATGCGCTCGAAGAGGACACCGTGAGCACCGCGCCGTCGGGCACGCGGGCGATCAGGGACCCGGGGGCCGAGGACGCCGTCGAGAGGACGGTCCGGCGGCGGCGCGGCCAGGGTCGGTCGTCGCTCCTGCCGGCGCTGCCTCTGCCTTCTGAGGCGTCGATGCTCGACAGCTCTATCTCACCGAGGCGGACCCCGTTCACTTTCAGCCATTGCTGAAAGGCGAGGGACACCGCGGACGTGTCTGCGTGCATCGGGAGGCCGAACGGAGAGGGACGTTGATACAGAAAGAGGCCAATCGGGGGCCGATCGGGCCTCCTTCAAGAGAGAGGGCTTGGAAGAGGAGCGACGAGAGGAGGGACAGTGAGGGAGAAGAGCCCTGAGAGTTTTATTTTTTTTCTGCTCTATCTCTCTCTCTCTCTCTCAGCGACGGCTGGCGAGTCGCATCTTTCCCACCCAATCGGCGGATCGTCGCCTGCTCCGACTTTCTAAAGGGGAGGCAGTCGCAGGCAGAGAAGGAGCGCGGGAAGTGAGAGCTGCCTCTCCTTCCTTCTCCGCGATCTCGAACGCCGTTTAATCGCCCTCTTCTTCCCATCGTCGAGAGCTCGAGATTGAAGGAGGCTCGGAGCTTCCCCTCCTTCCGAAACAGCGAAATGGTCTTCAAGTTCTCCAGGGGCCGCGATAAGGATAAAGCCGCCGCGTCCGATGGTGGCGCGGCGGCCAAGGCCCCCGAGGCCGGCGAGGCCGCGGAGAAGCGCGACGCGGACGGCGCGGACAAGTCGGCGCTGACCTCGTCACCAGACGCCCGCGCCGCCGCCGCCCCCGCCGCCGGGGCCTCTTCTTCGTCGACTTCTTCTTCGGCCCCCGCTGCCGCTGCTGCGGCCCCGCGCACCGTCGCCGGCGCGTTCTCCTACGCCGCGGCGCTCTTAGCGAAGAGGGATCCTCCTCCTCCGGCGGCGCCTAAGGCTGCGCCGAAACCGGCTGCTGCTGCTCCCGTCGCCGCCGCCGCCGCCTCTGCGCCCGCGCCCGCGCCTGCGCCTGCGGCTGCTCCCGCTGCTGCTCCGGATACTGCTGCTGCTCCGGCGCCTCCGAAAGCGGCTGCTGCGCCCGCCGAGGCAGTCGCCACCAAGGAAGCTTACCAAGCTCCTCCCGCCGCCGAAGCCGAAGCAGCAGCAGCAGCAGCCGGAGAAGCCGAGGCAGCGGCACGGACGGGATCCGACGCCGACGCCGCCGTCCCCCCTTCGGCGCTCAACAAGCCCCCGCCCCCGCCGCTCGCCTCCCCGGACACCCCGCCGCAGAGAGTCGTCGTCCTCGTGGGAATCCCGGGCTCCGGGAAGACGCGCGCGGCCCTGGCCCTCGAGGCGGCCGGCTTCGTCCGAGTCAACCAGGACGAGCTCGGCAACCGCAAAAAGTGCGAGGCCGCCGTCGTCGCGGCGCTGCGGCGCGGCCGCTCGGTCGTCGTCGACAGGTGCAACGCCGACGTCGCGCAGCGGCTGACGTGGGCGACGCTGGCGAACGCGGCGCGCGTCCGTGCCGTCGCGCTCGAGCTGACGCCGCCGCTCGAGCTCTGCCTCGAGCGCGCCGCGGCGCGCGAGGGCCACCCGACGCTCTCGAGCGAGGAGGCGCCCGGCGTGGTTCGCAAGTTCGCGGCCGACTTCGTCGCCGTCGACCGCCGCCGCGAGGGGTTCTCGGCGGTGCTGCGCGCCTCGGCGGACGCGGACGCCGACGCCGTCGTGGTGGCGCTGGGCGACGCGCCCGCGGACGGCCCGGCCCGCGCGGACCTGGAGGCGTGGGAGTGGAAGGGGGTCGAGGCGGCGCAGGGCGAGATCCAGCTGCAGCAGCAGCAGCGGCAGCGGGAGCTGCGGGAGAAGCAGCTGCGGCGGGCCGCTGCGTTGGCGGCGGCGGTGGGGAGCGGGGGCGTCGGGCGGGGCGGCGCCCTCTGGTTCGGGGGCCGGGGCGCGCCCCTGCAGATGCGAGGGGGCCCGATGCAGATGCAGCAGCAGCAGTGGCAGCAGCAGCAGCAGCAGCTGTGGCAGATGCGAGGCGGCGGCGGCGGCCGAGGCGGCGGAGGCTTTTACCGCGGCGGCCCGTTTCGGGGCGCGCCCGCGCCCGGCGCGCTCCCTCAGCAGCAGCAGCAGCAGCAGCAGCAGCAGTTTGCTCCGGGGGGCGTCGCGGCCCCTCCGCAGCCTCCCCTGACGGACGCGGCGTCGGCCCTGCCCGCGGGGGACGGCGCCCCGGTCGTCCTCGGCGGCGCGGGGGGGGGCCTCCCGGCGTTCGGGCTCGGCGTCGGCCTCGTCGGCCCCCCGCTGATGACCGCCGCGGCCCCCTCGTCCGCGGCCGCTGCCCCTCGGCCCCCCGGGGCGGCAGCCGGCGTCGCGCCTCTCGGCCTGGCCGGGGGCCCTGCTCCCGGCGCCTTCCTCGGCGGCAGCGGCGCTCCCGTCGCGGCGGCGGCGGCGGCGGCGGCGGCGGGGCCCTTTGGCGCCGGCGGGCGCGTGATCGGGCCCGGCGGCGGGGCCGCGGTCGTCGCCGTGCGGAGGGGCCCGGGCCCGCTCTCGCACCCGTTCTCGCACCAGCAGCAGCAGTTCTACCAGCAGCAGCAGCAGCAGTTCTATCAGCAGCAGCAGTTTTATCAGCAGCAGCAGCAGCAGCAGTACTTTTACCGCGGAGGTGCCGCCCTCGCTCGAGAACACGGTCAAGGCCTCGGCCGAGGCCCGCGCGGCGCTGGGCGCTTGAAGAGAGAGAATCCGGAGTTTCTCTGAATCGGAAGACACTCCAACGGACGAAACAGAACGCTCTTTGCTTTTTTTATCGAGTCGCGCTCGTCTCGTCCCGTCTCGTCGCTGCGGGAGGGGAGGCGAATTCGCCCCGCGTCCCCTCGTGGTCGCCCGAGGAGCCCCCCGGCCTGCGGCGTTCTGGGCGCCCTGGCCAGGCCGCTTGCTGCGAGGGGCGCGCGGGTGCGGGGAGGAGGGGCTGGGAATGGCGGCGGCGGGGACGACGGACGTCGGGGAGGTGGTCCGCGGCTGTCTGCCGCGGTCGAGGGGGTCGCCGGGGCGATCGACGCCGAGCAGAGCGCCGCGGCCGAGAGGGAGGCGGCGGAGCTCACGGCTGCCTGATTTTCTATTTCTTTTTTTTCTTGATTTGGAGGCTTTCTTGTTCTCATGTTCTTGGGTTTTTCTTCCATGGAGAGAGTCAATAAAGGGCCACTTGCGCGGAGACTTAGAGAAAGCAAAAGCGCAAAAGAGAAAGAGGCAAAAAAGAGGGGGAGAGAGAGAGAGAGAGAGAGAGAGAGAAAGAAAAAAGTTAAAATGGTTTCGTTTTCTTTGTTTTTTTTTCTTTGCGACTTTAAAACAAGGAGGGAAATACAAACTGACGAGGAAAGGGCTGAAGGCAATGGATTACAGGGGGGCTGCTGCGGGGCGGGCCGGATAAATGATTCTGATAATGATTTGGATCAGATGAGAACGCCCTGTTGCCTGCCGCCGCCGCCGTTGCCGCCTACACCTTCCGCTGCCGTCGCCGCCTCCTGCTGCTCCTGCCCGCTGCTCACACGGATTTTGTACTTCTGGACGTGGGTCTCCAGCTCCCTGTCCTTCCTCTCGGCCTCGCCGCGGAGCTTGCTCAGGACCTGAAGAGGGGGGGGGGGTATTTTGGTATTTTGTTTAGAGAGGGTCGAGGTTGAGAAAGAAGAGGAAGAGACTAGAGAGAAAGAAAAAAAGAAAAAAACGCCTTCAACCTCCCTTCCCCTCTCACCTCCTCGATCTGCGCCAAGTTCTGTTCCACGGCCGGGAGCACCTCTCCCACGGTCCTTTCGACGAGGACGTCGCCGACCTGTAAAAAAGACGGGAGAGAGATTGAGGTCGGGGGGGGGGGCAAGTCAATGAGTCTCCAAGCAGATGAAGAAGAGTCGAGATGCCATCGTCCTCGGTCGATCAATCATCAAACGCTTACCAGCCTGTACGCCTTCCGTCCCTTCTCCATCGGCCGCATCGTCTTTGCCACCAGCGCGTGTTCCGCCAGCTGCGCCTCGAGGTCCTGTACGCGGTCTGCGAGCTGGGACAGCTCCTGGCGGAGGCGGGTGTAGGCGTCGACAACGTCGCGCTCGCTCTTGTAGTCGACTGTGGAGGTCGACGGGATCGCAGAGGAGGCCATGCTCGTCTCTTTCTTGCTTGCTCGATGCGCAGGCGGCGAAGAAGAGAGCAGCAGGGAGAGTGAGAACCCCTCGGAGAGAGGGAGAGAGAGACAGAGAAAACCGAACGCGATAAAGTATAAACGAAAGAAGGACAGAGAGGGAGGGAGCTCTGATCTGAGAGAGGAGGATTTTTTTTGTTTTGCATAAGAGGAAAAAAAAACAAAACTCGCACCCCCACCACTCTCTCTCTCTCTCTCTCCCCCTCCGCTTCACGCATCACTTTTTCTTCCGCCCGAGCACGCAACGGTGCCTGTGGTCCGCCTCCCTCGTCACCACGCCCTCCAAACCTGCCCGGCGCATCCCTTCCTCGAGGTCGTAGCAGTAGTACTCGTCGGACCAAGGCTCCGTCGACTTCATCAGGGCAAAGAGCGCCGGGGGGAGCTTCTGCAGCGTCTCGCTCGCGGGGTCGTTGTCCGCGACGGCGAGCACCCCGCCGGGGCGGAGCAGCCTCGCGGCCTCGAGGCACATAGCGTCGATCGCGAACGGGCGGCACTCATGGACGACGAAGTTGGCGGAGACCAGGTCGAAGGAGCCCGCGGGCAGCGGCGTCGCCTCCATGTTGGCGTGGAGGTAGGCGATGCGGCGCCTCCCGGGAGGGTCGGGCCCCGCGGCGGCCGGGTTCGGGAGGGCCGCCCGCGCCGTCGCTGCGGCGGAAACAGAGGAGGAAGAAGGAGAGAAGGAAGGGAGCTCTCCCCCTCCTCCTCCGCCCCCCCTGCCCCTCTCGCGCTGCCGCTCCCGGAACTCGGCGAGGGCCAGGAAGTACGGCGACAGGTCGAGGCCCGTCACGTTGGCGGGAGCGAACTCTGCCGCGAGATACCTGGTGGAGATGCCGGAGGAGCAGCCTGTGTTTGTGTGTGTGTGTGTGTGTGTGTGTGTGTGTGTGTGTTTTGTGTGTGTGTGCGTGCGCGTGCGGAGAGAGAGAGAGAAAGTAGAAAGAGAGGGAGGGTGGGGG
>Ga0210003_1001964_pt1 | contig 17664 bp, 22 predicted proteins | sample LantaG_FD_182804 | JGI IMG/M metagenome (GOLD analysis project Ga0210003, IMG submission 182804) | Deep subsurface microbial communities from Baltic Sea to uncover new lineages of life (NeLLi) - Landsort_02402 metaG (SPAdes) (version 2) | ecosystem: Environmental > Aquatic > Marine > Oceanic >...
AAAAAAAAAAAAAAAAACTCGACTCCTCCCCTTGTCGCCGGCGCTTCATCCCAATTGACACCCGCTCTCTCGCATCGGACCGCACGGACGCTATTTACCTGATATCTTCTCGCTGCCTGCGGGAGGAGAGGGCGAGAGAAGCAGCGGAAGGCCGGGGAACCGCAAGGACTTTTTCGAGCAAGACTTCGAAGCTTCGCCACTCTTCCAGTTTCGAAATCGGGTTTTTTCCCCAAAGAGCAGAGAGGCGCGAAGAGAGAGAGAGAGAGCAAAAACAGGCAAGCAGCGGCGGGGTCCCCTTGTCCTTCCTCGTTCCTCCCTCCCGCTTCCATCTTCGCCGCTCCTCTCTCACAATCGCTCTCTCACGCCGTTAACTCCTTCCTCGAAAAATCGAAACAACGACAACAGCTGAAGAGGGGTTGGAAAGAAAAAAAGCCGGTTACGAAGACGAGGGAAGGAAAAAAATCAAGGCGGAAACCTCTCTCGCTCCTGTTGCCTCGATGTTCACTCTCGCTGCTTCTTCGTCGAGCTCTGCTGCTCTCATCGCTACGTCCTCCCGTGCCTCCACCTCCTCCTCTGCTGCCCCGTCGTCCTCCTCGAGCAACATGATGCTCCGCTCGCTGGTGCGCCGCTCGTCGCCCAGGCTCCTCAAGGTGAGTTTTTGGAAGAGAAGGGGAGCAGAGAATTCAACATTTGACGACGAAGAAGAGACGTTGGAGGTCAAGGCGAGAAAGGGAGAAAAAAGAAAGAAGAGAGGAAAAAACTGCAAGGCGGTGCCTTTGTTTGCTCCCTCGCTCTTCTTTGCCCTCTCGCTCTGGGCCCAATTCCTGTCCCCTGCGCTGGCGCATCGTCGCTCCCGAGGCGATCCTCGCTGATCTTGGGAGGCAGGAGCAGAGAGATGCTCGGCAAGTGCCCGGTTCGCGCGCGGCGATGGGCTCGCGCCGAGGAGCCAACGCCACGATGCCTCCCTCTTTTCAATCTCTCCCACGCCGCTCCGATCTCAAGTGTTTCTTGCTCACACCCTCTTGCTAACCACCTCTCTCAACCAATCTTCTAACGCGACAGGCCGCCAACGCCCGCCCGATCGTGACGTCGGTGAGTTTGATGCGGAGAGAAAAGAGAGAGCGAGAGAGGAGATTGTGGGGAAGCAGATTGGAAGGAGAACCACAAAGATAGACCACCAAGCGAGAGAGCGGAGAGAGCGAAGGAAGCCGCTTTCGTCGCCTTCTTCGACGACAACCTCCCTTCCCTTGTCTGCTTCCTCTCTCTCTCTCTCTTGTACTACTATCTCCTCTTCCTCCGCTGCTGCGGGAGACGACGATCGAGAGAGAGAGCGAGAGAAAAGCAGGAGGCGAGAAGCAGCGATACCGGCCCTTGAAAAAAGCAAAACTCCTCTCACTCACTCTCTTTCTCTCTCTTCTCTCTTCTCTTTCTCCAAAACCTTCAAAAAAAAATCACAACAACAAACAGCACGCCTCGCTCGCCGCCGAGCCCGCCGCCGAGACCGGCCACTCCGCCGGCACCAACGCCGACGCCTACGCCCGCCTCGCCTCCAACCCGGAGACCAAGCACGTCACGTGGCCGAAATTCCTAAACGCTTCCCTCGCGGAAGTCGACCCGACGCTCGTCGACATCATCGAGAAGGAGAAGAACCGCCAGTGGAAGGGGCTGGAGCTGATCCCTTCGGAGAACTTCGTGTCGAGCTCTGTGATGGAGGCCGTGGGGTCGGTCATGACGAACAAGTACAGCGAGGGCTACCCCGGTGAGTTGGTTGGTTGGAAGGGGAGGAGAGAGGAAGAGAGGTTTTGGAGTTGACTTTTTTCCGAGCGTCGAACGACAAAAAAACTCATCTCTTTTCCCTTCTCTTTCTTTCTCTCGACCTCTCTTTCTCTCTCTCTCTCTCTTTACTCAGGCGCCCGCTACTACGGCGGCAACGAGTTCATCGACCAGGCCGAGACCCTCTGCCAGCAGCGCGCCCTGGCGGCCTTCGGCCTCGACCCGGCGAAGTGGGGCGTCAACGTGCAGTCGCTGTCGGGCTCGCCGGCCAACTTCCAGGTACGAGAGAAGGAGGAGAAGGGAGAGTAGGAAAAAGGTCGAAAAAAACATTTTTCGGGTTTTTTCCGGACCTCGGCGCGCGCGCAGTTTTCTCTCTCTCTCTCTCTCTCTCTTTTCTCTTGAACACCTCACCTTTTTTCCCTTCTCTCTCCTTCCAACGTCCCCTCCAATTCCAGGTCTACACGGCCCTGCTCAACCCGCACGACCGCATCATGGGCCTCGACCTCCCCCACGGGGGCCACCTGTCCCACGGCTACCAGACCGACACCAAGCGCATCTCGGCCACCTCCATCTTCTTCGAGACGATGCCCTACCGCCTCGACGAGTCCACGGGCCTCATTGATTACGACAAGCTGGAGGAGACGGCGGCGCTGTTCAGGCCCAAGTGCGTGGTGGCCGGTGCCTCGGCGTACACGAGGCACTACGACTACCCGCGCATGCGCCAGATCGCTGACAGGCACGGCGCCTGGTGAGTTTTGAAATGTTTTCTTTCTTTCTTGTTCTTTTTGGGGTCCTCTTTGAGCTCCGTTTCTCGTTTCTCTTTTACCGATGTGTTCCTCTCTCTGCGCTCTCTCTATTGCACCAACTCACGTTCGAAATCTTTTCCGCGAAACTCTCTTCAAAAAACAAAAACTCTAGGCTCCTTGCCGACATGGCCCACATCTCTGGCCTCGTCGCCGCGGGACTGGTCCCGAGCCCCTTCGAGCACGCCGACGTCGTCACCACCACGACGCACAAGTCTCTGCGCGGCCCGCGCGGCGCGATGATCTTCTACCGCAAGGGTGAGTTGGTTGGTGTTTTGTTTTGGTGGAGAGGCAAAGAGAGAAAGTTTCAAAAGAGAGAAATGAAAAAGAAAAAAACTTCGATTTTTTTTCATACTTGAAAGCTCACCTCCACCTCCACCCCACCTACATCCCTCCACCCCTTCTCCCACGAAACAGGCATCCGCTCCGTCGACAAGAAGGGAAAGGAGATCCCCTACGACATCGAGAACAAGATCAATTTCTCGGTGTTCCCGGGACTCCAGGGAGGGCCCCACAACCACACCATCGCCGGACTGGCCTGCGCGCTGCACCAGGCGAAGGGCGCTGAATTTATTGCGTACCAGAAGCAGGTGATGGCCAACTCCAAGGCGCTGGCTGAGGGTGAGTTTCGTTGGTGTTGTTTTGGAGGAAAGAAAGCGCAAAGAAAAAGAAGAAAATAGGAAGGAAAAAATCACTCACTCTCGTCTTTCGGAAAAAACAACAAAAACTTCTCCCTACTCCACCTCCTCTCCAGGCCTGAAGAAGCGCGGCCACACGCTCGTCTCCGGCGGCACCGACAACCACATCGTGCTCGCCGACCTGCGCCCCGCCGGCGTCGACGGCTCGCGCGTCGAGCGCGTGCTGGTGCGTTTCTTTTCTTTTTTTCTTTTTTTTGAAGTTCCGAGGAGAAAGGTTCTTTCTTTCTTCAAAAAAAAGAACCCCGAAATCATCTCACCACCACCACCCTCTCTTTTTTTCTCTCTCTCTTGTTTTTTCTTTTCTTACTTCAACAACAGGAGCTCGCCCACATCGCCGCCAACAAGAACACCGTCCCCGGCGACGTCTCCGCTCTCGTCCCGGGAGGCCTCCGCATGGGCTCCCCTGCCCTCACCTCCCGCGGCTTCGTCGAGCGCGACTTCGACAAGGTCGCCGAGTTTGTCGACCGCGGCTGCAAGATCACCGCCGACATCAAGAAGTCGGGGAAAGCGGGAACCAAGCTCAAGGAGTTCCGCGAGTACGTCGATGCAAGCCCCCCGGCCGCGATCGCCGAGCTGGCGCTGGAGGTCGAGGACTTTGCGAAGCAGTGGCCGACGATCGGGTTCGAGAAGAGCGGGATGAGGTACCAGGAGTAGGAGAAAAGTTTAAGGAGGAAAAAGAGTTCCATTTTTCATCTTGAGTCTTTTGTTCAATTTCGGGTTGTTGTTTTTTTCGGAGAGAGGGAGAGAAAAAAGTCAAAGAGAGAGAGCGCCAAAAAAAGTGAAACAAAAAACAAAAATCGACTGTGTTTCATCATTCTTATTTACTTTGTTTTGTTCTTCTCGTCTCCCTCTCGCCGCGCGCGCCGCAGCTTTGAAAGACAGAGGAAGAGTTGTTATTTTTTCTCGCTTTCTTCTCTCTTCACACCACGTTCGAAGCGCCCTCCCCTCCTCGTCCGGCAGCTGCCGCCGCTTTCGCCGCCTCGGCCTTCTGCTCCTTGGAGCGGTCCTTGCGCACCCTCTTGCAGTCCTCGAGGTGCTGTCTCACGCGGTCGAGCTCTGCCGCGCGCTTTTCGCTGTTTTGCGCGTTTGGTGGAGTTTTGAAATTTGAGAGAGAGAGTTGAGAAAGAGGGTGAGAGTTGAGAGAGAATGTGAAGAAGAAGAACAACAAGAAGAAACGTCTTCCTCTCTCTCTCTTTCCTCCTCTCCTCCTCACCGGAAGCTCTCCAGCTTCGCCTCGGCCTCCCTCGCCTGCCCCTCCAGCGCCGGGAATGAGGCCTTCAGCCTGGCGACGTCCCTGGTCGCGGTCCCAATCTCGCGCTCGAGCGCCTCGGCCGAGCGCAGCAAGAGCGCCGCGTGGCGGTCGAGGTCGTCGGCCTGCTGCCTGGCGTCGGCGATCTCTACCTTGTTTTTGTTTTTGTAAACGAAAAGGGAGGTTTTTTTTGTGATGATGAGAAGCGCGCGACGGGGGGGTCGAGAAATGGAGATGGCGTTTCGAGAAAAAAGAAGAAGAAGAAGAAGAGAAAGAGAAATAAAAATCAAGAAATGATTTCCGAAAAAGGTCAACCCTTTTCGCAACATCTTGCTAAGTAACCTTGACGTCAGTGCGTTGCAACAAAAAAGCGAACAAAACCTTGGAAACTCGCTTCTCCCGCCTTTTCACTCACCCTTCTGCACCGCCGCGAGGCGCTCGCGGTCGGCCTTGACCCCTGCCTGCTCCATATGGAGCGCGAGGAGCTTGGCCGCGGCGTCGGCCTCGTCGGCTGTGGGTGTTTTTGGCGAGAAAGAGAGAGAGAGGGGCGTTAGGGTTGATTTTTTCGTCGCGCGACGTCTTTTTTCTTCGAGGCGATTTTTCGACTTTTTGCGCTCGCTTTGAGCGCCTCGTCTTTTCCGTTGGAGCGGTATGGGGTGCACGAGCATCTCTAGGGAGCGAATGGAGGTCGAACGAGGCCCGTGGAGAAGGAGCGTGGAGGTGGAAAGGAAGAAGAAACTCTCTCTCCTTCTCTCTCGCAGTGCAACCGCCGCTCCGCCGCTGTCACGGCCGCTCTCCTTCTCTCCTTCTCCTCTTCTCCTCTTCTTCTCCTCCTCCCTGACGCACCGGCGATCTGCTCGCGGACCTCGCGCCACTTGGCGAGCATCTCTGCCTCCTCTGTCGGAGGGGAAGGGGCTGACATTTCGGAATGCAGAGAGTTCAGAAAAGGAGAAGAAAAAGACGGGGGATGAGGCGAAGGAAGGAGAAGAAGAAGAAGTGCAGAGTGAAGTGTGGAGAAAAGAAAAAAAAAAAAGAAACAAGTCTTCGTCGCCTCCTCCTCCTCCTCCTCTTCCTCCCTCGACACGCCCTTTTCTCTCAATCCCCCTCCCCCCGCGCGCGCGCGAGAGAGAGAAAACTCATCAGACTGATCTGAAGATTTCGTTGGTCGTTCTTCTTCTTGGACCTTTTTAATTACAAGTCAAAAAATAAAAAAACCAAAGACCGGAAGGGGAGAGAGACGCATATTTTTTGTCGCTTTTCGTTTTAAAAAGCCACACCTCGTCACCTCTTCTTCCCCTCCCTGGAGAGAGGAGCGTGGTGGCGTGGGGTGTTTTTTTTGTCTCATATGATTATAAGAAAAAAGCAGTGTTTTGAATTCACGAGAGGCATTTGTTGTTGTCGTTTTTTTTTGTTTTTTTTGTAGGTCGTCGTCGAGTTTTGTTTCCATCCGTTTCCTCCCTCTTTCCCGCAGTTTTCCCCTCCTCCTCTGCTTCACCCGACGGGCAGCACCACCCTCGACGCCGGGGGCGAGCTCACCCTGCGGTGCTTCTTCGCGCCTCCTCCTCCTCCTCCTCGTCCTCCGCGCAGGCTCCCGTTCTCCTTGGTTTCCTCCTCTCCTCCGTTGCCGCCGTCGTCGTCGCCGTCGTCTTCGTTCGCGGCAGTGAGGGCGGAGGAAGAGGAAGAGGCCGTGCCGGGCCTCGTCGTCGGGAGCTCTGCGGGAGGGGCGCGGCCCTCCCCCACGGGAAGGACGCGAGTCGGAGCAGCAGTGGCAGTGGAAGCGTTGTTGTTGCTCACGCCCCCGTCTCCGGAAATGCTTCGAGCGAGGTTGCTCCCGCCGATCGCGGCCCTCCTCCCTCCTCCTCCGCCGAAGCCGCCGCGCCTGTTGTTGTTGGCGCCCTCGAAGACCCCTCCCGCGGGAGAAGACAGGCGCAGAGAAGAGGAAGAAGGAGAAGAAGACTTGTTGTTCATTCCGTCTTCTCCTCCTTCTCCGCCCCTTCCTCCTCCTGCTCCGTCGCCGGAGCCTCTCTCGGCCGCCGCGGCGGCCGCGGCGAGCGCGTCGGCGACCACGGCCTTGAAGAACTCGTCGTCAGCCGTCAGCTGGATCTGCTCGGAGGCGGTGGAGGGAGGGGCGGAGGAGGAAGAGAGCTCGAGCTCGAGTTCTTCCTCTGCTTCTTCTCTGAGCCTCTTTTCGGCCGCCGTTGTCGCCGTCGCCGTCGTCACTTGCTGATGCTGCTGCAGCAGCGCGCGCAGAGGCTGCGGCGCCGAGGGCAGAGCACCAGCAGCATCCGCAGAGAGAGAAGGAGCAGCATTTCCTCCAACAACGCCCAGCGCGGCCTTGGCGACGGCGCCCGCGGCATAAAGCCCTCCGACGCCCAAGGCACACCCGGCCGTCGCGGCCGCGGAGCATCCCAAAAAGAGAGACAGCAAAGCCATCGACGACGCCGCCACCAAACCCGCGCCGGCGAGCGCCACGAGCCCTGCGTACACTGCCAGCGCTCCCGCCCCTGCCGCGAACGCCAGCAGCCCCGAAGAGGCTGCGGCCGACGCCAGCGACGCCGCGGAGAGCGCGACCCACCCGAGCGCCGTCCTCGGCTTCAGGGACTTCCAGTGGCGCGCGGCCCAGGCCCTGTCCTTGGGGACGTTGGTGCGGAGGTCGCAGAAGGCCTGGAAGAAGGCGTCGCGGGTGTGCGCCGGGACGAGGGCGCGGGCCGGGCCTGGGAAGTGGTGGAAGAGGAGAGAAGGAAGAGAGGAAGAGAGAGAAAGAGAAAAGAGAAAAGGTGGTTTGAAGGTGAGAGCGAGACGAGAGAGTTTTCGAGAGCGATCGAGGGGGAAAAAAAACAAAAAGAGGGTTCCCTCCAAACGATTTTCGCAGCCCATCGGCCCTCGTTTCTTCCGTTTCGTGCTTCCGAGGATGATCAATCGACTGCCTCTCGCTCCTGGGTGCGGTTGGTGGGACTGACGAGGGCGCTTTACCCCCCTGCGAGGCAGGGGGATTTGAGCACTTGATCGCCAACGACGACGAGCATTTGAAAAAAGAAACCAAGATTCTCTCTCTGCCTCTCTTACCGGAAATCACCGGCGTCTTGTACAGCATCCAGAGCAAGGTGGTGGCGACCATGAACGCCTGATGGCCCGCCTCTGTGGCGGCCGCGGCGACGGCAACCGAGGCCGAGAGAGGCGCTGGAGGGCGCGGGAAATTCGGAACGACTTGTCTCATCGGAAAAACGCCAACAGTCGTGAAAATCGAAGGCCCCTCTTCTTTCCCCTCGTCTGGCGCGCCCCTCTTGAGGAAAGCAGCGGCGAGGGGGGAGAGTCGCCCTTGCCGTTTCCCTCTCTCGGAGGGAGAGAAAGAGAGAACAGAGAGAACACACAGAGAGAGAGGTGCGCTTGCAAAGGCGCAAGAAAAAGAAGAAGTGTTAAGAAGCGAATCGACTTTAGAGAGAAGCGGCAAAAATCTCCGCCTTCGCCTCTTCTTCTTCTCGCTCAACCACCTTTCTTCTTCCAATTTGACCCCCCCCCCATGATTTCAGGCAGGAAAGAGTGGCTATTTCTTTTTTTTCGATTGATTTTACACGCTGCGGTTCTCCTCTGAGAAAAAAAGGGGAGGGGGGCGGGCGAATTAAATGACTTCGTTGTTTTTTCCCTCTCTCTCTTCTCTCTTCTCTCTTTTCGCGGTGGATAAATGAAAGAAGAAGAAAGATAAAAAAGAAAAGAGGCTTCAAGAGTGTTATTTATCGGCCTGCCGTCGTTTCTGGAAGAACCTGAGCGCACAGATTTTAAAAAAATGGGAAGAGGTAGGAGGAGAGAAAAAGGAGAGCAAAGTGCTGATGGTTTTTTGAGTTTCGAGGGAGGAAGAAGAAAAAGAGGTCGAAGGAAGAAAATGAGTTTTTTTTCTTCTACTTCTCCTCTGACCTCTCTCTCCTCTCTCTCTCTCTGAAAGTGTTTTTTTTATGTTTTTTTTTTGAAAGACAGAGCTTTGAAAATCCCAAGACTCAAAACTCAAAGTCGCGGAGAGGGTCGTCGTTATCGTCATCGCCGACTTGGCGAGGAGCAGCAGGAGCACCACCGGTGACGGCAGCGGCGGCGGCGTCGACTCCTCCCGCGACAACCGCGGCGACGCCGCTGTCAAACTCCTCGTCGTCGCCGCCGCCGTCGGCCCCAACTCCGGGGTCAGCGGGCCAGAACTGCAGCGGTGGCGGGGGCAGCGCCGAGGGGAGGGCGGCTGCGGGCGGGGGAGGAGGAGGAGGAGGAGGAGGAGGAGGCTGCTGTCCGTGGAAGTGGTGAGAGGCAGCAGCAGCAGCTCCCGCGGCCCCTGCTGTTGCCGCCGCCGCCATCGCTGCTCCTGCTCCGGGCGGAGGCGTCGGCGTCGTGAGCGCCGCCGCAAAGGCTTCGCTGCCGCTTCCTCCGCGGTAGGACTCAAGCCCTCCTGCCCCGCTGCTCTTGCGCTTGCGAGCACCGCCGCTGGTCGTCCCCAGCTGCTGGTGCTGCAGCTGCAGCTCTTGCTGCTGCTGCTGCTGCTGGAGGCTCCCTCCTTCTCCGCTCGTCCCGCCCGCCGCTGCTGCGGCGGCCGCCGCCGCCGTCGCCCCGGCGAGCAGGCGGGAGATGTGAGCCGCGTGCGCCTCCAGCGACTCCTGCAGCCTGCGCTGCGCCTCGAGCTGCTGCGCGAGCTTGCGCTGCATCTGGAGCTGGGTGGCGAGCGCGGCGCGGAGCTCCTCGGCGGTGGCTGCCGCGGCCGCCGCGGCCTCCTCGTCTTCGTCTTCGTCTTCGTTGTCGCCGTCGTCGTCGTCGTTGCCGCCGTCGTCGGCTGTTGCGGCGGCTTCGTTGTTCGCTGCTGCTGCCGTCGCTGCTGCCGCTCGAGCCGCGGCCTGCTGCTGCTGATAGGGCGAGATGGCGTCCCACGCGGCAGCTGCGGCGCTCAGGTGGTGCGGCTGCTGCGCCTGCTGCTGCTGCTGCAGGAGCGGGAGCGGGAGGTGTGTTCCAGGGGGCGGAGGAGGCAGCGGCAGAGCCTGCTGCTGCTGCTGCAGAAGCTGCTGCTGCTGCTCCCAGACGCGTCGCGCGAGGAGGGGGTCGCTCGAGGACAGCAGAGGGAGGCCGATATCGTGGTCGTCGAAGTGAGGATGAGGCTGCTGCTGCTGGTAGCCAGAGGGGCCCGCGGTCGCGGGCGGCGGCGCTCGTGCGCGCCCCGGACCTCCGTCGTCGTTCTCATCGTCGTCGTCGTCCTCTTCCTCGTCGCTCGACGCCGCCGGCCCCTGGTTCCCGCCTCCGCCTCCTCCCCCTCCTCCTCCTCCTCGATTGCCTCCTTCTCCTCCGCCGCTGCCGTTGCCGTCGATCCCTCGACTCAAATTCAGCCGGTACTTCTGCAGATGCGACTTGACGTGGAGCAGGGCTAACCCTTCGATGCTCATCCACCGCAGGATCGACGCCGGCGTGGCCGAGGCCGGGCCTCCCAGGGCGTCCAGGGCCCTGAGGAAGAGGGCGTGGAGCTCTGGCGTCCAGCGGAGGCGGGGCTTGTTGTCTGTTGTTGTTTTGGGAGGAAAGAGGAGGGAAGAAAGAAAGGGAGAGGTGGAGGTGAGGAAGAAGAAAGACAGAGAGAGAGAGAGAAAAAAGAGAGAGGTGCAAAGCCACCTCCGAGCCTTGGCCTCTCATCGAGACGATAGCCGCAGCACTTGGTCTCTCTCTCTCTCTCTCTCTCTATCTCTCTCTCTCTCTCTCCTTGCTTTGCCCTCGAGAGAGAGAACAACAACAACAAGGAAGAAGAAGAAGCAAAAAAAATAAGAGGACGAGGAGGTTTCCTTTTTGATCGCCTGCTTCCTCTTTTTTCTTCTTCTCAACTTTCGGTTTCGTTGGGTCCCTTGGCGGCAGCGAGCTCTCTCTATCGCCACTCTCCGCGATAAACAAGGCTTCGATTAGCGCATGCCGAAGCGGGGGGGCACAGGCATTGCAGAAAACAATGGAAGGGGGAGCAAAGAAAGAAAGAAAGAAAGAAGAAGAAGAAGAAGCAAGGAAGAGAAGGTATCAAAAGACTCGAGTTTCGCCGAAGAAGAAGGAAAAAAAACCCGGAAGAGAGAGAGAGGAAGCAAAGGGCGAAACAAAAGGCGCGGCATTTCTCCTCCCGCAAGGACTCACTCTGCGCCTTGGAAGCTCTCCGTCGCCGGCGCTTGTCTGTTTTTGTGAAAGTTTGCGTGAGAGGGGGGTCCGCGACGGAGGTGAGTGGAGAAAGGACGCAAGAAAGCGAGAAACGGAAGCGCGACGCGGCGAACGCTTGTTGTTTTTTCGGCCGTCGTCGCCGCTCTTCTCGCTCGGAAAAAAAAGAAATCGCCACCCTCCCCCCTCAGGCGCACAGGCGCAGCTCTTTTCCGCGCCCCTGCTCCCCTCAACTGTCCTCTCTGCTCACCATCGGCGACCCTCTCCTCGCGCTCGAGCACCAGGAATCGACCGGCCTGGGTTAGCGCCGCCGCCGGCGGCTGAGTTGGACGATTCGCCGGAAGGCGCTCTTGCGAATTCGCCGCCTCCGCCGCCGCATGTGTCTCCTCCCGATCGCTCATCGACGACCGTGGTTAATCCCCGTGGATGCTGGCTGGGCCGGTTTCAGGGCGCCATCTTTCCCCCGGGCGCCGTTGGCCTGATCGTCGCGATCCTCAATCGCGATTTTGATGAAGGGAAATCGGGAGTGAGAAAGAGGAGAGAGGAGAGAGGCAAAGCTTTTTCGCTTTGCCCGGAAAGCGACAAGCAATTTTTTTTTTCCACGACGGAAAGTGCTCGCTTGAAAGAGAACTTTTTTTATTCTGATTATTAATGAAAGCTCACCCCCACCACTTTTCTCATTTCTTTCGTTCTTCGACCTCCTCCACCTTCAACCGAGGAAGCCCGGAGAAAGCACACGCTCCTCCCTCTCAGCCCCCCTCCGGTATGCCCCGCCCGCGCTCGCAGAGGCCCGCCTCTGCTGCCGGCGGCGGCGAGGAGGCGCCCCCAGCAGCAGGAGCAGGAGCAGCGACGGCGCCGACGACGGTCGCCCCGCCTCCTCAGCGGCCAGCTCCTCCTCGTCCTCCGCTCCAAGCCGCTCCGATTCTCGACGGATCTTCCGCGTCCGAATCCCTCGCCTACGGCCATCACTCACGCGTGTTCGACGTCGCCCTGCGGCGAGGTGCTCTGGGGGACCCTTTCTCGTACCTGCTCGCCTCGGCGGGCGAGGACGAGGTGGTGCGAGTGTGGAGGCGCAGGGAGAAGATTGATGATGATGATGCGATGGGGGACGACGACGATCTCGATCGACGACGATCGACGACGACGATAAAGACTTCCTCGACCCCGACCTCCTCCTCCTCTTCCGCCTCCTCCGACTTCCACCAGCTCGCCGCCCTGCGCGGCCACGGCGAGCCCGTGCTCCGCGTCGCCTGGGGACCGCTGAGGAGCCGCCTGCTCGCCTCGGCCGGAGGGGATCGGGCGGCGCGGATCTGGAAGATCGAAGGAGAAGAAGATGGAGAAGAAGAACGAGGAGAAGAAGAAGAAAAACCCGAAAACGAAAACAACGACGCCAAAGCTGCTCCTCCTCCCTCTTCTTCTCGTTCCGCCTCCTCTGACCGCTTCCGCCAGGCCGCGGTCCTGGCCGACCACCCGGAGGAGGTCTACGCGTGCGAGATCACGGGCGACTCCAAGAGCTGCGTCACCGCCTCGGCGAGCGCGGTCTTCCTGTGGGACTTGGAGACCGGGAAGAGGGTGAGCGCGGGAGGAAACGGAGGAGAGGAGCTTCCTCCGCCGCAGCCGGCGACGACAGCTGACGGCAGCGACGGCAGCTCCTCCTCCCTGCCCCCGCGCTGGGCTGCCGCGCACGTCTTCAGCGCCACCCTCTCCCCGGAGAGCAGCTCCAACGGGAACAATCTCGTGGCTGCGGCGTGCTCCGACGGTTGCCTGCGCCTCTGGTCCCTGACGCAAGGGGGGGGGGGAGGAGGAGGAGGAGGAGGGAACCGGAACGCCGTCGCCGTTGCCACCGCTTCGACTTCTTCTTCGACCTCTCCTTCTTCACCTTCATCTTCATCTTCAACTCTTTCTCTTTCGCCTCTCTCGGCCGCCCGAGCTCACGCCGCCACGCCGGCCGCGGCCTGCTGTTGGTCCCGTGACGGGATCCGGATAGCCGTGACGGGCTCCAGGTCGGGGGGTGTCGCCGTTGTCGACTCTCGGACGATGCGGGTCTGCTGGCGCGGGAACGTCGTTAGTAATGCCTCTTCTTCTTCTTCTTCTTCTTCTTCTTCTTCCTTCGACGCAGCCTCTGGTTCTCTTCCCCCCCCTTCCTTTTCTCCCTCTTCATCTTCTGCGATGGGCGCGTGCTTCTTCGAGAGCAGCAGCGGCAGCAGCAGCGGCGGAGGGAACCTCGGCAGCGGCAGCGGCAGCGGGAGCGGCAAGGAACTGCTGGCGGTGGCGACGAGCGAGGGCAAGGTCGCGCTCTTCGACACAACGACCTCCTCTTCCGATTCTCATCCTCCGGTCTCCTTCCTGCGGGCCTCGAGGGTTCCCCCGCACAGGAGCATGCTCTGCGTCGCGGCGCTGGGAGGAGGCAGCGGAGGCAGCGGAGGAAGCAGAAGCGTGCTCGCCGCCTCGGGCGACGCCCTTGTCGACGAGGTTTCCAGAAACGGAGACCTTCCTTTTTCTTCTTCTTCTTCTTCTTCTTCTTCTTCCTCTTCTTCTCTTCCGTCGAGTCGAGTTTCGAAGTGGTCCCCCGTGAGCGTGTGGGAGGGCTGAGTGGAGGAGGAAAGGAAGGAATCGACTTTCGAGAGACAAGGTGGCAGAGGAGGTCGGGGAAGCTGGCTGTCGAAGGCTGCCGTTTCGACCTTTTCTTTCTCTCTGCTCCCTCATCGCACTCTCTTCTTTCTCGTTTTGGGCGATCTCTCGCCCCGCCTTTTCGGGCCCCTCCTGTCCGTCAAGAAGCCCGGCCTTTTCTTGGCTTCTCAGGCTTCGAGGCGGCCATCATGGGTGAGTTTTACTTGTCTCTTCGTCTCTGAGCATCGGCGAGTGGAGAGAGAGAGAGAGAGAGACGGACAGCGACGGCGGCGAGACGGAGGTGCCGGGTGGCATTCGGCATGCACCTTTTTTTAAAGAGTTGATTGATTCGTCGACGACTGAAAACAATGTGCCTCTTTGCCTTCCACACCGTGCCGCTCACCTCCCTCTCCTTCCCTCCGATCCCAATTCCCTCGCGACACAGCGGCCAACGTCTCCGAAGACGAACTTCGAACGGCCAAGGCGTTAGTCAACCTCGAAGGTTTGTTGTTGGGGGCGATGGGATCATTTGATACCTTCTCTCATAGAACGAAGAAAAAAGTTCTTCGCGCCCACCGACCTCCTTCCTCTTGTTCTTCTTTCCCTCTTCTTTCCCTCTTTCCTCTCCCTCTCTCTCAACACAGGAGCCCCGGCCTCGAGGCCGCACGTCGACTCGGGCTACCGGGATCAGCAAACGGCGGGTACTGCCGCCGCCGCTGCTGTCAATGCTGCTGCTGCTGCTGCTGCTGCTGCTCGTCATCGCCCGCCGCCTCCGGTCGCCGTCGACGTCCGAGGAGGAGGAAGAGGCGGGAGCGTCTCCGCGCCGCGAAACTTTGACGACGACGACCATGCCGGCGGCGGCGGCGGAGGAGGAGGGAAGCCCCCGCGCCTCCGCTGGACGCCCTCGCTGCACGCCGCCTTCGTCGCCGCCGTCGAGTCCCTGGGAGGTCCCCGCGTCGCCACGCCCGCGGCTATCTGCAGGGCGATGGCGGCGGCGGGCCACGGGACCGGGGCCGCCGGGGGGAGGGAGAGCGGAGGCGGAGGTGGGGGAGGAGGAGGAAATGGAGGTGGAGGTGGGAGCAGCGACGGCGGCGGTGACGGGAGCCCTTCCTCCCAAAACGGCGGCGGCGGCGGCGGCGGCGGCGGCAAGAGCGTCCCCGTCACCCTTGTCCACGTCAAGAGCCATCTCCAGAAGTACCGCATGCAGCTCCGGGCGGAGGCCCGCGGAGGCGGCGGCGGGGCGAACGGGGGAGGAGGAGCAGCAGGAGGGGGAGGAGGAGGGGCGAGGAGGAGCGCTCCCTCTGTCTCGGAAGACAACGGCGGCGGCGGCGAAAGGCAGCAGCAGCAGCAGCAGCAGCAGCAGCAGCAGCTCTCGTCGTCGCTGCCGCTCCACATGCAGCAGCAGCAGCGAGCACGGCAGCAGCACCAGCAGCAGCAGCAGGGGCGCCCCTCGACGACGCCCTCGCCGATGCCCCGCGAGGCGACGACGATGACGACCTCCCCGCTCAGCGCCCCGGCCCCTCCTCCGGTCCCTCCTCATCCCCATCCCGCCGTCGCCGCTTCGGTCGCACCGATGGAGACGAACAACCACGGCAACGTCAACGACAACGGCAACGACGACAGCGACAACAACAACGGGGGGAGGGGGGCGCGCCGAAGGCGAAACGCCGCCTCCGCCTCCGCCACCAGACTCAACCCCCACCTCCACTCCTCCACTACTCTCCTCCCTCCCCCTCCGCCGCCGCTCCCGCCGCTGGTCCTCAGCACCCCGGCCGGCACCACCACCACCTCGGCCGTCGCCGTCTTCTCCGAGCTCGAGAAGGCCCTGGCCGAGCAGGCCGACCTCCACGCGCGGCTGCGGGCCCTGAAGGAGAAGCAAGCGGCGGTGCAGGGGCGACTGGCGGCGCAGGCGGCGAGGGCGACGCGCCTCGTCAGCGCCCTGAACTCGGTGAACTGCGTGGCCGGCGTCGCCGCTGCCGAGGCGGCGGGCAGCCCGCTGGCGCCGTCGTCGAGCACGTTCGCTGCCGCTGCTGCCCTGCCGGCGCTGGCTTCCGCTTCCTATCCCACCACTGCTCTTCCTGCTTCCGTTGGTGCTGCTGGTGCTGCTTCCGCTTCCGCGTCGGTCCTGGCGCCGGCGCCGCCGCTCTCGCTGCGAGGAGGAGGAGGAGGAGGAGGCGCCGCGAGCGCAGGAGGAGAGCCCCTCGCCGGGCTCGCGGCGGCTGCGACTGCCGCTGCTGCGCGCGCGGGAGGCAAGAGCGCGACCGTCGCCGTGGGAGGGAAGCAGCAGCGGCGGTGGTGAAGAAAGATGAAGAAGAAGACGACGAGGAAGGAAAACTAGACGGAAAAAACAAAAACGCACTTGCTTCACACACATAGAACACACTTCCACGAGATTTCTCCCCCATTTTTTCCTTCCACTCCTGCTACAGCGTACATTAATAGAAAATAAAGAGAGAGAGAGAAAAGAATAGATGAAAAAATTGTAAATTAAAGTAAAAAAACAAACAAAGAAAAAGAAAAAAAGAGGAAGAATTTTTTCGTTTTTTCCCCCCATTTTCATTCACCGCGCCCCTCCAGCAGACAGCTCCCGCTCCTCCTCCCTCTTCCTCTCCAGTTCTTTTCTCTTTTCCTCTTCCTCTTCCTGCTCGTCGAATTCCCAGCTCAGCATGGCGGAAACGGTACTGCTGGCGGCGGCAAGGGCCCTGATCTCCGAGTCGACTTCGGACCACATATTCTCCAGGGGCAAGATCGAAAAGGGCTCCTCGATAGCGACGCCGATCTCTTCTATCCCCAAGAGGAGGAAGGCGACCAGGGCGCTGGCAGGGACGCAGGCCCACTGTTGCGGGTTTTGTTTTGGTCGGGGTTGGAATGGATTGAAGAGAGCGAAAAAGAAAAAAGTGAGTTTTTTCCCCTCCTTGACCCCGGTTTCGAAAAAAAAGAAAAAAGAAAACTTCAAAACTTCTCTCTTGTCTTACCCCGCAGTCCCTCCACAGCGTCGCCGGCAAGAAGGCCAGCGCGATGACCAGCACCCTCGACGTGTGCCTGGTGTACGACAGCGGGATCGGCAACCGCAGCAGCCTCTCGCACCCGGCCAGCGCGCTGTTGGCCGCGGTGAGCCCGTCGTCCATGCTGATCCGGAAACCCGAGTCTGCGGTCGTCGTCGTCGCCATAGCGCGCGCCGCCGTCAGAGAAGAAGAAGAAGAAGAAGAAGAAGAAGAATCGCCTCCAGCCTTCGTGGAGGAACCCCACCGAGTGAACCGACCGGCTTTCGCATTCGCGTTGGAGCTCGAGCTCGTTTCCTCCACGTTCACACCAATGATGCCGCTGCCGGGCAGCACGGAGACGGAGGCCGCCGGCGCCGCCGCGGCGATCGCCGACAGAGCTGCGAGCACGAACCGCGGCGCGTCGGGCGCGGCGGCGAGCGCGGCGGCCTCCCTGGGGTCGAGCACCCGGGAGACCTCCCTGGCCAGGTCGACGTCCTCCCTCACCCTCGAAGCCAGAGCTCTCGGCAGGACAGCTGCCCAGCGGGCCGCTGCCGCCTTGATCTGGCGCCCGGAGGGTTGTTTTCTTGTTCGCCGCCGTCGCCGCCTCTTTTCGACCCCGCCGTCGCCGCCGCCGCCGTCGCTTCCGTTTCCTCCTCCGAACTCTTCCTCGTCTTCCTCGTCCTCGTCCTCGTCCTCGTCTCCGTCCGGGATCCAAGCGTACGCCTGCCTCACGAAGTTGGTCGACGCCGCTCCCACCGCCCCAACCAGGTTGGCGGCCTCGAGCCACCTCCCGTACGAGTTGGTGGTCCTCGATGCTAACAGGAGAGAAAGAGCGAAACCGGAGAGGCTCGCCGCGCCGCTGGCGCCGACGGCGACGGAAGGGAGCCAGGAGGGGAGGATGCCGGAGTCGCGCGAGGTCTCGTAGACGCCTTTATTTTCATTTGGTGATTCGATATTGAAAATTGCAGGTGGAGAAAGAGAAAGAGAGAGAGAGAGAGAGACAGAGTTAGGAATCGGGGGCCTCTGAAGAAAAGTGCTCGAAAAAAGGGTGAGAACAAAAGAGAAGAAATCAAGAACTTCTCTCTCTCACCTGTGAAGATGGCGGCGACGACGACAAACAGCAGGGGCGGCGCCAGCGCCCTGACTATCCTGGAACCAAACAGGCCGACGATGTGCCTACGGTAGCGGCTCGAGGCGCGGTGGGACTTCCAGCTCGCGAAGTCGAAGTAGGTGCGGCGGTACCTGTGGTGGGATGAGGTTTTGAATGTTTTGAGTCAAGGTCGGGGTTGAAAAGAAAAGGAGAAATGAGCGAGGTGAAAGAAACGAACAAACGACGACCAAGCCGAATGCCTTTTCCATCTCTCTCTCTCTCTCTCTCTCTCTCTCTCTCTCTCTCTCTCTCT
>Ga0210003_1001965_pt1 | contig 17660 bp, 10 predicted proteins | sample LantaG_FD_182804 | JGI IMG/M metagenome (GOLD analysis project Ga0210003, IMG submission 182804) | Deep subsurface microbial communities from Baltic Sea to uncover new lineages of life (NeLLi) - Landsort_02402 metaG (SPAdes) (version 2) | ecosystem: Environmental > Aquatic > Marine > Oceanic >...
TCGCCGCTTCTCCCCCCCCCTCCTCCTCCCCTCTCTCCCCGCCGCCGCCGCCCGCCCCCCTGGACCGCGCCGAGGCCCGTGCGGCTGCCGCCCGCGCCGCCTCCGCCGCGCAGAGCGCCTGGGACGAGGCTCGGGCGGCGGCGGCGGCGGCGGGGAGGCCGGCAGCCCCCGCCCTGGGCTCGCTGCTCGTCGAGCCGTCGTGGCGCGGGGCCCTCGCCCGCGTCGTCCCGGGCGTCTCGAGCGCCGCCCCTCCCTCCGCGGCCCCCGCGCCCCCTCCCCCCCCAAACGCCGCCGCGGCCCTCCAGGCCTTCCTCGAGTGGGAGTGGGCCTCCCCCGTCCCCGTCTTCCCGCCGCCCTGGCAGATCTTCCGCGCGCTCAACGGGGTCCCCCTCGCCTCCGCCCGCGTCGTCGTCATAGGCCAGGACCCCTACCACGGGCCCGGGCAGGCCGAGGGCCTCGCGTTCTCGGTGCCGCGCGGCCAGGCCGTGCCGCCCTCGCTGCGCAACATCCACAAGGAGCTGCTGTCGGACGTCGGGGCCGGCAGGCCGGGCCACGGGTCGCTGGCCAAGTGGGCCGAGCAGGGCGTGCTGCTGCTCAACGCGACGCTGACCGTGCGGCGCGGGCAGGCGAACTCGCACCAGGGCAGGGGGTGGGACGCCGTGACCGACGCCGCCGTCGCGGCGCTGCTGCAGCGGCGCGAGCCCGCGGTCTTCCTGCTGTGGGGCAAGTTCGCGGAGAGGAAGGTGGAGGGCGCGTGCAGGAAAGGGCTGTGGAACGAGAGGCACGTGATTCTGAGGGCGCCGCACCCGTCGGGCCTGTCCGCCTCGAGGGGCTTCTTCGGGTGCAGGCATTTCTCCAAGTGCAACGAGGCGCTGGTCGGGATGGGAGGGGAGCCGATCGACTGGGACTTGTCGAAGGAGGAGTGAAGAGGTGAAAAAAAAAAAACTCTGATTTACTTCGAGTGTCGTCTCTCAATTGCCTCTTTCGAAACTGGTTTTTTTTTCTTCTCGTGCTTCCTCGTGTCTTTCTCTCTTTCTCTCTCTTTCAATCAAGAGCGAGCGAGACAGTCTCGGGATGATTATCCTCATGGAGGCGCTCAAGGGCGGAATGGTGAGCTCGAAATCAAGAGAAAGACTTCGCTCTTCTCTCTCGACCGCCTGAGGCGTTTTCTTCTCTCTCTCATCACTCTCGACCTAAAAAAAAAATAATTCAAAAACCCCAAAAGGCCGAGCTCCGCGACTGCCCCGACTTCCCTGCCCGCCTCTCGACCGCGGCAAGGCACGCGAGGCTCATCACCGAGGAACTCACCGGTCAGGTTGCTCTCATTCCTTTCGCGCTGCGGGCCCTGTCGGAGAGGAGGCGAGCGAAAAAGGAGGGAAGGCTGGTCGAAGGGGTGAGGTACGGCCCGAGGGAGAGGCAGGTCGCCGACCTCTGGCTCCCTCCCCGCGGGGAGAGCGACGAGGGAGGGAAGCGTCCTCCTCCTCCGGCGATCGCGGTGCTGTTCCACGGAGGGACGTGGACAGCAGGGGACAAGGTGAGAGTTTCTTCTTCTTCTTTCTTTTTAAAATTTTGACGAGAAGAAACGCTCAGAGCCCCCTCCTCGGCATCCGCCTCCTTCGAGGCCCCTCCCTCTCCCTCCCTCTCAAACCGAATAAAAAAACAAAAAAACGTTCGAAACAGTGGCACATCGGCCCCGCAGCCTCGTATTTATCCGAAAGGTGCCGCTGCGTCGTCGTCGCGCCCAACTACTCGACCTACAGCGCGCGCGAGGGGCTGGGCATCTCGGCAAGCGTCGAGGACGCCGTGGACGCGGTGCGGTGGGCCGGGACGGCCGCAACGTACGCGGGAGGCGGGGAGGAAGCGGCGGCGGTCGGGGAGGCGGCGGAGGCGAAGAGGGGCTCGCCGCCCCCTCCCCCGAGGCCCTCCCCTCCCTCCCCGCCGCCCCGCCCGCCCCGCTCTCCTCCCCCGTCCTCGCGCGGCGGGGACCCGACCCGCCTCGCTGTCCTGGGCCACTCCGCCGGGGCGCACCTCGCGGTCTCCGCGGCTCTGGTCCTCGCCGCCGAGCGCGAGGAGGACGGATGGAGAGGAGGAGGCGGGGGAAGCCCGGAGAGGGAGCCGAGCGGAGGAGGAGCCCCGGGGCCGAGAGGGAGCCACTCGCTGCCGTCGCTGGTCGTCTCGCTCGCGGGGCCCTTCGACCTCCCCTCGCACTTCGAGCACGAGGCGAAACGCGGGGTCCACAGACTGTCGACGATGGCGAGGGCGGCCGCGACGCCGGGGAGCTTCGCGCTCGAGGCCGCCAAGGGGGGAGCGGGGGAGGGGGGCGGAGAGCGCGGGAGGAGGGAGGAACCCGGCCCCCGTCCGGCGGCGCCCTTCTTCGCCGCGGCGCCCGAGCTGCACCGCGCGGCGCTCGTCGCGCTGTCGCCGCTGGCGTGCGTCTCCCCGGAGGCCTCCCTCGCGGGGCTGCGGCCGGCGGCGGGCCCCCTCGCGGGGGTCGCCGCGGCGGCGGCGGCGAGGAGGGCGAGGGGCCCGGAGCGGCAGCGAGGGGGCCCGCGGCGGCGAGGCGCGGAGGGGCTGCAGGAAAACGCCGGGACCCGGTTCCTGTTCCTCTCGAGCGACGCCGACCTCGTCGTCCCCCCCTCCTCCTCCGCGGCCCTCAGCGCCGCGCTGGCGAGGGGGCACGGTGGGCGGGCCTGCTCGGCGCGGCACGTGCAGTACTCGACCGGAGGCGCGACGGCGGCGGCGGCCGGAAGGGGCGGCGGCGGCGAGGGAGGCCGAGCGCGGGTGAGGGTCGCGGGGCCCGTGGGCCACGCCGACTTTGTCGTGCGGGGCTGGGGCGGGAGCGGGAGCGTCCCCGCCGCTCCGTGGGCCGCGGAGGTCGAGGCTGTGGTGTCTTCCCTCTGATCAGGGGGGGGATTGGGTTGGTTGGTGGGTGAGAGGGGGAGGAGGGGACGGGGGGCTCGTGGAAAAAGGGAAGCAACGAGGTTTGTCCGGCGACCCCCCCTCAGACTCCGCGCTGCCAAACGCGCGACGCCGGCAAACTCCGCCCCAAGACGGGAAAAAATTAAAAAAGCGCCGGTCGCCTGTCCCTTTGTCAATTGCGATCGTCATCCGTCTTGCGAGAATAATTCGCCGTCTGTTCCTCCCTTGCGAGAGCGCAGGGGGGGGAGTGAGTGGCGGAGACGAGAAGACGGAGACGAGACGGTAGGACGCCGCAAAAAAAAAAAAAAGAATCTCTCGGAGTTTCTGGAGGAGCAGGTGATCGAAACCTGGACATTCTGAATGCAAATCAGACGCTCTACCACTGAGCTACACCCCCGTCTGCGCGGTCTGAGAGGGAGAGAAAGGAGCGTTGTCGGGAGGAAAAGAATTCGACCTCGGAGAAGCGTCCCTTTCCTCTCTTTTGGGTTCTCTTTCTTTTTTCACCCCTCCCGACCCTCCTGACCTTCGTCTCAGCTTTGAAGAAACGGCACAGATTCAATAGAGTTCGTGGCGTTTTCGAATTTCCAGAGCTTTATAAAAGTCTGGTGGGGAGGAGAGAAAGGGACGGAAACAAGAAAAAAAAACAAGACGAAAAAGTTTGCAGGCACTCACTTTTTTTCCTCTCTTCTTCGCCGCATGTTGACGACGATAAGAGCACTCGCCTCCGCTCTTTTCCTCCGCTCCTCCTCTCCGTGCCTATCTCGCCCGCTGCTAGCAGCAGCCATGTCTACTCGCTCCAGGCAGCAGGCGGCCGCGCAGCAGCAGCCGGCGTCCAACGGCGCGACGTCGACTCTGAGAACGGCAAACGGAAACGGAGCCGTCGCGGCAGATGCCGCCGCCGCCGCCGCCGGTCCGTATTCCTCCGATCCCGCCTCCGCCGCCGCCTGCCCCTCCTCGACGACCTCCGCCGCTCCTCCGCCCACGGCCCCGCTCTCCGTTGTCGTCACGGACGCCGTCAAGCGCTGGTACCAGGACGCCGAGCGCGAGGCCGCGCGCGGCGACGTCAAGCAGCAAGCGCTGCTCGCGCAGATGCTGACCGAGGGGTACGGGTGCCACGCGGACCTCGAGGCCGCGAAGGCGTGGGCCGACAAGGCGAAGCGGCGCGGGTACAGGATGCGGGGCGTGTACTGCAGCATCTGAGTTGGTGGAATGGGAGCGAGAGAAGAAGGAGAAGGAAGAAGAAGAGCAGATTGATCGAGGCTTGTCGACATTGCCGCCGTCCTCCTTTCTCCTCCTTTTTCGCCTCCCACCCCCCACCCCGACCACCAAACCTCATCACTGTCCAGTTTCCTGCCCCCCTCCCCCCTCCCCTCCCTTCCTGCTCTCCCCTCTTTTCTCCGTCTCTTGTAATGCTCATAAAAATAATGACATTTATGTAATTTGGAAGTTTGCACACCAAGTAGTTTCCGCAACAAAGAAAGAGCGGTTTTTTCCTCTTCTCTACTCTCTCTTCTTTCTCACTTCTTAGCTGCCTTCGCCTTCCTCTTCGGTGCTGCCGCTGCTGCCGCCTTCGGCGCGGCCGCTGCTGCCGCCTTCTTCGGCGCTGCCGCCACCTCCTTTGCTTTCACCACGTCCTTTGCCTTCACCTCTTTCTCCTCTCCTCCCTCGGGCAGCAGCAGCTCCTCGAGCGCCTCGTACCTCAGCACCACCTCCCTCCCCTCGAAGAGAAGCGTTTTGTCGGCTGCTGTGACACCAGCAGCAGCGGCGCTTCCCTCATCCAGCGCGCGGCGCAGTAGCCCCACCGCCGCGGCGGCCCTCGCCGCTGCCACCGAAACCCGCGCCTCTGCGGCAGCCCCCGCGTCGCCGCCGGCGGCCCTAGAGAGCGCCTCGGCGGCGTCTGCCACCTCCTGCCTCGCCGCGGCGACCTCGGAGGCCCTGGGAGGAGGGAAGCGGGACGTCAGCGAGCGGAGGGCGGCCTCGCGCTGCTCGACGGCTGCGGCGAGAGGGAGGAGAGGAGAGGCTGAGGATGAGGCTGAGGTGGAGGCGGCAGCGAAAACGGCGGCAGCGACGATGGCTCGCCTCGGGCGAGCAGCGTTGGAAGGTGCCCGCCTGGCCGCGCCGCCGATGCTGCTGCGCGACTTCTGCGGGAGAGATTGTGCCCTCGGCAGCGAGAGGCAGGCTCGCATCGCTCTAGTGTTTTTTTAGTTGAGCGCGTAGCGAAGAAGCGAAAGAGAAAACCAGATCGAGAGAGAAAAAAAGTGGACTCCCCCTCTGGGGCTCTCGACCTCTGAGGCTCACAAAGAAGCGCTCGACAGCTAGTGTTTCGCCGTCGTCGACGCCGACGTCGACGTTTGCGTCACACTCCGTCATGTTCCGCATCCGCTGGGCCGACGGCGCGCCCGACTCCCTGGTCGACGACGTTAGCTCGGTTGCTGAGCTGCGCAGCCAAGTACGGGCGCAGAGAAGAATCCCGCGCGTTTGGAATCGCTGGGAGCGAAAGTTTTTGGATGTCTCGCCGTGATGCCATGCCTTTGATGTTCCTCGCGGGCTCTCCATGGCATAGCTGCCCCCCCTTTCTGTCTCTCTCTCTCTCTCGCGCGCGCAACCGTCCGTCCATTCTATCCGCTCACCGTGCAATATCACGACACACTCAAAACACAACCACAACCAGGCCCTCGCCGTGCGAGCAGCGGCGGCAGTGGCCGCAGCAGCGACGAATCCGAGTGACGGAGAAGATGTTGAGACGGCACCGTCGTCGAGCGACTCCGACTCCGGCTCTTACTCTTCTTCCTCTTCCGACTCGGACGCCCCTGCCGCAATGGCCTCCTCCGACGCCCTGGCTCTCTATCCGCACCGCGCCGCGAGGCCTCCCCCATATTACCCGCTGCACGCGCGCCTGATCATCGGGGGAAGGGAGCTGACGGACTGCGACGAGCTCCCTCCCCCGAGCCACGTCCCGGCGGCAGCGGAAGAACAATCCCCTCGCTCGCCGCCGCCGCCGCGGACGGTCCTGCTCGCCTCGCCGGCCCTGCCCCCGCCGCCGCCCGCGCTGGTCGCCGCCGCCGCCGCCGCAGCGGCGGCCGCCTCGGAGGCGGCGGCGGCCTCGGCGAGGCGGAGGGCCAGCTGGAGGCGCCGGCTGCTGCGCTGGGCGGTCTCGTGGGCGCCGGCGTCGCTGGGGCTGCGGCGGCGACGCTACCAGCGCAGACGGGGCGTCGCGTTGGTTTTCGGTGGAGGTGACAACGGCGGCAGCGGAGGAGGAGGAGGAGGAGGAGGCGCGAGCGCCAGCAGCAGCGGCGGCGGCGGCAGCAGCAACAACGACAGCGGAGACAGCCGGCGCTCGTCGTCGCCGTCCCACCACCGCCGCCGCCAAAGCAGGAGGCTGCTGCGCGCGCCCTCGTACCCTCCTTCGGCCACCGACGCCGCCCGAGCCTTGTTCAAGGCCGTGGCGCGGCGCGGCGCGACGCCGGAGGCCCGCAGGCTCGCTTCGCGCGCCGTCGCGCTCGCCCTCTCTGGCCTGTGGCTCGCGCTCTTCGCGTGCTCGTCGGCGTTTTCTCAAAATGCCGTCGCGGCGCTGTGCGCGCTGACGGCGGCGTTCGCGGCGCCGGCGCTCGCGTCCGCCGCGGCGGCGTGCGGAGACGGAGGAGCCTCGAGCAGCGAGGTTGCTCAGACGACGGCGGCGGCGGCGGCTTCGTCGTCAAACAACCACTTTTTCGTCGCGCCGTTTTCGCTGCCCTCGCGCCAGCCCTCGGCGTCGCTCGAGGCGGCCAACGCCGCCGCCGCGGCGGCCGCCGCCGTGGCGCAGGAGCAGCGCATGCGAGAGTACAGGATGCTGAACTACCGCGGCGTCCGGAGGTCCAGGGCGAGGTCGATGACGGCCGGCGAGGCCGGGAACGGCAACGGGAGCGGGAGCGCCAGCGGCTCCTCCGAGGACGCCGGGGCGTCCTCCTCCGAGGAGGACGGCGAGGCCCGCGCGGCCCGCGCCGCCTCCGCCGCCGGGCTCGACCCTTACAGGTTCGGTCCTTCGGTTGGGGCGGTGCCGCCGAGGCCCAGGGCGAGGGTCGCCGGGCCGCTGGCGGCGGGGTGCGACTGCTGCCTGCTTCGAGGAGGAAGTGGAAGTGGAGGAAGTGGAAGCGGAAGTGAACGTGGAAGTGGAGGAGGGGGGACGCCAAGAGCAGCAGCAGACGCCGGTGACGGAGAGCACTTTGGAATGCTCTCTCGGATGAGCTAAATGCCTTCGTGTTTGTAAGCATTTTTTAGAACCATAGCGCCGCTTCGACGACGGAAATGAAAGGGAAAGAGGAAAGAGAGAGAAAGGCCGGAGGACGAGTTGAGAGAGAGTGGGCCAGTCGAGGAGAGGGAAAAAAAACTGTTTTGAAAAACGACGAGCGACGGCTCTTCGGTCGAAAAGTGTCACAATTCTTTCTCCCTGCTTCTTCGGGTTTCTCTCTCTGATTCCTCTCTAGAGCTCGTTAGGCAGAGATCAGCTCTCTGAGTTTTTCCAGAGGCGCTCTCTGCTGCTGCTGCTAGTCAATCAAATCGAAAAAGAGAGGAGAGCATCCGAACTAAAAACAAAAGAAAAAAGAAAAATCCAATGGCATCAACGGCACCGACGAGCCTCGCGTCGTGGCGCCTCGAGTCGGCCGTGGAGCCCTTTTTCTCTGGAGGGGCCATGGCCGCCCTGCCCGACGGGAGGGCCCTGACGGCGTGCGGGGACGAGGTCAAGGTAAGGATGAGTTTGGAACAAGGAAGTTGCGTTGCCTTTTTGACGACCAAAACGTCGGGCGTTGCCTTTTTTTGACGACCAAAACGCCGGGCCTAGCCAATTGACTCTCGTTTTCGAATTCTCACCTTCTCTTCCTCTCTCTGTCGTTCAAACATTCTTTCAGATAATCAACGTCGATACGGGAGCCGTCGAGTGCACGCTCGCAGGGGTGAGAGCTGTATTGGAGAAGAGAGACGATAGGGGGGAAGAGAGAGAGAGAGAGAATGGACTTGCAAGTCGAGCCGCCGCATGCCGCCGCCGCTGCCGCCACTCACCTTCTCGCCCTCCTCCTCTCTCCCCCCTCAAAAAAAAAACCCGTAGGACTCCGAGCCCGTCACGGCGATCGCCGCGGGCCCCTGCGGCACGCGCGTCTACGCCGCGTCGCGCTCCCTGGCCCTGCGCGCCTGGAGGCTGACGACAACGACCACGGTCGTCGAGGTCGAGGCTGACGACGAGGCGGAGGAGGACGCTTCCGGCGGCGGCGGCGGCGACGGCCCCGCCCGTCCTAAGACCAAGGCCGTCACCACGACGACCGCCGAGTGCCTCCGCGTCTGGAAGGCCCACAAGGCCCCCGTCGTCGCCCTGGCCCTCGACCCCTCGGGCGGGCTCCTCGCCACGGCGGGGGCCGACCGCAGCGCCCGCGTCTTCGACACCGACGCGTTCTTCTGCACGCACGCCTTCCACGGCCACGCCGGCGTCGTCACGGCGGTGTGCTTCCACCCGAACCCGAGGGCCCTGACCTTGTTCACGGCGGGCGACGACGGCACGGTGCGAGGGTGGGACCTGGAAGGGAGGAGCTGCCTGGCGGTGCTGCGAGGGCACGGGTCTGCGGTGACGGCGCTGGTACCCGCGCCGCCGATGCCCGCAGCCGCCGAGGCCGAGGCCGCTGCCGAGGCCGGCGGAGGAGAGGCGGCGGCGAAGAAGGGCAGCAAGGGGGCGGCGGCGAAGAAGGGCGAAGGCGCCGCCGCCGCCGCCGCAGCAAACCCGGCCGCCCTCCGCCTCGTCTCCGCCGGCCGCGACGGCGTCGTCGTCATCTGGGACTGGCTGTCCCGGTCCAAGAGCGCGGAGATCGCCGCGATGGAGGCCGTCGAGGGCGCGGCGCTGGTCGGCTTCTCGGCTTCTTCTTCGACTTGCTCCTCAACCGCCGCGCTCGCTGCGGGCGAGCTGACGATTGCGACGGCGGGCGCCAAGGGCGCCGTGAGGCTCTGGTCCTCGGCCTCGCGCCGCGAGGTCGGGAGGCTCGACGCCCCCGGGGGGAGCAGCAGCAGCAGTAGCAGCGGCAGCAGCGCTGGCAGGTCCGGCAGCCAAGGCGACTCGGGCCGAGAGCTGACGGCGCTCGTCGGGATGAGGCCCGCCCCGTCGTCGTCGTCCTCCTTTGCCGCGAGCGACCGGCTGCTCGCCGCGACGGCCGACGGCCGCGTCGTCGTGCTCGACGGCGCCTCGTCGCGGAGGCTCCGCACCGCCGCGCACCTCATCGGCGACCTCGACGAGATCACCGACGTGCGGTTCCTGGGCGGGGCCAGGGCGAAGAAGGGAGCGGGAGGAAACAGCGAGGGCTGGAGGCAGCCGACACACGCCGCGGTCGCGACGGCGTCGCCCGACATCCGCGTGATGCGGCTCTCCTCCGACTCTTCTTCCTCTCCCTCCTCCGGAGGCTGCTCGGCCTCGCTGGTGGGCCACTCCGCCGCGGTCCTCGCCCTCCACTCGGCGTTCTGCTGCGCGCCGTCGCCGTCGGGCAGCAGCAGCGCTCCCACCCCGCAGTGGCTGCTCGCGTCGGGAGGGAAGGACGCGACGATCTGCGTCTGGCGCCCGCTCTCCAACTCCTCGACCTCCTCGCCCGTCATCCGCCCCTCGGCCTCGGCCCGCGCCGCGCACGCCGGCGCGGTCACGGCGGTGGCCTGGTCCAGGAAGCACCCAGGCAAGTTCTTGGTCTCGGGAGGGGACGACCGGCTGCTCAAGGTCTGGGACACCGAGCCGCTGCTCTCCTCCTCCTTGCTCCCCGTGGCGGCGGCGGTTGGCGGCGAGACGGCGGGCGAGAACCCCTCTTCTCCGGCGAGCCTCTCCGCCTCGGCCGCGACCGTGGCCCACGACAAGGCCATCAACGGCCTCGACGTGAGCCCGGACGACGCGCTCGTTGCCACGGCCTCGCAGGACAGGACGGCCAAAGTCTGGCGCCTGCCGCACCTGCTGCCCGTCGCGACGCTCCGCGGCCACCGCCGCGGCGTCTGGGACGCGCGCTTCTCCCCCGCGGCCAGGCTCGTCGCCACGGCCTCGGGCGACGCCACGGTCAGGCTGTGGTCGCTACCAGACGGCGCCTGCCTGCGCTCGCTCGAGGGCCACGGCGCGTCGGTGCTCCGGTGCGCGTTCTTCGGCGGCGGCGCCGGGCTCGCCAGCGTTGGCGCGGATGGTCTTTTGAAGACGTGGAGCGTCCGCACGGGAGAGTGCGCGTCGACGTCGGACGCGCACGACGCCAAGGCCTGGGCGCTGGACGCCTCGGACGACGGCGTTCCGGCGGGAACGAGGCGGGGAAAGGGCGATAACGGAGGGAAGACGACCCCGGGGGTGCTGGCGACGGGAGGGGCAGACGGAAGGCTGCTGCTCTGGCGCGATGCTGCAACGGCCGTGGCGTCCGCCGCAGCGTCCGCTGCTGCCGCCGACGCCGCGGGCGCGCAGGCCCTGGCCAACGCGCTGGCGCTCGGGGACGTGCGGGGCGCCGCGGAGCTCGCGCTCAGGCTCAGGGCACCGGCAAGGCTGCTGTCCGCGGTGCAGGCAGCCGCGGCGCTGCCGTCGAAGTCGAGGCGAGGCGGGGGAGCGGGGGGAGGCGGCGAGCAGCAGCACCCGGGGCGGGCCGCCCTCCGCGCCGCCGTCCGCGCCGCGCACGAGGAAGGGGAACGAGCTTCGAGGGGCGGCGGTCCCGCCGCTCCGACCTCGACGTCAACCTCCGACGGCCTCCGCGTCGCACTGGAGGCGGTCCGCGCCTGGAACGCCCGCGCCGCGACCTGCCACGAGGCGCACTTCCTGCTGGCGGCGGTGCTCGCCGAGTTCTCGCCCGCCGAGCTCGCCGGCGGCAGCGGCTTTGGCGGCGGCGGCGGCGGCAAGAAGGGCAGCACCAAGACCAAAAGCTCGGCCAAGAGCAACAGCAACGCCGACGTCTTCGACGCGATTCTCGCCTACACCGTCCGCCACGCCAGGCGCGCCGACCGGCTGCTCGAGGCGACGTACGTGGTCGAGGCGGCGCTGGCCGAGGCCGGGGTGCTGAGCGACGACGACGGGAGCGAGGACGGAGGCAAGGACGGGGGCGGAGGCGAGGAGGGCGGCGGCGGCGACGGCGCTGCTTTTTACGATGACGACCTCGCTGTGCCTCATTCCTCTTCTGCCTCTGCCGCCGCTCGCCGGGCGGCCGCGATCGCGAGGCTGAACGGCGAGGCCGAGGCGGAGAAGGAGAAAGAGGAAAAAGAGGAGGAGGAGGAGGAGAAGGCTGGTGCTGCCGTCGTCGAGTCGGAGTCGAAGGAGGAGGCCATTCTCGCCGCTGCCACTCGCCGCTCGGCGGGAGCGGCTGCCTCCGAGGCGGCGGCAGAGGGACCGGAGCATCAGCAGAAGAAAAAACGCGGCAGCAGCAGCGCCGCCGCGCCTGCTCCCTCGAAGAACAAGAAGACGAAAGCTGCTGTTGCCCCCGTCGCGGTCGCGACTCCCTCCCGCCCCTTGCGCAAGAGATAAAAAATGTAATTAGAAGGGAAAAAGAGAAAAAAAAACGTTGAGAAAACAAAAGGGGGAATTACAAAAGCTTCCGCTACTTGAGCTCGCCCTCCTCCTCGTCTTCGCTGCCCCCTCCTCCTCCTCGCCGAGCCGGAGGCGGCGGCGGAGGGACAGAGGAGCGCGGGGGGGAGAGGCCCCGGCCCCCCCTCGAGGAGGGACCGCGGTCCCTCGACCTCGACCTCGAGCGCGTCGTCCTCCTTGCGCTCCCAATCCCGCTGCGGCTGTCTCCTCCCCTGTCTCCCCTGTCGCGTCTGCTCCCTCCCCCGCGGTCGTAGTCACGGTCGCGGTTGCGGTCGCGGTCGCGGGGAGAGCGCGAGCGAGAGCGGCGAGCCTCTCGCCTGCTGCCCCCGCGGTCCCTCCTCCGGTCGTAGTCGTCGTCTCCCCCTCCCCTCGACGAGGGGGGCTGCGGCGGCGGCGGCAGAGGAGCGCCGCCTCCGCCTCCGCTGCCGCGCTCCCAGGGCGGCGGCGCTCCCGAGGCCCCGCCGCCGCGGTCCCCGTACCTCGAAGACGACGAAGGAGGGGGAGGGGGAGGCAGCGCCGCCGACGAAGAGGGGGGCCTCTCGGGCGCCAGCGCGGCCAGCTTGCGCTGCGTGTAAAACCGCCGCGGCAGCTGCACCAAGCCCAGCCACTTCCTCTTCCGCTCGCCCGTCGGCTCGCGCGGCGCCCTGCGCGCCTCGCTGCCGCCACCCTTCCCTCCGCCGAGCCTCCGGGGGAGCCAGCCCTCGACAGTGCGCCCGCGCTCGACGTCGACCAGGACGCGACGGGAGGAGCCGGCCGGGCCCTTGCTGGAGATCCGGCGCCCGTCGGCGCGCTTGTAGGCGGCCTTCATGTCTTCCACTCGCTCGAACTCGACGAAAGCGTACCCTCGGGAGGCGGGGAGGGAATTCTTCCCGCTCTTCTTGTTGGCGGTGGCGGCAACAACGGCAGCTGTCGTTGTCGTCGTTTTTTTCTCTTCGCCGTCGTCGCCGCCGTCGAGGCTTGCGCCGCCGCCTCCCGCAACGACCTTGGGGACGACGATCGAGACCCTGCTGACGGGGCCAAACTCCTCGAACTCCCCCCGCAGCGTCGCCTCGTCGACGTCAAAGGGCAGGCGAGCAACGAAGAGAGTCCGGTAAGGGTCGGTGCCGGCGGCGTTGGGGTCTTCTTTCGGGTTGTACCCTGCGATGCCGATTTTCCTCTTCTCCTCGTTGCGGGCCCGCGCCGCCTCGAGCCTCGCTGACCGGCGCTCGAGCGGCGGCAGGAGCATCCCCGACGAGGTCTTGCGCGGGGGGAGGCGGGCCTGGAGGGCGAGCACGGGGTGGCGGAGCGAGCGCCGCTCTCCTCCTCCGTCTCCTCCTTCTTCCTCGACGGCAGCGTCTTTCACCTCTCTTTTCCCCTCCTTCTCCTCAAACTCCTTGACGAAGGCGGCGATCCCGGACATGGGCACCCTGGGCACCACGCCCGGGGCCCTGGCGTTCCTCTTCCTCCTGGAGAGCGCGAACGGCGGGAGGTGCTCGAGCGGCGGCGGGGGCCTGAAGAGGGCCGCGACCCTCGGCTGCAGCTGGAGTTGCGCGAGGAGCTGCCCTTCCTCCGCGCGCCGCTGCTGCTGCTGCTGCTGGGACTGGGCATGGACCTGAGGAGCGGGGAAGCCCGGCTGCCCCGGGGGAGGCCCCCCGAGGTAGAACGTGTGCGGGCGAGCAGGCTGCGGCATCTGCTGCATCGGAGGCGGCGGCGCAGGAGGGGCGGCGAGAGGCGGCGGCGGCGGAGGCAGGGGCAGGGAGGAGGCCGCCGCCGCCGCCGCTCCCCCGACGCCGGGCGGGAGCTCTTCTCCCGGGGGGGCCTCGTCGTCGCCGCCGCCTCTTGCCGGCTGCTGCTGCATTTGCATCGGCGGCGGTGGCGGCGGCGGAGGGCGAGGAGGAGGAGGCATCGCCGCTGCTGCGACTGGAGGGGGCGGCGGGAGAGCCGGGGGGGCTGCGGGGGGAGCGGGGGCAGCAGCGTCGTCGTCGTCGTTGGCCTCTGCTGCCGGCGCTGGCGGCGGCGGCGGCGGCAGCGGCAGCTCTTCCTCTTTCTTCGCGGCGGCCTTTGGAGACTGGTCCTTTGGGGCCGGGGCCTTTTTCGCGCGCGTCGAGCGGCGAGGCTTAACGTCCTCTTCGCCTGGAGGCGGCGGTGAGGAGCTGTGAAGTGCGAAAAGGGTGTGTGTGGAGGAGGGGTGGGGGAGAAAGAGATGGTGAGAATGGTTTTTTTTTCTTCCGTCGACGTCGTCGATCGCCCGAAATGTCGAGCAAGAGGAAGGCGGCCCTCCTCCTCGTCCCTCTCTTCTTCCTCGCTGCTGCTGCTGCTCGCCAGTCCAAGTGCATGAACGCGAGGTCCTTATTCAGGGCGTGACATACTCTGCCATGGCGCTGTCTCGGGTGGACGAAAGAAAGAGAGCGCAGGCTGCTTTCTCTCTTTTCTCGATCGGGATTTTCGAAGAAAAATGAAAAATTTCAGAGGGGGCACTCTACTCTCACTTTTCCCTCTTCCTTTCCCTCGTCAAACTCTCTCTCTCTCTCTGTTCAAGCATGCGCCGCCGAGCCCTGGTCCTCCTCGCCGAGGGCCTGGACGCGGTGTTGCATCAGAGGACAGCATCGTGCTTCCCTGCCGCTCGTGGAGGCGTCGCTGGGACCAGCAGCAGCAGGAGCACTGCAGCGTGGATGACGGTTCGATCAGCGAAATCAACATCGTCTTTGCTCTCGAATTTCCGCGCTCTTTCTTCCTTGACTCGGCACGAAGCCTCGACCAGGAGTCCCGAATGGGACCGGAGAGTGAGGAGCGGTGATAGGATGGCCTCGACGACGACGGCAGCGAACGCAGAAGAGGCAGCAGAAGAGCCTTCAACGCCGCCGACGCCGGCGACGACATCGGCCGCCGCCGCTAGCCCGACCTCCTCCTTGTCCTCGCCCTCGCCCTCTTCCTCTTCTTCTTCCTCCTCCTCCTCGCCTCCCTACTTCGAAGTCATCGGCCGCCTCCAGGGCAAGGCAGACTTCCCGCAGGACCCTTCCTCGACAGCAGCAGCCTTTGCCGTCGTCGACTTTGGCGGCACCCAGCACAAGGCCTGCCCGGGGGACCTCCTCTTCGCCGACGGATGGCTCGACGGCCGCGTCGACATCAACGACGTCGTCCGGTTTACTAGGGTTCTGGCCGTCGGCTCCGCCGGCAAGACCAGGATCGGGAGGCCCGCGCTGCCGGGCGTCAGCGTCACGGCCGCCGTCGAAGAGCTGGTGCTCGACGCGAAGCAGCTGCACTTCACGAAGCGGCGGCGGAAGGCGTCGAGGCGGCTCAAGGGGCACCGGCAGCCGCTGACGGCGCTGCGGGTGCTGGAGCTGGAGGGGGCCGGGGTCTGAACCAGGACGACGGCGGGGTTGAACCAGGACGACGGCGGTCGTTTTTCTTCTCTCCGCTTTTCTGTGTAATCTTCTTGTCCTGCTTTTAACTTGGAAGGAGAGGGCTGCGCGGAGAGAGAGAGACAGAGAGGAGAGAAGAGAGGGAGAAGAAAGAGAGAAGAAGAAAATATTTTTTAAAAAAGGGGAACAAAGATAAATCGAAGAACGAAATGTCTTCCTCCTCTTCCTTCTTCCGCGTCTCCCTCGGGACGAAGCACCCTTACTCTCCCGAGTCCGCCCACCTGCCGGGCTATGAGCCCGCTATGCTCAACTTCGGGGTCGTCCTGGCCGTCTTCTTCGGCGCGACGGCGCTCGTCGGGGCTGGGACATGGACGAGGACGGCCGGTGAGCCGAGAGAGTTTTTTTCTTTTTTTTCTTTTTTCGAGATGTGGATTACTCGCGTTCTCCCCGTGGAAGAGGCATTCTCTTTCTGCAATCGCAAGGATGCGATAAAAAAGAGCTCTTTCTTCTCGAATTGAAATGGGGGCGATTTAAGCCTCTTTTCCGGGAGTAACTTGCGTGCGAATGTTGATTTTTTTTTCTCGGTCGACGTCGAATTCGTTGCCGACGGATCGATCTTCGACGGCTGCCAATCTTCTCAACCTCAACCCCCAAAAAACCACCACCATACCACCAGCCCGCTTCCCTTCCGTCTCCAAGCGCGAGCGCTCCATCGTCACCTGGCTCTCCCTCACCGCCCTCATCCACCTCGTCGTAGAGGGCTACGTCGTCCTCGACGGCCGGTTCTACAGCTCCAAGTCGAGGCTCAACTTCCTGGCAGAGGTCTGGAAGGAGTACGCGAAGGCGGACTCGAGGTACGCGACGCGGGACGCCTTCACCATCTGCATGGAGTCCGTCACGGCCTTCTTCGTGGGACCGCTGTGCTTGTTCGCGGCGCACCAGTACTGCATGAGGGGACCCTGGAGGCACCTGGCGGCCCTGGTCGCCTCCGCCTGCCAGCTTTACGGGGACGCCCTCTACTTTGCGACGTGCTTTTACGAAAACGGGGTCCACACGCGCCCGGAGCCGCTCTACTTCTGGTTCTACTTCGTCGGGCTGAACTCCCTCTGGGTGTTTGTGCCGCTGGGCGTGAGCTGGCATGCGGTGCGGGAGACGGTTCGGGCGCAGAGGAGGGCGGACGAGAGCGGATGGAGGGTCGCTGGAGGAGGAGGGAAGCAGAAGTGAAAGAAATGCGTTTTTTCCAGTTTTTTTTCCGACCTTGAAGAGTCAAAGCCCGCCTCCGAAAAGTCTTCTATTGACGTTTCTTTTTTTTGTTTCGTTTATTCTCTCGGTCTTCTTGAATACACATGTGAAAATAAAAAAACAATTGAGAAAAAAACAAGTGGAAAAGAGCGCGGCGAGCGAGCGGCGCCGAGAACGGACACCGGCGAAACGAAACCGGCGACGACGAAGAAGAAAGAAATCGTCAGAGCTCACCCGCGAGAGGGAAGTTTATGTCGAGATCCGGGTACTTTAAGCAGAGCATCATCTTCACGACGGCGCACTCCGGTGCCATCCTGTGTGTTTGGAGAAAGAGAGAAAGAGAGAAAGAAAGAAAGAGAGAAAGAAAGAAAGAGAGAGATGAAAGAGAGTTTTCTTCTTCTCCTCCTTCCAAAGTAGAAAGAAGAAAAAAAAGAAAAGAAAGAAAAAACTTCTCACCTCGGCCCCGCCCTCGCCCCGGCCAGCAGCGCCCCCCTCCCGCTCCTATACAGCTCCGGGTGCAGCTCTCCGGCATGGCACTGGGACGAAAGCAGCACCTCAATTCCCCTTTTTCTTTGCTCCTCGATCCAATGGACGAACCCCCCCTCCTCAAGGTCGTTGAAGTTGCCGACGCCAAAGGCCTCGAGGACGATGCCGCGGGGGCCCTCGTTTTCCGCGAAGTTGCCGAAGATGACCCGTGGGTCAGCCCCGGGCACGACGGGAATGCGGGCGACCCTGGGCTCGAGGTCAAAGCGCGGGGTGTAGGCACCGTTTGGCCGCAGCAGCCGCGCCTCGTCCCAGTCGACGTCCACTCCGAGCCTAGCCAGCGCCGGGTACGTCGGGCTCTCGAAGGCCCTGTAGGTCTGAGAATGGACTTTTTGGGCGCGGTTGCCGCGGAGCAGCAGCCCGCCGAAGCAGACGGCGACCTCTCGCAGGCGCGGCTGCCTCGCGCCTCCTCCCGCGGGGTGCGTTGCGGTCGCGCAGGTAAGCGCGTCAACGAGGTTCTGCCGCGCGTCGCTCCGGGGAAGCTGCAGCGGGAGCTGGCTTCCCGTGAGAACCACGGGCTTGCCGAAGCCGGCCAGCATTAGCGAAAGCGAGCTGGCGACGAAAGGCATCGTGTCGGTGCCGGAGACGATCAAAAAGGCGTCGAAGTGTTCCCTCTCGCTGTCGAGGATCCGCGCGAGCTTGACCCACTCCCGCGGCCCGACGCGCGAAGAGTCGAGATTGTAAGGGATCGCGAGCCTGAGGCTGGCGAGACGCCCCAGCTCGGGGACGGCCCCGAGCAGCTGCGAGAGCATCGTGCCGGGCCGCAGCCCGGGGGGGTAGTTGCCGCCTGTGCCGGCGACGAGGTCGACGTGCGAGTCCCTGGTGGCGCTTTCGACGAACGAGGTGGAGACGTCAAAAGCCAGGGTGCCGCCTGTGTGGAGGACGAGGACCCGCGGGAGGGGGGGGCGCGGGGCGGCCGTCCTCGGGAGGAGAGGGGGGGGGAGGGCGGCGGCGGCGTCGTCGGCGGTCTCGAGCGGGGAGAGGTCGCCTTCGCTGATGTCGTCGCGTGTGACGTCGAGGTTTTCGTCGTCGCCGATGTCGCTCGAAACTGCAAAGACAAAGCAGCCCCTGCACTC
>Ga0210003_1001966_pt1 | contig 17658 bp, 14 predicted proteins | sample LantaG_FD_182804 | JGI IMG/M metagenome (GOLD analysis project Ga0210003, IMG submission 182804) | Deep subsurface microbial communities from Baltic Sea to uncover new lineages of life (NeLLi) - Landsort_02402 metaG (SPAdes) (version 2) | ecosystem: Environmental > Aquatic > Marine > Oceanic >...
CACCGGCTGACCGCCCGGCACGCCACTGGCGGAGCGGCCGTACCGGCGTGCCGTGACCATGAGCTGCACCGCCCAGTCGCTCTCCGCTCGGCAGAAGATGCGATAGGTGCGCCCCGACCGGGTGAAGACGTCGATGTCCGCGTTCGGCTGATAGACCTCCCAGCCCTCGTAGTTGAAGTCGAGCAGGCCGTCCCGGTAGTTCACCAGGAAGCGGCTCCGGCGCTCGTACGGGTTCGCCGGCCACGTCTCGCCGTCGTGGTCCGTCAGAATCTCGCCGCTCTGCCGGTCCACCGCCACGACGTAGGCCCACGTGCCCGGATCGAGCAGGCTTCGCTCCTCGACTTCTCCGCTCCACTTGAAGTAGCGTCGTATCCCGCGCGCCACCTCCTGCGGCCGCGGCTGCCGCGGCGGGTTGATGGAGGTCGGGCCTTTGATCCGACCGATTGGAAGTCGGACGATTCCGTCGGAGGAAACTTCGATGTCGAAGCCGAGAATCGACCAGTCGTAGACGCGGTAGTCGACCTTGACGACCGTAGTGTCCGTGGGCAGAGGATCGATCTGGAGGATCAACGGGAACTCGATCCGGCCGCTGATCGTCGTCTCGGGATTGACATAGAAGATGTTGCGGCGCGCGCTTGCGTCGGTGATGAGGAGAAGGTTCGAGTCGCTTACCTGCTGGAGCCGCTCGTGGACGGTGATCGTATCGGGGTCGACGCCGAGCGGCAGAGCGGGCGCGCCGACGGTTCCGCCGCCGCCGACGGTGACGGTCAAACCGAGGACGCGCTCGAGCGTGTCCGGTCGAGTGTAGTCCACCTTGAAGCGGCGGACGTCCGCGGGCGGGCTGTCAGAGGGGCCGAACGTAAGCGTGCCCGTGGCTGGGGTGAGCGTGAACTCGCGCTCGGAGAGGACGCCACTCACCGCGGGCACGTACCGCCAGGCCTGCGCGTCGTAAACGTCGACGTAGACATCGCGGGCGCCTTCATCCTCCAGGCGGAGAGGCGCAAGCGGGGCGTGCGAAAGCAGATAGAACGGCACGCCGAGCGCCGTCCGCCCGAGGCGCCGAATGTCGATGCGTTCCCCAATGACCGTGCGAGGAAGGTAGAGGCTGTTCGGCTGCCAGTTCCGGTGCACCGTGTTCGGCCTGTTCGAACCGCTCGACGGCATCGCCGCCTGGGCGGCGTCGAACTGGCTCGGCGTGAGATCCAGCGGATTGTAGATGAGTGCCTTGGCGTAGAAGTCGAGGTTCTCGACGCCCACCTCGCCGGTGGGCAGTGCGAGCGTACTGTAGCTCGCCGGCTCCACGAGCGCCGCCATCTCTCCATACACGAGGAGCTGCCGGAGGGTGTCCGCGTTGCCGGCGATCGTGGATTGGATCAGGTTCCCGTCGTAGTCGGTCGCCACCACCGCGTCCGGCAGCGACTCCGGGTGAAGCTTCCAGCGCGCGATCTCGGCCTCCGCCAGCTGCGCGGCAGTCGTCCGCTGCTGGCTCACCTGGATCGCCGTGTAGCCCCGCGGAAAAATGCGCAGCATGCCGTAGATGCCGATGAGCAGCACGACGAGCGTCACCAGCAGCTCGATAAGCGTGAAGCCGGCCGCGCGGCCGCACCGCCGAACGAGGGGTTGCGGCCCGCGGCGAACCGACTCGACTAGGTTGTCTCCGCCAGCTCGACCCATGCGCCTCGCCCTGCCTGCACCGCTACATTATCGGCCCTTCGGGCCACCCGGCCCCGGTGCTCGGTTCCTGATACATCCGATTCTCCCCCTGAGCGGCCATTCGCCTCACAGTGCCGTCTACGAACAGCACGAGATCCTGGTCGCCGGGGTTGGGCATGCTCGCCACCCCCGGCCCGGCCGGTGCGCTGGAGCTGCGATGGTGAGCGCACCACGTGACCACCGTATCGGCCGGCGGATAGGGCTTGAAGAGATTCCGGTTGTCGGTCACGTCCGGAATCGGCGCCCCCGGATGCCAGAAGTTCCGCCGGTAGTAGACATCGTAGTTGTTCCAGCCGCGAAGATACGGCAACTGAGAGCGCTGCACCATGTCCTGCTCGAACAGCTCCGCCCCGTTGCCCGGGCAATGGAACGTCTTCATCTCGGTGATGTAGCCGCTGCCGCGGAACCACGGCAGGCCGTTGAGGCCGCTCCTATTTCGTTCCAGACTCGTGCGCAGCGACTGCAAGGACGGATCCGACGACTCGGCATAGTCGCGTATCCGCGGATCCGACGAGACCGGCGGCGGTTGCGCCGAGTAGGCCCCAACATAGTACAGCGTAAAAAGCCCAAGCCCTCTCACGCCGGTCTCGAATGGCTGCCCGTCCGGGTGATAGGCCGCGCCCACGAGCGTCCCGATGCTGTGGTCCCCCGGTGGATCGATGCCATACATCGACCGGTACTCCGCCACCGCCTCCGGGGTCCAGAGGTACTCTGTGGCATCCGGTGGGAAGCACTGGTAATCCTCTCGGAAGATGGCGAGGGCCTGCCCGAGCGACTTCATGCTGGCCGCGCATGACGCGCGCCGGTTGTTATGCGCCAACGCCTGATAGCTGGGAACGGCGATCGCCATGATCGCTACGATGATGGCGATCACAACCAGCATCTCCACCAGCGTGAACCCAACGGCGTGCTCCCCTCCCCTGCCGGAGAACGCGATATCACTGGCGCCGTGGGACCCTGTTGCTCGAGATCTCATTATGCCCGATCTGGGCGCACCCGATCCGCTCCCTCGGATGCCCCCGTCTGATGCCCGCGCGCCCAACCGAGCACGCGCAGGGTGCCTACTGGGTCGAGCGCGGCTGGGTGGCCCAGTCGTAGTTCAGACCCACGACCATCTGGGCCGAACCGTCCAAGCGAAGGACGATGTCCTGCGGCGACTCGGTATCGTAATCAATCTCGGTCTCGAAGGAAGGCTGATGCGGGCCCTTCCCTTCCGGCGGGCCCTCCCTCTTGATGGGGATCCGCTTGACCGTATATGGCCGATGATGCGTACACCGCGTGATGATCGTGTTGTCGGGAGCATTGCGGTTGATGAGCCCGGGGAACACGGGGCTCGGCATGCCGTACGGCATGTAGTCCCAGGAAAGGGAGTCCGGATTCCCAGGATCCCAGAGCCCTCGGCTCAGGCTATCCTGGAGCCGCTCGCCCTCCTCCAGGTTCCAGGCATCGTAACCGAACCAGTATGTTTGCTGCGCGAGGTGGTACGCCAGGTAGCCGTCCAGTACGTTGAACACCTCGGAGCTGGTCCACACCCCGAGATCGTTGTTGGGGTCCCAGCCGTGCCAGATATACCAGAAGGCGAGATTGTCGCCGACGTTGAGATACTGGTTGCCGTAGTCGCACAGGCTGTAGACGCCGGCCTCGCCGACATATCCCACCCAGTTGTACATGTTGTTATAGCTGGAGTAATGCTCAGTGAAGAAGCCGGGGTCGTATTCAGCATCCGATGGCGGGTTGAGCCTGTTGTGTGTCCAGAGGTTTATCCAGTACTCCCCGGACGGGTCGAGGTCCATGTACATACTGCTGGCCCTGAGAAGCAGGTCGGTGTAGGGGATCTCGGTATATGTCCCGGCACTGGTGTAGAATTGGGCCGACTGAGCCACGTATTGCTCGCCGCTCTCCATGAGATCGTCAGGGCAGATGAGGGCTTTCCGGTTGTCGAGGTAGGCGGGATAGAGAGCGTTCAGCCCTCCCTCCCCGGTGACGGGGTCGTACGGACCGGGGAAGTGGCCCATGTCCATCCGGTACATGCGCACGGCCATGGCGAGCTGGTGGAGGTTGGCCATACAGGCGGTCTGGCGCGCCTTCTCGCGGGCACGGGAGAACACGGGGAGTGCAATTGCAATGAGCACCGTGATAATGGCGATGACGACCAGCAGTTCGATGAGCGTAAACCCAGCCCGCCGGGCGCAAAGACTCTTCATCTTTCACCTCACGCAGCATATCATGCCGCACGTTCGAACGGCCGAACCAGGACCGCCTACTTGGTCACATAGTTCATACCCGCAGTACCCTCCGACCCAAACTGCCTCACCACCCAAAAAGACTCATCCAGGAGTCATAGAGCGCACTGGATGATGATCGAAGGCAGTTCGGGGAAAGCAGAGCCGCGAGCGAGGCCGCAGCCAGGAAAGGCCCGAATGGCAGATACTCCATTCGTCGCCTCACCCGGAGCGCAAGCAACGCCAGGCCGAGGATGGCGCCTGCCGCGACCGCCACCCCGAAGCTCAGCAGAGCAAGACCGGGGCCCAGCATGGCACCGATGGCACCGGCGAGCTTGACATCGCCCAGACCCATACCCTCCCGGCGAAAGAGCAGCTGGCTGAACGCGCGAATGAAGACAAAGGCACCCAGCCCAACAAGACCACCGGCAACGAACCGCGGCACCGCAAGGCCGGTCCCCGGCACAGCCACCGACAGGAGCGGCATCTGTCCCGACCACACCGCGATGCCCTCTCGCAGAACGGCTGCGAGAAGCCCAACGATGACCAGGCTGTCCGGAATTATCATGTGATCCAGGTCCGTAAACACGACGGCAATCGTGACGGCAGCGAACATCCAAAACGACACAACCTGGATGCCCTGCCCAGAGGCGATCCAGGCGGCCACAAAAACGAGAGCTGTGATAAGCTCAACTGCAAAATACCGCCAGCCGATCGACCCGCCGCAGAAACGACACTTCCGACCCAGGGCGATGAAGCTCAGCAATGGCACCAAATCGACGGCCCGCAGCCGAGCGCCACACTGGGGGCAGTGCGACGGCGGCGATACGACCGACCGGTCGCGAGGCAGACGGTAGATACATACGTTGAGGAAGCTGCCTACCGTGCTGCCAAGCACAAATACCCAGATGTAGAGCATGGCCCTCGGGAACAGCACCCGCGGGACCCCCTATTGGTCCATCCCGCCGGACTGGAGCCCACTGATGGCGTGCATCAACGGCATGAACATCGAGATAACAATGAATCCGACGATGAACCCCAGCGAGACAATCAGGATCGGCTCCAGAGCAGCCGTCAGACCGGCCAGCGTCGCGTCCACCTCAGACTCATAGAAGTCGGCGATCTTCGAGAGCATCGCGTCCAGGGAACCTGTCTCCTCCCCGATTGCGACCATCTGCACCACCATCGGCGGGAACATTCCGCTCCGCTGTAGCGGATCGCCGATCTGCTCCCCTTCCCGAATCGCCGCCCGCGAAGCCATGATCGCGTCAGAGATGATCTCGTTGTCCACGCTGGCGGCCACGGTCTCCAGCGCCTGCAGAATCGGAACGCCACTGACCAACAGCGTGCTGAGCGTCCGCGAGAACCGAGCGATGGCGATCTTGTGGTTCAGCTTCCCGAAAACCGGCGTCTTAAGCTTGGCCCAGTCCCAGTGCCGCCGGCCGATGCGCGTATGCGTGTACTGAGAGAAAGACATGAAGAGCAGGATGGCCCCGCCGATCACCATGTACCACTTGGATGTCATGAAGTTGCTGACCTGGATAAGAATCTTCGTGGGCCCCGGCAGGTCCGTGATGCCCAGGTCCTTGAACACTGCGACGAACTGCGGCAGAACGAACGTCACCATACCGATGACGACACCGGTGGCGAAGACGAGGACGAGAACCGGATACGTCATGGCCGACTTGACCTTGCGCCTCAGGCGCTCGTTCTCCTCCATGAACGTAGCCAGCCGGTTCAGCGTCTCGTCGAGAACACCGCCGATCTCGCCGGCTCTGACCAGACCCACGAACAGGTTGTTGAAGATCCTGGGCCACCGCGACAGCGCCCGCGACAGCGTCTCGCCGGACTCGACGGCAGCCTGAATCTCCCGGATGATCCCTCGCAGGCGGGCGCTTCCGCTCTGCTCCTCCAACACCGAAAGACATCGGACGAGCGAAACCCCAGCATCGATCATCGTCGCAAACTGCCTGCAGAACACCGCCAGATCTCGCCCTCCGACGCGCCCGAAGCCGGCCGCGAAACCGCCGCCTGCACGCGCTTGCGTTTGCTGCCGAGCCGGCGCTCGCGCCGGATTGACTTTCTGAACCCAGAATCCCTTTTCACGAAGACGGCGAACGAGGATCTGCTCGTTCTCTGCCTCCGAGGTCCCGGTAATGACTTTTCCGAGGGCATCCTTGGCTACATACTGATACGTCGCCATGTCGCCGCCTCCTCAGAAACTGCAGGCCTACCCTTCATCGCCTCTGGTGAAAAGCATCTTCTTCAACTCTTCCTGATTCATCGCGCGGGCCATTGCTTCCTCGTAGGTGATCAGACCGCGTTGATACATGTCCCGCAAACACTGATCCATGGTCTGCATGCCGTGATGCGCGCTGGTCTGGATAATCGAAGTGATCTGGTGCGCCTTGGCTTCTCGAATCAGGTTGCGGATCGCCGGGGAAGCAATCATGATCTCCATCGCTGCGATGCGCCCCGGAGTCCCGGCCCGCGGCAGCAACTGCTGCGACAACACCGCCTCGATGTTGTTGGAGAGCTGAATCCGTATCTGCTCCTGTTGGCCAGGTGGGAACACGTCCACGATCCGGTCCACCGTCTGCGCCGCATTGTTCGTGTGTACCGTCGAGAACACCAGGTGCCCGGTTTCGGCGGCCGTAATGGCGAGGGCCATCGTCTCCAGGTCTCGCATCTCACCCACCAGGACGACGTCCGGGTCTTGTCGCAGCGCGTGCCGGAGCGCCTGCGCGAAGGTGCGCGTATCGGCTCCAAGCTCTCGCTGATTGATCAGACTCCGCCGGTGCGTATGCAGATACTCGATCGGGTCCTCGATGGTGATGATGTGCACGGACCGCTCATTGTTGATCTGACCGATCATCGCCGCCAGCGTCGTGGACTTGCCCGAGCCCGTCGGACCAGTCACCAGAACCAGACCCCGCGGTCTCCGACTCAGGTCCTCCAAGACCAAAGGCAACCCCAGCTCGCGAATCGTGGGGATCTTGGACGGGATAACCCGAAAGGCGCCCGCAACTGCCCCTCGGTCGCGATAGACGTTCACGCGGAACCGGGACAGCCCCTTGAGATGATATGAGCAGTCGAGCTCGAAGTCTGTCTCGAAGACGCGGATCTGCTCGTCCGTGAGAATGGCGTAGACCATACGCTGAACTTCGAACTCCGTCAGCGACTCGTAGTTCGTCGCGTACAGCTGACCGTCGATGCGCATGACCGGCGGCACGCCGGCCGCAACGTGAAGGTCGGACCCCCGCTTCTCCACAACGAGCCGCAAGAGCTCGTCGATGTGTACTTCCTCAATCGGGCGCGGCTTGCTGACCTGCGCCGTTGGGAGCTTCTGCCCCGTTGCCGCAGCGAGTGGTTTTTGGTTATCGACCGCGTCTGGTGCTTCAGCCATGCTAATCGTTTCCTTTCTCCCAGTCGTCGATGCCTTGAGATCCCGCGCCGAGACGCAGAGAACGCGGTGCTCGGGCTAGGAGCCCCCAGCCGTGAAGATGACCCGCATCACCTCTTCGACGGTGGTCAAACCCTCCAGCACCTTCTGGAACCCATCCATCTTCAGAGTCTTCATCCCACCGGCCAGAGCCGCCGCGCGGATCTCGGACAGCGGCGCCCGCTTCACCGTGAGGTCGGCAACCTCCTCGCTCACCAACATCATCTCGAAGATGCCGCTCCTACCGCGGTAGCCCGTATGGCGACACTGCTCGCACCCGCGCCCACGATAGAAGACCACATTCTCCATGTCGTCTACATTGAACCCCACGCGGTGCAGAGCCTCTGCCGGCGGCTTGTAGGGCTCTTTGCAGTTCGGGCAGATACGCCGGGCGAGCCGCTGAGCCAGTATCCCGATGATCGAAGACGCAATCAGGAAGGGCTCGACGCCCATGTCCATCAGACGGGTGACAGCCGAAGGTGCGTCGTTCGTGTGCAGCGTGGAGAGCACCAGGTGCCCTGTCAGAGACGCCTGGACCGCCGTCTCAGCCGTTTCCAGGTCTCGGATCTCACCAACCATGATGATGTCCGGGTCCTGGCGCAGGAAGGACCGCATCGCGCTGGCGAACGTCAGCCCCGCCTTCCGGTTCACGTGCACCTGGCTGAGGCCCGGGAGCTGGTACTCCACCGGATCCTCAATCGTTATGATGTTCTTCTCCACCGAGTTGATCTTGTTCAGGATCGAATACTGGGTCGTCGTCTTCCCAGACCCCGTAGGACCGGTCGACAGGATCATCCCGTTCGGCTGCACGATAACGGACTCGAGCTGAGCCTGCGTTTCCCCCGCCATCCCCATCTTGTTCAACCCGATCATAACGCTGCTCTGATCCAGGATACGCATTACGACCTTCTCGCCGAACACCGTCGGAAGGCTGGAAACACGAAGGTCGTAGTCGTTGCCTTCATGCCGGATGTGGATTCGTCCATCCTGAGGGATCCGGCGCTCCGCAATATTCATGTCGCCCATGATCTTGATACGGGAAACAAGCGGAGCGTGAACGTACTTGGGCACCCGCATGACTTCGTGGAGGACCCCGTCAATTCGGTAGCGGATGCGGACCCCCCGGCGATCGGGCTCCACGTGAATGTCACTCGCCCGATCCTTGATCGCCTGCTGGATGACCACGTTGACGACGCGGATGATGGGCGCTTCTTCCTCCATTACCTGCGCCCGGTCCACATCCTCCTCAGTCCCCGCAGCCGAAATGTCGAGCTCGTCCCCGAGGGCCGCCCCCAGTCCGCCGTCGAGAGCATCCAGCGCTGTCTGCAGTTCCTCCTGGCCACCCCCGCTCGCGCCATCCGTATCATCCAGCAGCGCGCTAATGTCCTCGACTGTGGCCAGAATCGGATCGATCTCATATCCGGTTATCAGCCGCATATCGTCCAGAGCAAAGACATTGCTCGGGTCGGACATGGCCACCGTCAGGCGATTGCCACTTCGCCGAATAGGGATGGCGTTGTACCGTTGCACAACGCTCTGGGGAATAGCCTTCGCCACGTCTTCGTCGACGCTCGTCTGGTCGAGTTCAAGGAACGGGATGCCGAGCTGCTCTGCGTGCGCCCGCAGCACATCCCTTTCGGTCACGTGGCCCAGATCGGTCAGTATCCGACCGATCTGCTCGGTCGTGTTTTTCTGGACGTTCAGCGCCTCATCAAGTTGCTCTTGGGTGATGACTCCCTTCTCTAGAAGGATATTCCCGATGAGTTTCTTTGGTCCCTGTGGTGTAGCCATGCACTTTCCTCTCGCAGCTACTGCTCAATGCGAGTGGGAAAGAAAGTATAGATGAATCCGCCGAAGCACTCCACCGGACCTGTCTGCCTCATATCATACCATACCCAAGTTCTCGCTGCAATCGCCGCTTCACCAACCTACCTGCCAGACCTGAGACAAGACACGCCGGCCCCGCCAGCGCGCATCTCCCCGCGTCGCGCACGTCCCGCCCCCAGAATGCCCCTTCGCCAAGCTCCGGTCCAATGCATCACGCGCGGCATGCCGGGGGGCCGTATGCGGTCGGAATCGCCTTAAGGCGCGCCACCACTGCCCCGCCGACGCAGAAGCTGGCAGGGACTCACCGCACTATTCCACATATTATACTCGAAAACCCGACCAATGACCAATAGGGAAGTGTGGCGGAACCCGGGCATGAGCCTCGGCCCGCCCGGCACCACGTCTGGTCCCCTGAGGCAACCGTCATCTTCTCCCGTCCGCGCCTGCTGCACCTCTCTCCTGAGACAGCGCCCATCGGCGGCGCAGAGGCGCCTCGATCAATCGAATCAGACGCGTATGGGGCGACTCTCGGGGGCTCAGCGGAGCGACGAGCACGGTCTTCATTCCGAGCCAGTTCGCCCCCAGCATATCTGTGAACACTTGATCGCCGATGGCGCAGGTAGAGCCCGTATCCGTTCCCATCACGGTCATAGCCCGCTGAAAGGCGATGGGCAACGGTTTCCATGCACGCGTGACCACCGACAGCCCGAGATCCTTTCCGACCTCTCTCACTCGCCTCCCACCCGCCGAATTGCTGACGAGACACGTCCTCATCCCCTTTTCGTGAGCAGTCTCCACCCACCCGCGTACCGCCGGACAGACATGGGAGTCGTTCCAATTGACCAACGTGTTGTCCAAGTCCAATATCAGGCCCCGCACCCCATTCTCCCAGAGCGCATCCAGGTCTATCTCCCAGACCGCCCGGACGAGGATGCAGGGCGCCAGTAGAGAGCGCACCCTGTAAACCGCCATGCTCAGTTTGCTGAGGAACCAAGGAGACTATACCACGTATCCGTCTCCGACAGCGGTCGTCCCGGCCGGTGCCGCACAGCCCCCAATGCCAGGAAGCTTCATGCCCCGGCCCCCAGCCGCCCTACGACCAGCCGGGTCAAATCGTAGGCCATCTTCCCTCCCCTAGGCTGCGGCCGAGCGCCAGCAACCGCATGGCCCGCTCCGCCGCCGCCTGTAGCAGCTCACTCGCCCGGGCGACCGACTCCTCTTCCTTCATCGGGCCCTGTGCGATAGGCATCACCACGCGAATGCCGCGCTCGGCCAGCTTTTCCTCGTCCTCCTCCAGAGACCCCGTAAACGCGATGATGGGCACCTCGTGCTTCTCCGCCAGCAGAGCGACTCCGCTGATCGCCTTGCCGAACTCAATCTGTCGATCCAGCTTGCCCTCTCCCGTCAGCACGAGATCGGCAGACTCGAGGAACTCCTCGAACCGAAGCAGTTGGAGCACCAGGCTCGGCCCAGACCGTATCTCGGCACCGGCAAAGGCCACCAGCCCCGCACCCAGTCCCCCTGCTGCTCCGGCGCCCGGTAAGTCCCTCACTTCTAGACTCAGGTCGCGCTCGATCGCTACCGCCAGATTTCCCAGGGCTTTGTCGAGCATGCCAACCATCTGCTCGCTGGCCCCCTTCTGAGGCCCATACACCGCGGCCGCTCCCTCCGGCCCGCAGAGAGGATTGCTCACATCCGAGGCCGCGTAGATCGTCGCCTGCTCGATCCGCGGATCCCGGCCAGACATGTCGATCTTCTCCAGGCTCATCAGCGCGGCCGCACCGCGCTTCAACTCCGTTCCCCCCGGCCCCAGCAGTCGCACCCCGAGAGCCTGCGCCATCCCCGCCCCGCCATCCGAAGTCGCGCTGCCGCCGAGTCCGACAATGAGCCGCCTACACCCGGCGTCCAGAGCCGCCCGCATCAGCTCCCCCACACCGTAGGTGGTGGCCAGCAGTGGGTTCCTCTTCTCCGGTGCGACCAGGTGGAGCCCGGCCGCCTGCGCCATCTCCACCACCCCCGTTACGTCATCGCCGAGAAGGCCGAAGTGGGCTTCGGTTGGATCCCCCATCGGCCCGGTTACCATCGCCTTGAGGATCTTCCCCTCTGTCGCGCGCACCAGCGCCTCGACCGTCCCTTCGCCACCATCCGCCAACGGTATCGCCACGATCTCGGCGTCTGGAAACACATCGCGCACTCCTTGCACGATGGCGTCCGCCGCCTCCAGCGCGGTCAGGCTGCCCTTGAAGCTGTCGGGGGCGACAATGATGTTCATAGTTGTAGCGCCTGCAGATAGGGATTCATCGACGGAACGCCGTGACGAGCCAGAGGATCAGCGTCAGCAGAACGCTCAGCACAATGCTCGTAACCACCGGGAACGCAAAGGCGAACCCAGGTCGAGAGATCACAATATCGCCGGGCAGCAGACGCCCTCCCTTCGCGCCCGTGGCGCTGAGGAGACAGCCGAGCCCAATCATCAATATGCCCACCCCGAGGATGCCTATGCCAAGCCAGACGAGGAATCTGTCCATTACCCCTGTCGAAGGTTAGTCTACGCCTTCGCCCTTCTGAAGGCCTTCTCTACGGCCCGCCGGGTCCTTCGCTCTGCCCGCTCCAGCGCGCTAAACATGCACCCACAGTAGTTCTGTCGATAGAGATCCAGCTCCCTCGCTCGCTCGCAGCTCTTGGGATAGGAACTTCGCAGGTCGACGAACTGAAACTCGACTCCCGCCGCCTCACCCGCCCGCACCCCGATCTCCGCTATCGAGTCCAGGTCCTGATAGGGGCTGATGACCAGCGTGCTGGCGAAAGCATCGAATCCCTGTTCGGCCGCTTTCCGTGCCGTCGCCTCCAGACGCAGCTCGTAGCAGGCCAAACAGCGACGCCCGCCTCGCCTGGCCAATTCCAGGAGGAATTCATCCAGCCGCATCGCGGGCCCTTCGGGCAGGAGTGGCACTCCCACAGCTTCTGCCGCTTTCGCCAGAGTCGCCTCGCGCCTCCGCCGTTCCTCGTCAGGGTGAATGTTGGGATTGAAAAACCAGCCCACCACATCGTGTCCGACAGCGCGGAAGTGATCCGCTACGGATGTCGCGCACGGACCGCAGCAGCAGTGAAGGAGCAGCCTCAATCTTCAGGCTCCGACCCCAGTAGCGCCGCCGCGAGGAGTCGAGCCTGGCCGAGTGACTTCCTGAAGGCGCTCCGCAGAAGGTCCGAGCGCCGCTGCCGCTCCGGGTCCCTGGTGCGAAGATACATGAGGGATTCGAAGTTCGACTGATTGAGCAGGTTATAGGCAAGGAGGCGGTAGCGGTGCGCCGGATCCAGCAGCGGGGAAACCTCCATGCGCTTCGCCAGCGTGGCAAGCGCCTCCGAACGCTCGTGAATGCTGTCCATCTCCCGGTCCGCCTCGTCGTCGCTCAACTCCCCAAGCGCCTGAGCGGCGAAGACCCTCTGGGCGTCTCGAGCCCCGGCCTCGGCCTCTGCATCGATAGCATCCGAGATCCCCACGTACTCCGTCTCCCCATAGGGCGGCCGGTCGCTCCCCTCGTGATAGGCCAGCAGGGCTGCGACGCCCTCCCACACCTTCCCCTCTGTCAGATACAGCCGCCCTAACTCCCGCCTCGTCTCGTCGGGGGAAATCCCGGTCAGCTCGACCGTCTCCTCCGCGTTCGCCAGCAGTCCGGGCAGCCACGGCGGCGCCTCCGCCAGGCCGGGCAGCAACCCCACGAGCACTTCGTAGTACTCCTCCGCGCGCGCCGGCTCGCCCTGCGCCCGTGCCGCCAACGCCAGCCCCTCCACGACACGGGGATCCCCACCGAGTTGTTCCGCCGCCGACAGAAAAGCCGCCTCCGCCTCGGTCGCCTCACCCGCCCGAAGCGCCGCATATCCCAACTGAAGGGCCACCTCCGCGTCGCTGGGAGCGGCAGACGCAAGGCTCCGCATCCGGATCACCGCGCCCGAGTAGTCGCCCAGCGCCGCTCTCGCCTCCGCCGCCGCGCGCAGATAGTCCGCGTTCCCCGGGTCGCCCAGCAGCGACGCATCGAAGTCCAGCACCGCCTCGCGGTACATCCCCTCGGCCATGGCGACCTGCCCTGTCGCGTACCGCGCGGTCGCCGCCGTGCGCGCCCCCTCCCCATCTGCCCCGACCAGCGACCAGAGCTCGGCGGTCAGCACCGCCGGAACCTGATCGGCCAGCCCTCTCGCCGCCGCGCCTCGGTCAACGCTCCGGGGCACCGACAGCTCCACCGACGCTTCATCATGCGAGATGGCGCCCGAGATCGTGAGGCGAAGCGTGATCTCAGTTTCCCGCTCGATCACATCGCCGAGAAGAGCTGCCGTGGCGCCCATAGCCACTGACAGGGGCTCGCGAGCGGCATCCAACCTCTCTCCCTCCAGCATCTCCGCCGATACCCAACCCTCCGCTATCGCCAGCTGCACCACCGGGGAGTCGGGCCGGACCTCCGTCACCCGGTATCCCGCCTGTGACAGTCGATCCGACAGAGCCGCCGTCGTCGCCACAGCCAAGGGCTCCGAGAGCCAATGGCTCTGGACGGGGAAGAGCAGAATGGCAGGCTTGGCCCTCCCCTGAGCGCCGGCCGCGGCGCTGGCGAGGACCAGAAGAAGTGCCAGCGCAGCCGCCCTACTCGGCCTCCAGGGCATTGATCGCAGACTCACAAGTACGCTCTCCGTGCCTCGCGGCCTCGACATTGTGCCCGCGCTCCAGGTCCGTCCGATACTCGTCGAGCGCGATCCGATACTGCTCCCGAGCAGTCCCATGGTCGCCCGCCGCCGTGTAGACCCACGCAAGCTCCTCTCGCGGCTCGGGAGCCCGCGGGTTCTGAGCTAGATACCCGCGGTAGGCGTCTATCGAGGCCTGATAGTTCCCCTGGAAGTAGTAGTTCCGGGCAACTCTCGTCGGGGCCGCTCCCGGAACGGAGGCGACCCCCGCAGGATACCGCCAACCCGGTGTGGTCACGGTGGGCGCGCCGGCGCCGCGAACCGGGATCGCGCCCTGAATCGGCGGCCTCCTACGTCCCTGCCCGGCCAGCCTCTGTGCCCCCATCCCACCATATGGCTCTCGACCGCCCGAGGGCAGTAGGAACGTCCCCGGGCCGATCCATTGGGCGAACCCCTGAGAAGCCGGTTGTCGCACCCGCCTCGGAGCTGGCGCAGCCGCTCTGCGCGGCACAGACCGCGGCGGACGGACCCGTCCCGAGCCGAGCAAGCGCGGGGGCGGCAGTTCACTGGCAGCGGCCACGCTCGGAGCAGCCTCCTGCCTGACCGCGCGGGCCGTCCGACGCGCCGCCCGATCCCGCGCCCCGGGCTGCGGCTGCTGCGTTGTGAAGATGATCGCGCCGAGCAACACGAGGGCCACCACCACGAATCCCCCGGTCGCCGCCATGCGTGCCGTTCTCGGGGAGACCGCAACATGCTCCGCCGCCGCGGCGACACCCATCAGCTCGTTCAGGCGGCGGCGCTCGACTGTGCTGCCGGGGCTGAGAGTGAGGACCTGCTCGTACTCCCGGATGGCTCCGTCCCGGTCGCCCACACGTTCGAAGAGCGTGCCCAGCAGCGAATGGGCGGAGGTCGAGGTGGGGTTGAGGGCGATCGCCTGCTGGCAGGCGTGAACGGCACTCTGAAGCTTCCCCTCTTCGCTCAGGCGGAAGGCGTCTTCCAGAAGCCGCCGGGATCGTTCCTCCGGCGTGAGCATCTGCGGCTTGTAGGCGCCCTCTGTACCGGCCCCAAGGCGCTCCCCGCAGGAGCGGCAGAACCGAGCTTCGTCAGGGTTCGCCTTCCCACACTTCGGACACCGCACCGTGCTCGCTCCTCCTCGACGCCGCGAGACAGGGGACCTCAGGTCACCCTGTGGTCAGCTCACGCAAGCCGACGGCATATCCCTTCGAACTACACGCCACCCGTTTCATCTTTCCCAGTCGAGGCGCCCGACGACCTCGCTCATGGGATAACCTTGTTCAACGGGTACTCCACAATCCCCTCGGCACCCGCCTTCCGCAGCTCGGGGATCAGGTCCCGCGCCTCCCGCTCATCGAGCACCGTCTCCACGGCGACCCATTCCTCGTTCGTCAGCGCCGAGATCGTCGGCTGCCGCAGCGCGGGAATCAGACCCAGCACCTCCTCCAGGTTAGATCGGGCCACGTTCATCTTGAGCCCCACCTTCTGCGCCCCCAGCAGCGCGCCCTGCAGGAGCATGGCCAGCGTCTCAATCTTCTCCCGCTTCCACGAATCCGCCCACGAATCGCGGTTCGCAATCAGCTTCGTATTTGTCTCCAGAACCGTGTCCAGAATCCGGAGGTCGTTCGCCGCGAGCGACGAGCCCGTCTCCGTCAGCTCCACGATCGCGTCCACCATATCGGGGACTTTCACCTCCGTCGCTCCCCAGGAGAACTCGACCTCCGCCCGAACGCCCTTGCCGGCGAGATACTTCTTCGTCACGTTCACAACTTCGGTCGCAATCCGCTTCCCCTCCAGGTCCTTGGGCGACTTGATCTGGCTGTCCTGAGCGACGGCAACCACCCACCGCGCAGTCCTCCGGCTCGCCTTTGAGTAGATGAGGTCGCACACCTGCACTACATCGGCGTCCGTCTCTACGATCCAGTCCAGACCGCTCAGACCCGCGTCGATCGCCCCGGCCGCGGCGTAGCGCGGAATCTCCTGCGCCCGCATCAGCACCGGCTCAATCTCCGGGTCATCCATCGTCGGATAATAGGACCGGCTGCTGACCGTGCACTTATATCCCGCCCGTGCCAGCAGGTCGAACGTGCCCTGCTGCAGGCTTCCTTTTGGCAGACCAAGGCGCAAACCCAAGACTCGCCTCCGTGAATGTAACTCCAGTCAAGGTACTCCGGAATGAGTATATCGCTCGCCACGAACGAGGTCAAGGAGAGCGGACAGGACCCTCTGTTCCCAACACAGCGAACGCACCTCCTGCCGGACCGTACTGCGGACGGGCCGCACACAAACGGCAGGACCTGAGTGCCCGACTTCCGAATCCAACCGCGGCAGAGTGAAAACGTGATACCACCGCACACCTACACGTACAAGCACACCGACCACGTCGACGTCCAAGCCGACGTCTACGCTCCAGATAGCGCGCGCCGATCTCCGGTCGTGCTGTGGATCCACGGCGGCTGCCTCATCATGGGGCACCGCAGCAACATCGCCTCCTGGCAGCGCGACCTCTACCTGGAGGCAGGCTTCGCCGTCGTCTCCATAGACTACCGCTTGGCGCCGGAGACCAAGCTCCCGGCCATCATCGACGACCTCGAAGACGCCTGCAGATGGGTGCGCAAATCCGGGCCGCAGCTCTTCCATGCCGATCCGGATCGCATCGCCGTCATCGGGCATTCCGCCGGCGGCTACCTCGCCCTCATGGCCGGCTTCCGCGCCGACCCCCGGCCGGCCGCAGTCGTCGCCTTCTACGGATACGGCGACATCGTCGGCCCCTGGTACATCGAACCATCCCCCTTCCACCTTCAGCAGCCTCGGGTGCCGGTGGAACGCGCCCGCGCAACCGTCGGAGGTAGTCTACCCACGGGAACCCCGGGCGCGGATGACCGGGACGACTTCTACCTCTACTGCCGGCAGAACGGCCTCTGGCCCTACGAGGTGTCGGGACACCATCCCAAGTCCGAGCCCGACTTCTTTCGGCCCTACTGCCCGGTCCGCAACGTCGACTCAGAGTACCCGCCGACACTCCTGCTCCACGGCGACCGCGATACCGACGTGCCGTACGAGCAGTCCGTGATGATGGCCGAAGCCCTTGCAGCGGCCGGCGTCGAGCACGATCTTATCACCATTGATGGTGGCGAGCACGGCTTCGACGCCCAGCCATACCCTGAAGAACGTCGTACCCTCCGGCGAGTCCTCGACTTTCTGAAAACGCACCTCCACCAACGCTGATACACCAATTGTTCAACCCCGGTTCCTTACGCACCCGGCCATCCGACGCACCAAGTGCAGGCCCAAACGCCCCTCCCCTTCTTGGACAAAACACAAGCGAAGTGGTACCGATTCAACGGGCGGAATCCGCAAGGGATTGCCGCCCGGACAACGAATAAAAGGTTACCTGCTGTTGCACGAGCTCGTAGGGATCTGCGCGCTCTGAGCCGCATCTGTCGGGCCAGGAACCTGCGGTGAATCATCGCCCTCTGGAGAGCACTGCATGCGTCCGCACCTGGTCCGAAGTCCCGCCTGGCTTCGCCAGGCCCTCGGCGTGATCGCTGACGATTCGTACCGGCGTTTGGCGCGTTTCTTCCAGATCCATTACCTCCGTCGCATCGGCGCCCGACTCGCCTACGAACTCGAACTCCATGCCCTCGATGCGCCCACGGACGATCTCCCCGGCCGCTACGCTGAGCGGCTCGGGCAAGCGCTCAAGGTTCAAATCTCCCCCGAGGAATACCTCTCCGACATCGACGACGGCCTCTACTCCGCCTGCTA
>Ga0210003_1001967_pt1 | contig 17644 bp, 11 predicted proteins | sample LantaG_FD_182804 | JGI IMG/M metagenome (GOLD analysis project Ga0210003, IMG submission 182804) | Deep subsurface microbial communities from Baltic Sea to uncover new lineages of life (NeLLi) - Landsort_02402 metaG (SPAdes) (version 2) | ecosystem: Environmental > Aquatic > Marine > Oceanic >...
TCTCATCTTGTCTTTTCTTTTTCTTAATTACTCATTACTCATTACTCATCACTGTATTTGCACCTTGCACCTTTCCTTGTATTTTGTTTCTTTGCTTGCATCTCGCACCTTGCATCTTGCAACCTGTCTTTTTCTCTTGCATTTCTTTAATCTTGTATTTTACTAACTAAAAACTATAAACCAAAAACCGAAAACTATCTTTTTATCTTGAAACCCGAAACTTGTTTTTCTTGCATTTCTTTAATCTTGTATTTTTTATTAACTAAAAACCATAAACCAAAAACTATAAACTATCTTTTTAACTTGCAACCCGTAACTCGCAACTCGCAACCTGTTTTTTAATCTTGTATTTTTCATTAACTAAAAACCATAAACCAAAAACTAAAAACTATCTTTTTATCTTGCAACCTGCAACTCGCAACTCGCAACCTGTTTTTTTCCTTGACATCCCAATTCTTTTACAGTATAATTTTCTTAAGTTCACATCCTGAACATTCTGTCATAAGGTGAATACTAATGAACTTAAAAAAGATAATTTCTCAAGGTGAATCAGAAACCATTAACCCCCTTCTTTAGCTAATCTTTTATTTCTGATAAAATATATTGAAAGATGGGGGACCGGAACGAATGACATTATAAAATGGTGCAGAGAAGAGGATTTACCCGAACCTATATTTAAAGAAGTTACCGGTAGTTTTGCTGTAGTTTTAAGGAAATTTCAGATACCTGAAAATCTTGAGTCATTAGAATTAAACGAGCGGCAAAAGAAAGCAATAGAATATCTTAAGATTCACAAAAATATTACAAGAAAAATATACATAGAAATTAATAATATATCTCCCAGGCAAGCAAATAAGGATTTAAACGATCTACTTGAGAAAAAGCTAATCAGAAAACAAGGAAGAGGAAGAGCTATATCTTATACTTTGAAATAAATGCACGATAAATGCACGATAAATGCACGATTTTTATTCCATAGATCAAAGAGAAAGAGTAAAAAACAATATGTTGGTATGATTGGGATGAATCCGGGACGGATCTGGGACGAATCTGGGACGAATGAGATTTAGGTAGATTTCTTTAGATTGACAATTGGTGATTTAATTTTGATTTTTTATTATTAATAGGTAGACTGGCCGACTGGTAGACTGAATTTGCTTGTCCGTTTGTCTTTATCTTGTATCCGATTGGTAGACCGGCAGACTGGCCGACCGGTAGACTGTTTTTCCCCTTGACATCACAATTCTTTTACAGTATAATTTTCTTAAGTTCACATCCTGAACATTAAACCGTAAACCGTATTTGTTTTTATTTTCGACTGACCGACCGGTAGATTGTATTCGTATTTATCTTCGACCGGAAGACCGGGTGACTGGTAGACCGGCAGACTGAATTAGTTTGGAGGATTTAAAACTTTCCTACTGTAAAATCATTTGAAGATTTAGCTGTTTGGAAGGATGCTCGCGAATTTACAAATAAAATATATATGTTGACTAAAAAGTTTCCCAAAGAAGAATTATATGGTTTAACCTCACAGATAAGACGGGCTACAGTTTCTATTATGTCTAACATTGCCGAAGGCTTTGATAGAAGGTCAGATAAAGAATTGACCAATTTTTTAACTATAGCGCGTGCATCTTCCTCAGAGGTTCAAAATGATCTTTATATAGCTTTGGATTTAAATTATATATCTCAAGCTGAATTTAATCAGCTTTACCAAGAAGCAAAAAAGATAGCCAAACAAATAAATGGATTAATGAACTATCTAAAATCTGGTAAGTAATTTTTTTATCTTGCTTCCCTGATTGATTTTGTTTTCATTTTTATCTTGATTGGCCGACCGGCCGACCGGTAGATTGAATTAACTAGCAGACCGGTAGACTGGCAGATTGTATCTGTATTTATCTTCGACTGGTAGACCGGGTGACCGGCAGACCGGCAGATTGTTTTTATCTTGTATTTGACCGGAAGACCGGCAGACTGGAAGACCGGTAGACCGAATTGAGGTTTCTCCCATGTCCACTAAAAAACATCTCGACACTCTATTACAATTAAAGGCCGACCCCTCCCAATCCCAACGTTCGCTCTCTCGCAAATTAAACATCTCCCTCGGCCTAACCAACTCTATCCTGCAAAACCTTATTCACCGTGGTTGGATAAAAGTCCAAAAGATGACTGGCCGTAAAATTCTCTATCTTATAACCCCCGAAGGCATGGCAAATGTCAGCCGTTTGATGTATAACCGTTTCCAAGAAACCCTCCACCATTATCATTATACCAAGGATCTACTTACTGCTTACTTAATGAAACTATACCAACAAGGAGAAAAAACCATAAATATTTATGGTACTGGTCAGCTTGCCGAGATCACTTACTATGCTGGAATAAGTACCCCCTTAAAACTAAATGCTATCATAGGCGATGATCCATCCAAAAAGATATTCTTGGGACACGAAGTCCTGACCCTATCTGATTTTATCGAAAAATATTCCCAGCAGCTTTCTGAAAAATCTCAGAAAGAATTGTTAATTATATCTACCGTCAGCCCGGATAAACTCAAGCAAGAAATTAAAAAATGTAAAGATATCCAAAAAAATATCAAAATAATTGATATAGAATCTATCTTAAAAACTATCACTTGAGACTCGCAATCTCTACTTGCACCTTGCACCTTGTAACTAAACGACTGAAGGGAGTTTAAATTTAAAAATTATTAATCTTGAAGATATCCTTAAAAATTATTAATGAATTAATTTAAATCTTTTTATTTGAATTTGACTGGTCGACTGGGTGACTGGTAGACCGGTAGACTGAATAAACTTGCAACTTGCAACTTGCAACCTGCAACTTGCAACCTGTTTTTTTATCTTGCACCTACCTTACACCTTGTAACTTGCAACTTATCTTTTAGACTGGCCGACTGGGTGACCGAAAGAGTAGAAGACTATATTTTGTAAACGGAGTGAACAAAACAAATATTTTCATAATCTGGATTTATTAAAATTAAAAAATTAAGTATACAAATAAAAGGAATATAAATTATGAAAATTCATAAACAAAAAATATGTATTATTGGCTTAGGATACATTGGCTTACCTGCAGCAGCTATGTTTGCAAGCAATGGTCATAAAGTAATAGGAGTAGATATAAATCATAAAGTCATAGATGCTTTAGAGAAAGGGGAAGTAATTATAGAAGAACCTTATCTAAAGAATATGGTAGAACAAGAAGTAATTTTAGGTAATTTAATTGCCTCAAAAAAACCTCAAGTAGCAGATGCCTTTATTATTGCTGTTCCTACTCCCTTGACTAAAGATAAAAAAGCAGATATGAGTTTAGTAAAGAAAGCAACGGAAAGCATTGTCCCCTATTTGAGAAAAGGGAATATAGTAGTTTTAGAATCTACTTCTCCTACTGGAACGGTTAAAAATTTGATTATTCCAATTTTAAAAAAGAGAGGCCTAAAAATTGGGGAAGAATTGTATGTAGGCTATTGTCCTGAAAGGGTTTTGCCCGGACAAATTTTATTTGAATTGGTCAATAATAATAGAATTATTGGGGGAGTAAACAAGAAATCCGCTGAAAAGATAAAAGACCTATATCAAACTTTTGTAAAGGGTGAAATATATTTAACATATACTACTACGGCTGAGATGTGTAAGCTGGTGGAAAATACCTATCGAGATGTAAACATTGCCTTTGTTAATGAATTATCCAAAATTTGCGAGAACATAGGTGTGGATATATGGGAAGTAATAAAATTATGTAATAAACATCCACGAATAAATATTCATCAACCGGGTCCAGGTGTAGGAGGGCATTGCTTAGCAGTAGATCCTTGGTTTATAGTAGAAAAAAATCCGGAATTAGCCCGAATAATAAAATTAGCCCGGGAGACTAATGATAGTATGCCTCAGTTTATTTTCAACAAAATTGAAAAGATACTGAAAAATATTAAAGGTATAAAAAAAGTGACTATATTAGGTATAACTTACAAAGCAAATATAGATGATACGAGAGAGAGCCCCATTATTAATTTAATTAAACTCTTAGAAGAACAAAATTATAAAATAACTGTGGTAGATCCTTATGTTAAGGAATTTAGATATAAAGTAGAAAATGTAGCAGAAGCAGCTAAAGATAGTGATTTATTAGTTTTAGCAGTAAATCATAAAGATTTTAAAGATTTAGATTTTGATTTAATTGCAAAAAAGATGCGAAATAAAATTATATTGGATACTAGAAATTATTTTAACAAGAATATTATAGAAAATAAAGGATTTAAATATTACTTATTAGGTAAAGCGAATGAGTGATTTAAAGATATATTTAAAAAAAGCAGCTAAATTACCTCCTAAAATATTAGTAAGAAAAATATATCGAAGGATAAATAATAAAATTTATTATTCTATACGGGCAAAAAGAGTTGCAAAAAATCCTATAGATATTGATTTAAGCATATTTGAAAACTTTGAACCCACTATAAATCTTTTGTTTGATATAAATAATAAAAAAGAACATTATATACAGGAACTTAGAAAATTAGGAAAAGAAGAACAAATAATTAAGCAGGCTAACAAGATATGTAACCATATTTTTAATCTTTTAGGTTCAGGAGATATCAATTTAGGAAAAGATATCAAATGGAATGAAGATTTTAAAACTGGCTTTATCTGGGGAAATAAATTTTATAAAAAAATCAAACAGATTAATTTAAATAATAATTCTGATGTAAAGGTTCCTAGGGAACTTTCACGTTTTCAGCATACCGCAATTCTTGGGCAGGCATATTTAATTTCTAATGATTTAAAATATGTTTTAGAATTTAAAAATCAAATTGAGGATTGGACAAAAAAAAACCCGGTGGAGATGTCCGTTAATTGGGCTTGTACTATGGATGTTGCAATTAGAGCTTGTAATTGGATAATAGGCTATTATTTTTTTAAAAGTTGCCCTAAGATTAATAAGGAATTTTGGATTAAATATAATAAAGAATTATATTTACATGGAAAATATATCTTTAAGAATTTAGAAAGAGCAGATCAATACAATGGTAATCATTATCTATCGGATTTAGCCGGGCTTATTTGGTTGGGTTTATATTTTAAAAATTTTAAATATGATAAAGAAGAAGTTAAAAATAATCCTAAAACATGGCTTGATTTTGGCTTAAAAGAATTTGAAAAAGAGATGAAAAATCAGGTTAATCCAGATGGAGTAGATTATGAAGCTTCAACCGCTTACCATTGTTTGGTTACAGAATTATTTTTGTTTACGTCAATACTTTGTTCTAAAAACAATATTATTTTCCCTAAAGAATACAGGTACAAATTAGAAAAAATGATTGAATTTATATTAAATATTACGAAACCTAATGGACTTATTCCTCTATTAGGAGATATGGATAGTGGAAGATTTATTATCCTATCTGATTACGGAAACTTAGATAAAAGAGATTTTAGATATTTATTGGCTTTAGGAGGGGAATATTTTAATCGTGATGATTTTAAATTTTATACTTCCAACAATAATAATCGAATTCCCTTTTGGTGTTTTGAAAACATTAACAAAAAAAAAGAAAAATCATCCATTAATTTAGAATCAAAAGCCTATAAAAATAGTGGATATTATATTTTAAGAAATGATAAAATATATATAATTATAAAATGTGGTCCCAATGGAATAAATGCTAATGGCGGTCATACCCATAATGATCAGCTTAGTTTTGAATTAAATGTATCTGGTAAAGATTTTATTATTGATCCTGGTACTTATGTTTATACAGCGGATTATGAATTAAGAAATTTATTTAGAAGAACCTCTATGCACAATACTTTACAAATAGGTAATTTAGAGCAAAATAGTTTTGAAGAGAAAGATCTATTTAGAATAAACAATGAAACTAAGGCTCAGTTATTAAATTTTAATAATAACTATTTTAAGGGTAGGCATTATGGATATAAGGATAAAGTAGGAATTATCGCAGAAAGAGAAGTTAAATTAGAAGATAAAAAAATTATTATCAACGATTTTGTTATACAAGAAAATAAAAATTTAGGATATAAAAAATATATTAGATTTCATTTAGGTAAAGAAGTAGAAATAGAAAAAAAATCTGATTATCTCATCTTAAATAATGAAGAGATAAGAATAAAATTATTTAATTTACAAAAAAGCGAATATAATATTGAAAAATCTTGGATGGCTAAAGAATACGGCGTGAGAGAAGCGACCAAGGTAATGAATTGTGAGATAAAAGATTCTGTAATTAATACTATTATTGAAATACTTTAATAGGAGGGCTTTTGTGAAACAAGTTTTAATAAAAAAGGGCAAAGCTATCGTCGAGGAAATACCAGCACCTATAGTAGATGCCAGAAATGTATTAGTTAAAGTTGCCTATTCTTGCATTAGTGCAGGAACAGAAATGGCCGGGATAAAATCTTCAGGTCAAACTATAATTCAAAGAGCCCTTCGACAACCACAAAACATTAAAAAGGGTTTAAATATGATTAAGCAAAAAGGGATGTTAAAAACTAAAAATGTATTAAAAAATAGATTTGAATCAGGTTCTCCTACGGGATATAGTGCTTCCGGAATTGTAGTAGAAACTGGAGCTCAAATTAAAGACATAAAGATAGGAGATCGAGTGGCTTGTGCCGGGGCAGGTTATGCTAATCACGCGGAATATATAGAAGTACCTAAAAATTTAGTAGTTAAAATATCCAATGATTTAAGTTTTAAAGAAGCCTCTACTGTTACATTAGGAAGCATAGCTATGCAAGGGGTTAGGAGGGCGGACGTTAAATTAGGCGAAAATATCGCTATCATTGGAATGGGCATTCTTGGACAATTAGCTTCTCAGATGGTAATCGCTGCGGGAGCTCGAGTTATAGCTATCGATTTAGATGGTAGAAGACTTACTATAGCCCAAACAAATGGAACAAAGTATATTTTAAATCCCGCCAAAAAGAATATAGTAGATGAAACCATAAAAATAACTGATGGCTATGGAGTAGATTCGGTAATCATTACTGCCGCTACTTCCTCTAAAGAGCCTTTAGCGCAAGCTTTTCAAATGTGTAGAAAAAAGGGAAGAGTTGTATTAGTGGGAGTAGTAGGTATGGAAATAAATCGTGAAGATATTTATAAAAAAGAATTAGATTTTTATATCTCCACTTCTTATGGCCCGGGAAGATATGACCCTAATTACGAAGAAAAAGGAATGGATTATCCTTATCATTATGTTCGTTGGACAGAAAATAGAAATATGCAAGAATATCTTAAAATGTTATCCGAAGGTAAAATAAAATTAAATAATATTGTAGAAAAAGTTTACGAGATAGAAGAAGCAACTAAAGCCTACCAAGAATTTGGAAAGGAAGAAAATAAACCCCTAATAGTATTATTAAAATATAAACAGGATTTAGAAAATAAGATAAATAGAAGAGTAGAAGTTAATTCTCAATTCAAATTAAAAACCAATAAAATTAAAGTTGCCTTGATTGGAGCAGGTAGCTTTGCCAAAGGAATGCATCTTCCCAATTTAGAAAAATTAAATAAATTTTATAATATTTATGCTATTATGAGTAGAACTGGAAGTAATGCTACTTCTATTGCCCATCAATATAAAGCGAAATATGCTACCACTAATTATCAGGAAATATTAGATGACCCAAATGTAGATATGGTAATGATCTGTACCAGGCATAATCTGCACGCGCAATATTCTATAGAGGCAATGAAAAAAGATAAAGCAGTATTTGTAGAAAAACCAATGGCTTTAAACAAAAAGGAGATGGAAGAAGTATTTAAAACTAGTAAAAAAACCGGAGTGCCTTATCTGGTCGGTTTTAATCGAAGATTTTCTAAGTATGCTGTTGAAATCAAAAAGCATATTAAAGAAAGAATGAATCCTATGATTATAAACTATCATATGAATGCCGGTTATATTCCTTTAGAGCATTGGGTCCATACTGAAGAAGGTGGAGGAAGAATAATCGGGGAAGGTTGCCATATATTTGACTTATTTAATTATTTTGTCGATTCAGAAATTGATTCTATTTCAGTAAACAGTATAAATCCAAAGACTAAAAATATATCTTCTCGGGATAATATGGTAGTAACTTTGAAATATAAAGAGGGAAGTATTTGCACCCTTATTTATACTGCTTTAGGAGATAAATCTTATCCCAAAGAGTCTTTAGAAATATATTTTGACAATAAGATAATAACTATGAGTGATTACAAAAGTTTAAAGGGATATGGAATAAAAATGGCTAATATACATAGTAAATTTTCTGATAAAGGTCATTATGAGGAATTAATTGCTTTTGCTCAAGCAATAAAAGATGGTACAAAATATCCTATTCCTCTATGGCAAATTGAACAGGCCACTAAAATTAGTTTTGCAGTTTAGGAAGAGATAAAGAAATATTAGTAAAATCATTTCCAGGAATTAATTGAACCTTATGAAATCTTAGTAAGTAAAATTGAAAATTTGCAAATTGAATTGGATGATATTGTGTAAATGACAAATATCAAAATATATAAGTATCTAAGGTTTTAGATTTGAGCTTTGCGTTTTGGGTTCTCTGATATTTTGATTTTGTATTTGTTTTTCTTAAGATTAAAATAAAGAAAGTGAGTTCTCTAATTTAGAATATGAAAAATGAAATTATTATATATGGAAAACTTCCACCCCCATATGGTGGTGTTTCAATTCATCTAAAAAGGTTTAAAAAATATTTAGAAGATTCTAAAAAAAATTTTGTTTTTTTGCAATTAAATAATTCGTATAGAAAGCATATGTTTAGAAGATTATTTTTTAGCCAGATAAATTTTCAAAAAAATATCATTCATCTACATGGTTTTCAAACAGGGAAAACGTTACCCTTTTTGTTATTTTTAATACTATTTTTTAATAAAAAAGTTATTGTTACAATTCATAATGATCGCTTTTTATTATATTATAATTCATTAAAAAATATTAAAAAAATAATTGCTAAAATTTTCTATTCTAATATTTCACATATTATTTCAGTAAACCCAGACTCTAAATTTGGTTTTATACCTGACAATAAAATCTCTGTTATCCCTGCTTTCATTCCTCCAACTTCTGATGAAACTGACATTAAGAAATTACCAGAGTTTTTTTATAAAATCATTCAAAAACATCAATTTTTAATTACAGCTAATGCTTTTAAAATTTCTTTTTATAAAAATCAAGATTTATACGGTATTGACTTATCAATAGAATTGATGAAACGATTAATTGATAGTGGTTATAAAAATATTGGCTTTATTTATGTTATTCCTGATATTGGCGATTACGATTATTTTGAAAAAATGAAAAACTTAGTTAAAAAATATAATCTTGAAAATAACTTCCATTTTTACACAAAACCTATTGCTTATCCTGCTGTAATAAATATGTGCGATCTTTTTATACGTCCGACAAATACTGATGGAGATGCTCTTTCTATTAGAGAAGCAATTTTATTACAAAAACCTGCAATTGCCAGCAATGTATGTAAACGGCCGGAAGGAACTATTCTTTTCAGAAACAGAAATATTGAGGATTTGTATATAAAAACAACAGATGTGATTAATAACTATGAAGAATATAGAGCAAAAATTAAGAGCATAGAATTTGAAGATAATGCTGAAAAAATTTTGGAAGTGTATAAGAAGGTACTGAATGGGAAATAAATGGAAAGATAATTCAGATTCACCCGTTCTTTTTTTATCGACGATCTTGCTAATAAATGGGTAGATATAAATAATGATGGCAAAATTCAGCCGGAAGAAGATTGGGGATATGCTGGATTTGATAAAAATGGTGCATTTAATTTTTAGTTAAAAAAATTATATTAACAATATATTGAGATAGTTTACATGATCAATTAACAAAATTAAAATTAAAAGCCCATCATCTTCTTTTCTTGAGTTTAAGAAATATAGATAAAATAACATGTGTAAATTTTAATACAAAAAAAGAATTATTGGATCTTGAGCTTAATTCAAAAAAATAGAAGCCATCTCTGCTTATATTAATTCGATAAAAATAGATTGCTCAGAAGGGATTTTTTTAAAATAAAATGCCTGAATTATTTCCTTTTGTGTTATTCAAGATAAATAAAAGATAAAATTAAAAAATTTATGAAATTTAATCAAAAATAAATTATAAAATTAAATTTTAATTTATTGATAGAATATAATTTTAATAAAGGTACAAATATGATTAAAGATTTATTTAAAGATATAATTAAATATTTTCCTTCAATGGTGATACCAGCTATAGCTGGTATCGTTGCTTTACCTATTATTACTCGACTGTTTTCACCTGCAGATTACGGAAATTATGTTTTAGTCATTGCTACTGTTTCTATTCTATCTGCTCTCGCTGGATGGGTAAGTATGTCTATTGTAAGATTTTATCCCGCTTACGAAAGAGATAAAAAAAATGCTGAATTTACTATTTTAACAATAAAATTGACTTTTTTATCAATTTTTGCAATTTCTATTGTTTCCCTATGTATTCTACTTTTTTTACATAATTATATTTCCGGAAACTTTTATCACCTTATGGGTATTGGAATATTTGTTTTTATATTAACCTCTCTTTTTAGTACAATGTTAAATTTATTGAGGATAAAACGACAAATAAAATGGTATAGTGGTTTTTTTGTATGGAAAAGTATAACTAGTCTTGTTTTTGGCATATTATTTGTAACTATTTTTAAGCTTGGGGTAGGGGGATTACTTTGGGGTAGCGTTCTTAGTGTGGGATTTGCTTTGCCTTTCCTTTGGAAAATCGCTGTAGAAAAAATAAGAATAACTAGTATAAGAATACCTTGGAAGCCAACTATTGAAATGGCAAGATACAGTTTTCCTTTGGTGGTAGGAAATCTTGCTGCTTGGATATTAAGTCTTTCAGATCGCTATGTACTTGAATTTTTCAGAGGTGCTCATGAAGTCGGAATTTATTCAGTAAGTTATCAAATATCACAAAATAGCATAATGCTTCTTGCATCTTTGTTTGCTCTTGCATTTAATCCTCTTTCTATAATCGTTTGGGAGAAACAAGGGGAGAAAGCTAGTCAAGAGTTTGTTGGGAAAGGGACACGATATTTTTTACTTTTATGTATTCCGGCAATAATTGGAATTTCGACGTTGCAAAAGCCTATTTTAAATATACTATCAACTCCTAATTATTATGAGGGGGCTAAAATAATCCCATTGGTTGTTTTGGGTGTCTTCTTTTTAGGACTTATGCAGAGGTTTGGAGCAGGATTGAGTTTTTATAAAAAAACCAATCTCACTATGTATTGTATAATTGCTTCGGGCATGTTGAATTTAGGACTTAACTTTTTGCTGATTCCGAAATATGGCTATATGGCAGCAGCATTTACGACTCTTATTTCTTATGTTTTTTTATTATTTCTGATGATAATTGTTTCCCGCCGCTTTTTCGTCTGGGAATTTCCCTTTAAATCTTTAGCAAAATCTGTTTGTGCTTCAGGAGTGATGGGAATTGTGGTATATTATATTGGGAACGGCTTAACTTCATCAACATTATTGAACTTAATATTAAGTATAATTATTGGGGTGCTGGTTTATTCACTAATGCTTTTTTTACTTAAGGAATTTAAGTCGAGAGAAATTCAGGCAGCGTTAGATTTAAAAAATAATATTTTTGATAAAAAGAAATTATGAGTTTGAGAATAATTTAAAAAAAATTTAATATATTCGGCAGTGTATACAATTTTGGTTGCTATTTACAGATTTTAAATCTAAGAAATTATTGAATAAAATATTGTCTATTAATTCAAAAAATATTAAATATGATAAAATGTTATTGCCAAATCAACAAGAAGCTAGGGTTATTAAAAATAGTTTAATAATATAAAAGTTATGCCAGGCATTTATAAGATATAATAAGTCAAGTAAAAACTACAAGATTCACAAATGCTTATTTCAACAAGGGGATGCTATGTTTAAAAGATTGTATTATTCAATTTTTACAAAGCAAACTGTCATAAATATATTTATATCGTTATTTATTTACATAATAATAATGTATTTTGATTTATCAAACATTAAAAAATTAAACACATTTCAAGAATTTTATATGCTTTCTTTAATGTTTTTTATTTGGTCCTTTATTGAATTACTTACCAAAAAAGATAATTACTATATACTGTTTTTATATTTGTTAGGATTTCCAGTACAACAGTGGTTTGTTGCAAAGGATGTATTAATTTGGGTTCATTTAAATATTATTCTATTAAATTATAATCTTCTTTTTGTAGCAGTATTTTTTATTAAAATTGTGAAAGAAAAAGGGTGGGTAATTAGAAAAATAGATGGTAAATTTATTATTTCAATATTCTGTTGCATAATTCTTTCCATTATATCTATTCATAACGCTACTTTTATATATCTTGCGGTTAATGGTGTATTATACGGGTTATTAGTGCCTTTTGTCTTTTTTTTAATTGTCGTAAATATGTTAAGAACTGAATATGATGTTAAAATAATGTATGAAGTAATTTTTATTAATCTATTATTTCACATTATTTTTGTATTACTTCTTGAGGGAACAGATTTAATTTATGTTGGTTTTGGAGGGGAGAGATATACAGGAATATTCGGGAATTCTTTACATTTGGCTCCCTTAATTATAATTTTTTGCTTAATTTCCTTATATAATAACTTTTATAGCAATAGGATTATTTACATAGTTGCATATGTTATAGGAGTCTTTATATTTTTATTTATAGGAAGTAGAGGAGCCTTAATATGTTTTTCAATAGCAATGATTTTATGGATTTTTTCAATTCTAAAATATAACAAAGTACTACCGAAATTTCTATTAGTTATCACAGTAAGTTTTATTGTATTACTTAATATAGACATCCGGAGTATTCTTAAGAATTATCAATTTATCACCTTATCCAGAGCATATTATGAAGGTCTTGATTCTCTTAGGTACATGATTTGGGGAAGTACAATAGAATATATAAAGAATAATAATCTCATATTTATGGGTGTAGGTATCGAAAATTACTATTATAATGAGGTAGTAGCATGGTCAACCAGTGCACACAGTGCTTTTTTAAACATATCTTCAGAAATAGGAGTGGTGGGTGCAGTATTATATCATTATATTTTGGTTACACAAATAAGATTTATGTCATTTTTTTCCAAAAAAAATATTTTTATTGTGTTTCCTTCAATTATATTAATTGTACTTTTAATATATATAAATATTGTGGGATATGAAACTATATACCATTTAAGAGAACTAGAGAGAATTAAATCTGTAAATACACACATAGTAACTATTTACCTATGGTTAATGTTGGGTATAGCATATTCAGTTAATAGAATTTCAAAGAATAAATAATTCAATGGATAACTTTAAATGCGGAAACGCTAAAAAAATCTAATAACATTTTAAAATAGGAAAGAATTAATTAAGAAACAACCTTTTAGCCCCTGTTAAAATAGTATTGAAATAAATAAGGGGAAATGCTGTAATGAAAGCCTCCAAGGAAATGAAGTTAGCATTATGGGAACAAAGAAGAAGTAGTCTGCAGAAGAGAAATTGGCGATTTACTAGATGATTTATGAAAGCGGCTGATAAGAGAAACCTGCCGGGGATACAGTATCAGTGATGCCCAATATTACAAATGGCGTGACGAGGTATTAGAAGGAACAAAAAAGGAGTACAGGATAAGCGGTTAAAATAGTGGCTGGATAAGTTTTAGGGAGTAAACCTGATCGGTTACTTTAGATAAGTGGGGAACAGTAATTAATCATTGAAATTCAAAAAAATTTGGGAAATAGTCTAAAAAGTGACTGAAAGACGCAAAATAGCTCATTGACTGGCTGAAGAAAAAAAACACTCACTATTTTGACCTAAAACAATGTTTTTGAGTAAAGCACCTATTTATATATCCTTCTCCGAAAGGGATTTGGCAGACCTAAACGGCCATGTTTGTGAAACTTTTTATGGTGTAATAGAAAAGATTACCTATTTTTTATCAGATGTATATAATAAGAAGAGTATGTATTTATCTTTGGGTTATCAGCATACTGAAGAATACAAGGAGATGGAAACGTACTTACCGAAGGGGTGGAAAAAGTGCTTGACATTTACACACTCCTCTCCATAGATCAAGAAATCTATTAAATATTAGGGATGGGGAACTCTTTTCCTGAGGTGTGCTTGACTTTGTTTTACTTGTCTAACAATAAACTAATTAATTATATACCTCCTACTCGATCATAGCTACTTATTTATATATATTTTAGTTGAATCATTATTTTCAGGCTCAATATTCTATAATTATGTTTTTTGGGTACCATTAACAATTAATGGAGTAATTTTTTGCATTGGAAAAAAGACAATATTTGATATTAATTATAATGTTTTTAAATCTATTTATAAAAAATAAATTATAGCGTATAGAAAGTAGATTAACATGGTTAAAAAGAAAGTTTGTATGATTTTGTTACATCACTCTTCATTGGATGCTCGTATTTACTATAAAGAGGCAATAACTTTGCGAGATGCGGGATATGATGTTCATTTAATATGTCGATTAAATAATAAAACCTTTACGGAAACGGGAGGTAAACCAGTAGGTTATCCAGATAAAAATATGGAATGGAAGTGCGATGGGTTTACTTTTCATGGTGTTTTAAAAAGAAAAGGAATTTTTGGAAAGTGGTTAGAATATAAAGAAACTGTAAAAATAGGTCTTAGCATAAAAGCAAATTTTTATCATTGCCATGAATCAAATATTACTTTAGCTGCTGCTTTAAAGATAAAACAAAAATTAGGTATGCCTTCAAAATTAATATTTGATATACATGAATTCTCGAGAAAAGGATGGATAGAAAAAGTGCCATTTGGTTTTAAAAATGTATATTATTTTTTATTCTCAAACTGGGAGAAAAAAGCAATTAACCACACTGATTATTTAATAACTGCAAATAGCATTACCCGAGCATACTCCTTAATTGATAATAAATATAAAAAGGTAAAAATATTACAAAATGTGCCAGTTTTATCAATTTTTAAAGATAAAAAAGAAGTAATAAAAAAAAATAATTGTATTATTATATGCCATGAAGGTATTTTAAACTTTAATCGAGGTTTAAAAGAAATGGTATCTCTTGTAGAAAATACGAAATTTAAAATAACATTAAAAATAATTGGAAATATTCCATACAAAGAAGAAAAATGGTTAAAAAGTAAATTTAAAGATAATTTGAAACTTCTTCAGTTTATACAAATTACTGGTTGGTTACCATATAAAGATGTTGGAAATGCTCTTTCGGAATGTGATATTGGTTTAATATTATCTTTTCCAACTACCAATAATATGTTAGCAGGTCCACCAAATAAGTTATTTAATTATATGAGATATGGGATACCAGTTGTATCTGTAGATTTACCTGAAACTAGGGCGATAATTACAAAATATAAATGTGGAATAATTGTAAAAGACTGGAAGATTAATTCAATTATTAGTGCAGTACAATATCTAATTAATCATCCGAGTGAAGCTAAAGCTATGGGGCAAAGGGGTAAACAAGCTATCTTAGAAGAACTTAATTGGGAAAAAGAAGGAGAGGCGCTTTTAAGTATATATGAGGAATTACAAAATGAAGGGGAATTTATTTTACCTTAAAAAAATATCTTATTCAAAGGCAATAATGACGTGGTATGCATAGAATGAATAATAATTGGTAGTATAACAAGTTAGAGGTTATATGGCACCTATCGTAAGGTGAAATCTAAAAAAACAAAGGAAATATCATACTATTAGGAAGCGATTTATCTAGCAAAAGTATGCAGTTTTAATAAGTTTATTTGTTAAAATAAAATCAAATACTTGTAAAGAGTGATTGGTCTGCATAGCGATATGTTGGAGGGAGTTATTATTATTTCTTAGATAATTTTACAAGTTAGTTATAAGAAATTAATATAATTTTATTAATTTTGGATGAATATTATAAAATTTAAAAATAATATAAAAACAATTAAAAGCATTCGAGTATACGGTTTTTCATTACCAATAATTATGTCAGATTTTAAGTACAGGCAAAAAATATTTGGAAAATGCGCTTTATTGGTAAAACATTATAATCCTAAAGATATTGCTGAAAAAGTTCTACATCTTTTAGATAACCCGGATAGAATGAGAAAAATGGGGAAGGGGAGAAGAAAGTTGGTTGAAGATAAATATAGCTGGGAAATGGAAAGCATAAAGCTATTGGAGATAGATAAAACACTTTATTTAATGAATATATAAATAATTATAAAAATTCAAGTCTTTTAAAAAATGAATTGTATGTATTCCGAAGAAATTATAGAAAAAGAAAATGGTTTTAAATACTTTTCTGTGGGGAGATCATAAAAATGAAAAAGTATTAATTTGCTTTAATAGGTTGTGGACGGATATCTTATAAGCATATAAATGCCATAAACAAGATCGAAAATGCTGAATTAGTAGCAGTTTGTGATTTAAAAAAATAAAAGAAGGTAAATATAAATTTAATGAAAATCATGAATAATAATATAAATTATATTAAAAAAAAATTTGCTATTTTAGTTGTATCATGTGATAAATATTCAGATTTATGGGATCCCTTTTTTGAATTATTTTTTAAATTTTGGCCAGATTGCCCATTTAACATTTACCTTTTAAGTAATTATAAAATTACAAATTATCAAAAAGTTAAAACAATAAATATTGGTGAAGATATATCTTGGTCAGACAATTTATATAAAGGATTAAATCTTTTAAAAGAAGACTATGTATTTTTATTATTAGAGGACTTATTTTTTATTGATTTTGTAAACACAGATAAAATATTAAACCTATTCAAATTAGCCCTAAGCATTAATGTATGTTATTTAAGATTCAGACCCGATCCCAAACCTGATAAGAAATATAATGAGTTAATTGGTGTGGTATCAAAAGGTACTGTTTATAGAGCTACTTCAGCTGTATGTATCTGGGAAAAAGAGATTTTATCAAAATTATTGAAAACTAATGAAACCGCTTGGGATTTTGAAATTATTGGATCAGTAAGGTCAGATGAATATGATAATTTTTTTTCTACTTGGGAAAAATATTTTTATTTAACCAATGGTTGTATCAAGGGTAAATGGCAAAGGGGCGTAATAAAAAAATTAAATTCTCTTGGGATTCAAATAGATTTAAACAACAGAGAAATAATGACTTTAAAAGAAACGATTACGTTTTTTTTTAGAAGTTTATATTTTAGATTGTTTCTGGGAATGTTTCCTGCAAAATACAGAAAAAGATTTAGAGATTTTATTATTAATTTAAAGAAAAAATAGTAAATAATATTAAAATGATTTTTAAGATTAATGTTTTATAGAGCTAGTAAAATATAATGATTTTTGAATGTGTTATTTTTTGAAATAAAATAAAAGGATACCATGCTAATTTATATAAATATCTTTTTCATAAGGAGATAAAAGTTAATGAAAAAAGCCCTAATCACCGGCATTACCGGGCAGGATGGATCCTATCTGGCAGAGTTTCTGCTTTCCAAAGGATACGAAGTTCATGGCATTATAAGACGAGCCAGTACT
>Ga0210003_1001969_pt1 | contig 17643 bp, 15 predicted proteins | sample LantaG_FD_182804 | JGI IMG/M metagenome (GOLD analysis project Ga0210003, IMG submission 182804) | Deep subsurface microbial communities from Baltic Sea to uncover new lineages of life (NeLLi) - Landsort_02402 metaG (SPAdes) (version 2) | ecosystem: Environmental > Aquatic > Marine > Oceanic >...
CTTTAACTTCACATAGTTGAGAACAAGCTACCGGGCAACGGAAACAGGCCTGGTTTTTTACAAAATAGTGTTCCTTCATATATTCGGCCCGGATAGTATCAACACCTTCAAATACGCCAGTCTGAAAATTACGAGTTGGGTAGGCACCGAATTCATTCATAACCGCTGTATACTGTGCTGTACCGTATTTAGTATGAGCTGCTTTAGTTTTCCTAACATAAGTCACTGCTTCTTTTGCAATTTTTTTAAACTTCTCCGGGTCACTTACTGGAACCTCTCCACTTCCTTTAACAGCGATGGCTTTTAAATTCTTCGAAGCCATTACTGCTCCGGCTCCTCCTCGACCCACACTTCTTTCACCGATTTGAATACAAGATAAAACCACCCCATTTTCGGCTGCCGGACCGCAAGATAAAACCTGATCTTCCCTGCCCACTTCTTCTTTTAAAATTTTGTTGATTTCAAAAGTAGTTTTGCCCCAGAGTTCTTTAGCGTCTTTGATTCGAGTATCATTATCTTCGATTAAAATATATACAGGCCGAGCTGCTTTTCCTTCTATAATTATTCCATCATATCCTGCTTTTTTAAGATGTGGTCCAAAATAACCGCCACCATTTGCACATAAATATTGCCTTGTTTCAGGTGATTTTGTAGCTACTCCTATTTTAGTAGTAGATGGTCCAGGAGAACCGGTTAGCGGACCGGTAAAGAAAAACAATTTATTTTCAGATAATAATGGTTTGATATCTTTACCAATTTCATTATAATAATATCTTGCCGCTAGCCCTCTGGCACCTAAAAACTTCTTCTGCCATTCAGAATTAATTTTCTCTTCTTTAATTGTTCTATCTGTTAAATTAATTCTTATAAGTCTTCCTGTATATCCTCCTGAAAACATAGGGTTTAGCCTCCTTGGTTATATTTTTTAAAGTATAAGTGCTTGTTTGGAACTCTCAGCTCTAACAACTGCTATGATACCTGTATCATGAATCCTTTTAATATTATGTATTTTTGAAAACACAGTTTTCATCCTCTTTTGTATTCTTAATTAATATTTTATTAAAAGATTCAACTATTTCTATAGCCGATTTTACATTAATTCCATAGTGATTAACACCAATTTCGTAAAGTTTGAGAAACTCCTCTTTTGTACGTATTCCTCCTGCCGCTTTAATTTTAATACTACCATCAACAAATTGCTTAATCATCCTAATTCTTTTAATATTGGCATCTCCTGGTATCCAGCCAGTACCAGTTTTAACAAAATCGGCTCCTCCTTTAATTACCAGTTCACACGCTTTTTTAATCTCATCATCTGTTAAAAGATTGATCTCTATTATGGCCTTTAGTGGGATAGTCCCGGATAAATCCACAATTTCCTTAATTTCATCCAGAACATAATCGTATTCTCCGGACTTTAGTTTCCCGATATTTATCACCATATCCATCTCTTGAACACCATCGGTAATTAGCTTTTTTGCTTCTTGAACTTTAATTTCCCGTAAATGGCCCCCTGAGGGAAAACCTACCGGGCTCCAACTAGAATATCCTCTTCATCTTTCAGTAAATCAGCTAGCATACTGACCCAAGTAGGTAAAACATGAACATTAATGAACCGATATTTCTTGGCATACTGAACTAAAGATTTTATATCTCTTATTGAATTATTTGCCCTTACAGCACTAACATCAATCATTCTTGCCGCCTCGTAAGATGTCAATTAAGCTTCCCTCCCTCCTATTTAAAATTAACCGAATTATCTTTCATCACTTTAATACAACAATTTTAAACCAGGTATTAATTAAAATCTTTTTTTCAAAAGCTTTGTGTGGATACTTAGTAATGCGGATTACCCTCTAGCACAACCTCCCCATTTTTTTCCAGAACGAGTGTGGCCATGCCTTTTTCTTCAATAATTCCATAATTATGTCCAGCATCTCCCCTATAAACACCGAGAATTATTAATGGTTCGTCCCCGGTATTTACAGTTCTATGAGCCCAATAAGGAGGGATATAAGAAATACTTCTTTGCCGCATATCTAAAACTTTTGATTTTTGATCAGGTGTTTGCATAACCAATTTACCCTTGCCTTTCAAAGTTAAATATACCTCAGCCGTATCTTTTATTTTGTGAAAATGTCCTTTTGTCATATAATATTCATTTCCTATTTTTCCGGGAAAAATCATACTAATACAATGCTGTAAATGTCCATCTTCTTCAGGAATCTGGACATTATAAAATTTATAGATAGTTGGATTTCCCTTTAAAGCTTCTTTCGCTGCCTCTTTATCTTGAAACGAATCTACCATATCACTCAATTTCCTGATAATTAAGTCTCCTTCAGGGTTTAATTCCATTTTTTCCAAATCTATATAACTGTTAAATGGTTCAAAATAATTCAATTTCAATTTATCCTCCTTCTTACTTATTTTTAAACCTTTCCTATAAATTGCTTTCTTAAATGATTATATATCAATATGATGCTTGTCTCATTTTTTGAACCGCTAATTTTAAATCTTTGTCGTCTTGAAATAAACTTGAAGATCCTCCTACTAAAATATTTGCACCTGCTTTAATAACTTTAGGAATCATCTTATAATTTATATTACCATCTACCTCAATATTTATATTATAATTGTTGTCTAATATTATTTTTTTTAATTCGGATATTTTAGATAACATAGAGGGAATAAATTTCTGTCCGGAAAAACCCGGTTCTACTGTCATTATTAACACAATATCTACATACTCTAATACATGTTTGATACTACAAATAGGAGTAGCTGGATTTAAGGCTATTCCCACTTTGCTTTTATAAGATTTAATTAACTGTATATTACGATATAAGTTATTACATGTTTCAGTATGAAATGTTATAATATCACTTCCCATCTTGCCAAATGTAGGTATATATTTCTCAGGAGATGATACCATCAGATGAGTATCTATTTTTAATTTATTTGTTTTATTTTTTAATGTTTTAAACAATTCTATTCCCAATCCTATATTAGGTACAAAATGTCCATCCATGACATCATAATGTATAAAATCAATATCTGTATCTTCCATATTAATAATTTGTTTATCTAAATTATATAAATCAGCACACATCAATGACGCAGATATATATATATCATCTTTATTTAGTTCTAACAAAAGCTGTCAACTCCTTAACATATCAAATAAGATTATTAATGGTATCAAAAATCTTGATTATTTTTTCCGGCGATGTTTCTTCAAGTATATTATGTACGGTACTAAACACAAAACCCCCTCCAGGAGCTAATATTTCTACTCTTCTTTTTATTTGATCTTCTATTTCTTGCAAACTCATAGTCATTAATCTTTGATTATCGATTACCGCCCCCCATAATGTAATGTCTTTACCAAAGATTTTTTTTATTTTATTAATATCCATGCCTCTGGCTGTAACTTGTACTGGATTAAGTATATCTACTCCTATCTCAATTAAATCTGGAATAATACTGTATATTGCCCCATCGCTATGAAAGAATATTTTATAATTGCTCTTCTTTTTAACATATTTTATCATCTCTTTTAATCTTGGTTTGAAAACTGCTCTAAAAGTATCAGGTGAAATAATTAAATTTTCCTGACTACCCAAATCATCTGTTAATTTTAAAATATCAATATTTTCCCCAACAACATTATAGAATAAATCAAAATTTTTCTTAAAATTTTCTAATAGTAAATCCAGAAGATAACTTGTATAACTTTCATTAATTAACATATCCATTAAAAATTTTTCCGTGCCTCTTAATGCTTGTCCACTTTCAAATAAACTTGAAGCAATTTCTTTACCTATAGTACCTGTAATTGCTCTATTAGAATTTCCCCTTGTTTTTTTTGACATAGTTGATAAATATTGTAAATCTTCACTAGAATAATGTGGTAATTTATAAGTACGAAGACCTTCAATGTCATTTATATCACTCAGCGGATGATATATTTCATTAAACCAACTACTTCCTTTCACTTTTTTAGCCAATGTTATTGACCCTTGTTTTATTATTAATTCATCGTTGTCCTCAATTGGAGTAAAATCTTCTGGGACAAAACATTCTAAATCTTTTTGCATTCTTATTTTATACCAATTTTTATAAATTGGTATATTAAAACGAGGTCTAGGTCTATATAATATATCAACATCACTTTTAAATCTTATCTTTACATCATCACTTACAATTGCTATCTGTTGCATAACATCAAATACTTTAATATCTTCTTTTATCCCCAACTTATTTAATAATCTTTTATATGCTAACACTGAAATACCTGTTACAGATGTTCCTCCAAAATCAATTGGAATTTTATCAGTCTCCCTATGATTTATTGCCATCATAATTCTTTCACACGATTTTATTTTCATTAGTATTTTCCTTTATAAAAAAATATTAGAATATCTTTGGTCCCTGTCCTTTACTCTTTAGGAATATTAGCGACACTGATAATAATATAATGATCGCTTGGACTATGTATTTAAAGTAAAACGGAACATCTAACATTATTAAACCATTTTCAATAACTGTTAATATTAATATTCCTAAAATTCCACCACCAACATTTACAAAACCAAGTTTAAATACGGTTGCTCCAAGAAAAACAGCTTTTAACTATTTCTCCTGAAAATTCATGACCGGGAATAGTTGGAAAATGATAAGTCCCCTTTTCAAATATTCTTGGAATATCAGAACCGCATATTCCACAAGCCTTAATTTTAACTAAAATTTCTTCTTCTTTTGGTTCTGGTTGAGATACATCTTCGTATCTTATATCTCCTACATCATGCAATAAGCAAGCTTTCATAAATTCACCCCATACTTCTAAAATTTTTAATTTTTTAAAGTAACTTTTTCTTTTTGTTCATTTTAAATTCTTTTAAGGATATCCCTTACCTCTATAATGCATTGGCGGCAGCTTTTTACATCTCCCATAATTTTATCTTTATTTTCTGGTTCCAAAGAAAGAACATGTTGAAAATTACTTTTTGCAAGACTACTTAATAAACCTTGATAATTTATATCTCCTTGTCCAATAATTACTGTATCTTTTTTAAGACTCTTAAAATCTTTCATGTGAATATGACCCAACAAATCTTTTACATTTAAATAATCATCAGGATAAGGTTCGACTCCTGAAACATAAGCATTTCCGGGATCCCAAAGAGCTCTTAAATATATGGACTTAATTTTGTTAATTACTTTAGAAACTAAGGCTCCATTTGGCAAATAAGTCCATGGACAATTTTCTAAAACTAAAGTAATTCCTGCTTTCTTCGCTATCTCAACTGGTTTTTTAAATTTTTCGACAATCAAATCTATCGTATCATCTGTAAATGGTTCTAATTTTCGAAAACCAAAAATTCTTAATTTATCAGTCTCGAATATTTCGCATAGTTCTATGCAATGCTTAAAATAGTCTAAATGTTGCTTATAGTCACCAAAAATAGTAATAAAGTGATCACTAAAACTTTTTATTTCAGTTTCATTATTATCTCTTAAATGGCATTGCAGAAAACATGTTGATCCAATATTTGAAACCTTTAATCCATATTTAGTAATAAGTTTTTTTGCTGATGATATTTCATCATCAGTTAATTCTTCGATATTTTTGTCCCATAACGCATGTATTTCTATATATTCCAATCCGTATTCTTTTATTGTCTTTAGTGCTTTTTCAAAATCCATACTTACTTGATCAGTAATAATTCCTAATTTTAACATCGTAATTCTCCTTTCATTAGAACCAGCTTCAACTACAATTTTATTATTGTTATAAGCTTGTGGTTATCTCTTTAATTACTTCTATTAAATCATGGTAAAATTATGGTCATTTCAATATCCTGAATACCTCCTGTTTTAACAGCCTCCGCAATCTTAATTGCCTCCTTTTAATTTTCAGGCCTAATTTTGTACAATACTTATCTCTTCCTAAAATGTGATTTTAAACAGTCCATTACTATATCTTCTTTAGCATAAGTTATATTCTTCATTAAGTGTACTGGAACGTCTTTTTTTATATTTAAAAGTTCCGAATCATGCTTTGATGCCATAATAGCTTCCAACGTAACCCTCGTCCTATAAGTACTAATCCATATTTTTTTGTTGTTATAAATCCGATTTTATCATCAATATCTGAGAGAGCAACCTATACAAAAGCTCCCCGCTTCATTTTCACGATTTAATAATCTAATGTATTTAATTACTCTTTTTGTTCTTTCAAAAATTTGTTTTTTAAAAACAGAGGCTTCTGTTCTATTTATATAACTTAAGAATATATGATATACCAGAGTTTAAATATGTTTAGTTTATGTTTATCCATTTCTTCTTATAAGATGATAGATAAGCTGCTTCTACAACCCTTTGAGCAGCTAAGCCATCTTCAAAGTTTGGTTTTGTTGATAAATTTTCAGCAATAGACCTAATAAATTCATACTGACCGGCTATATGAAAACGAACCCACCCTACTGTAGATTTAGGATAAGGGAATATATTAGGATCAGGGTACCGTTGTACCGTTTCAATTCGCTTAAAACCACGACTTCCTCCTAGTTGTCCAACTTTTTCAGTAACATCATAAAAATAGAGCCAGTTTGGCTCCATAAGGCTGAAAGAGATAGCTCCCTTACTCCCATATATTTTTATCTTTAAGTCATCATTAGTACCAGTAGCAACCCGTGAAGCTTCAATGGTTCCAACTCCACCATCCTTTAAACGGAGAAGAAGGATACTTATATCATCTACATTTACATTCTCACTTCCACTGCCATTCTCTAAATGTCTGCTTTTAATCATCGTCTCATTTACTGCAAAAACATTTTTAAAGTCACCCAACAAATACCTTATTAAATCTATAACATGGATTCCTAGATCAATGAGCGCTCCGCCGCCAGCTTCTTCTTTTCTTAACCGCCAACTCATTGGCCTATCTAAATCTATATAGCCAGAGTGTAAATATTCCCCTTGAAAACTAAATATTTTCCCTAAAAAACCTTGATTAATAAGTTGTTTAGCTCGCATTATAGCTGGAATAAATCTATAATTAAAAGCAATTTGATGTTTTACTTTTGAATTATACACTGCTTTTACTATTTGCTCGGCTTCTTCAACATTTCTGGCTAATGGTTTTTCACAGTAGACATGCTTACCATAACTAATTGCATCCAAAATGATGTTTTTATGTAAATAATTGGGCACGCAACAATCAATTATATTTATATCTTCTCTTTGTAAAAGGTAATGATAATCACTACAATAAAATTTAAAATTATGTTCTTGATTAGCTCTTTTAGCTGTTTCTTTGCTTGAAGTACATACGCCTACCAGTTTAACCTGCACAGGTAAACGATAATATGACGAAAGACTCTGATAAGCTAAAGCATGGACTTTTCCTATCGCTCCATATCCTACCAGACCTATACCCAATGATTTCATTCTTATTCACATCCCGAATAATAATTTTTACAATACACAAAAATTCAATACTATCTTCTTTTTAATCTCTTTTAAATAAATATTCGTGTTCTATAAAAAGACGCCCTCGTATCTATTCTTGGCTAAATTAAACAATATCTTTTAATAATAAATAACGCTTCTGTTGATAAGATCATATGAGTACTTCTGAATATCATTTATAGATAAATTTTTTACATGTATATGAGAAATGTCTCTTTTTATTATTTAATATTTTTCTGAATAAAGAATAGCACCTGCTTTATTAGTATTCCCTGGACACCAAAAAAGCTATAAGCTCTGCGACTTTATTTTTCGTATCACCTCATGAATTAATATTCTCCTTTGAATATTTGTATAATAACAGTTTCCCCAAATTAATGTCATTCCGATTCTCTCTATCAACTGAACAGAGATAATTAACTTTTAAGCATGCTTTTAGTGACTCCTTTAAAATCTCCTCCTTACAGTGAAACCCAAAAACTCAGATCATGAATGTGTCAAGAATATTTACAATTTAAAATTATTTAAATTAAAATTCTGTAAAAGTTATTTTACTCATCTTGCTTTCCTATTGGAGAGATTTTTCATAGTCTTACCTCATAACCCATGAATACCAATGGTATTCAATTCAATAGTAGCTATATCTCATCATACAGATCCAAAGTCTATTCCTGTTTAATTAATAATTATTCCTATTTTAAACGCTCTTGTGCCATTTTCGTGAAAACATATTTTAATAACTGAACCTAATCAAAACACTATCGCGCATCACCTTCACGACATCAGAAATACTGAGTCCCGATATAAATAATCCTGAGAATCCTCCTACAAAAATGTTTGCTCCTGCTTTAGCTAAAGAAGAAATAGTATTTTATCAATATGTCCGTCTACTTCAATTTCTACTTTTAGCTTACGTTGAAAAATTATGTCCCTCAAAGCACGTACTTTATAGACCATTGAAGGAATAAAATCTTGACCTGTAAATCCTGGCTCCTCTGTCATAACTAGTACCAAATCCACCTGATCAAGAATATACTCCATAGCACTAAGTGAAGTACTAGGATTTAGAGCTATTCCAACCTTAGGACCATGCGCTCGTATTCGTTTTATCCTTCTAAAAGGATAAACGCATGATTCTATATGAAAGATAATAATGTTACTGCCTACTTCAGCAAATATATCAAGATAGTTATCTGGGTTCTGAACTATTAAATGAATATTAATAGGTATTCCAAAGCGGGGTTTAGAGCGAAAGAGTGGATCTACACCTGCACCAAAAAAAACCTTAATCTACTCGTCAATAATAGCCAACTGTTGCATTACAACAAAAACCTTAGCTTTTTTATCTCTTCCCATAAAATTACAAAGATTTTTATATGCAACTGCTGAAATTCCAGTTACTGTAGTTCCACCAAAATCAATCGGAACTCTATCCAGCTCTTATGCGAAATACTCGCTATCACTCTCTATCTAGAATTCACCTATATTTTTACCTTACCTTTCAATATTTATTTTCTTAGTTATTAATGCTGCGCCGATAAGAGCGGGATTATCTAAACTTGCTGGAATAATTTCTATACAGCGAGCCATTTCACTGGAAATATTATTCTTTACAACTTGCCTTAATGGAGAAAAGAAAATATTGCCTGCTTTCGCAATCCCTCCCCCAATAATAACTTTCCCCGGATCCAATATGCTAACCAATCCTGCAATAGCAAGCCCTAAAGTCTTCGTTATTTCTAACACCAATTCTTTCGCTACTATATTATCTTTTTTAGCTGACTCAAAAACCCTTTTCACATCTAAATGATCTATGTCAACTCCTATATCTTCACCCGCTTGGATCCTACTTCTTGCTTCTTTAATAATTCCTCGTCTCCCTACAAGAGTCTCTAAACATCCATTTAAGCCACACGTGCATGGACTCTCTTTTTCATTAATAACCCAATGGCCAATATTCCCTGCACTATTATGAACTCCTTTTCTGATATTTCCGTTAATCACTATACCAGCTGCAAGGCCAGTCCCATAAGTAATATAAATAAAATCATCGCAACCATAACCTGCACCATATGTCTTTTCAGCTAAAGCAGCACATTTTACATCATGTTCGACATAAACCGGAATTTGCATTTCCTTCTCGATTATTTTTTTAATTGGGACGTTTCTCCACCCCAGGTTTGGAGCATGGATAACCTCTCCCTCCACAGTAGTAAAAGAAGGAACGCTTATTCCTATCTTTGATTCTAAAGTAAAAGTAGTGCTTGCGGTGAACTTTTTTATTCTTTCTCTGATTATTCCTGCTAAATCTTCAGGTTTTAATGATTTTGGAGTCGGTTGGATTTTTTGAGCTATAATTTTACATTTTTCATTAACAAGCCCCACAACTAAAGTTGTGCCACCTAAATCTACCACAACTACCGAACTTCCCATTCTTATTTTTCTCCTTTCTAAAATGTTAACAAAATTTAAATTTACTTACTATTTTACAATCTCAGTACTTTTCTTAATCTGTGATCCAGCAATTATCATAATAACCGCTGTAGCAATATAATTATAAAGAGGAGAAATACCTACTAATGTGATAATATTTGAAATCATAGTAATAATAATTGCTCCTATGCCCACTCCAATGATAGTTCCATAACCTCCAGTAAAAGGGATACCTCCGAGAATCACTGCCGCAATTGCTTGCATGCTATACCCTTGAGCAGACCAAGCATAACCCGAATTAAGCCAAGCTGCCATCATTACTCCTGCAACCGCAGAAAGTATTCCTGACATAGCGAAAACGAAAATTTTTATCCTATCTGTCTTTACTCCCCGATTTTTAGCAGCAATCTCATCTCCACCCGTAGCATATATATGAACACCCTTTTGAGACTGAAAAATATAGAATTGAAAAATTAACAAGATAGATATAGCAATAAGCGGCATCACGGGTACTTTACCAAGATAGCCTGCAATCCAAGAAAAACCAATAGGACGAGCAGGCACAACGGATGAAGGGCCTATTGGTAGTCCACCACCTAATAGCATCCCGACACCCCGTAAGCCCCAATAAATACCCAAAGTAGTAACAAAAGAAGGAATTCTTGCCTTAGTGACAAGAAGTCCAACAAATAACCCTACAAGAAGACCATAAAAAAGTGCAATAATAATAGCTAACCCTGCGAGCATCCCCACAATAATATTCAAAAAAGCTATAAGCACTCCAGTGGAAGCTGCTATAGATTCTACGCCCAAATCTATCATACCAGTTAAAATCACCAGCGATTCCGCCACTGCGAGAATCATTAAAGGAGATGCCGAAATAAGTATAGCTTCCATATTAGCAAAAGAAAGAAATTTAGGTGTAATAATAGTACAAACAACAGTTGAAATAATTAGGAATAGCACAGGCTTTCCATATGAACTTTTTAAAAAAAATTTAAAGATAAACTTTAACACTCTGTTGCTAAAAAACGATAAATTATTCATTAATGTACTTTTAGATCTACGTTCTCGATTCATTCATATTTTCCTTCCCTTTCTCTTTTATCAAAGTGCGCCAACCATAATTTCCACAAGATCCTCTATAGTAACCTCTGATGACTGTACAATCCTCATAATCTGTCCTCTTCTCAAAATTACAATACGCTCACACATATCTATAACTTCAGGAAGCCTATGACTAACATAAATTATCGACGCTCCATTATCCCGTGCTTGCTTAACTTGCGGGCAAAAATTCTTAATGGCAGCCACCGATAGAGCTGCTGTAGGTTCATCCATTAATATGACATGGCACCGAAAGTAAAGCGCTCGCGCAATAGCTACTATTTGTCGCTGTCCACCAGAAAGTTCACCAACTAATTTATTTAATCTTATCTGAAGTTTCAAATCATCAATAGTTTTCTGAATTTCTCGTCTCATTTTCTTTCTTTGAACCTTTTTATATATCCCCCAGTTACTTGTAATCTCTCGCCCAAGAAATACATTAGCAGTAGCATCTAAGTTAGGAGCAAGCATAAAATTCTGATACACAATTTCGATTCCTTTACGTTGGGCATCTAAAGGGCTTTTAATATCAGTTTCCTCGCCATTAATATAGATTTTCCCTTCATCAGGAGAGCAAACCCCAGCAATTATTTTAAGTAGAGTTGATTTTCCAGCTGCATTATCACCTACAAGACCCAAAATTTCTTGCTTATTCAAATTAAAACTCACATCTTTAAGAGCTTGTATATGCCCAAAATTCTTGTATATATGATCTAATTTAAGGACAATCTTTTCGTTTTCCACTATAATTCACTCCATTTCTTTATTACATTACAACAAGAGACAATAACATAGAGGATTAAAGCTATTAATAACCTTAATCCTCTATGTATTACATTGTCCAATTATCTATATTTATATCTCTAATAGGGAAGGCTGGGTGCTTTACTAGGATCAGCAGGCTCACCAAAAGGTCCGGACAACTCATCAACATTGTCTTGATCCACCATGAAAATTGGAGTAATAATATAATTATTCTCAAATTTATCTTTCGGAGGAACTTTACCTTCAAGGAGATATTCCGCTGCTATTTTGTACCCCCAATATCCTTGAAGCCATGCTTGGTGACATACACTAGATAATTGTTCGCCTTTCTTTATTAAATCAATACCTACTTGGGAAACATCGACACCAGTGAGGTAGACATCCTTTCCAGGTTCAAGACCAGCAGCCTTTAAAGCAGATATTGCCCCAGCTACTATTTCATCATTTGATGCAATTACAACATCGATATCCTTTGTCTTAACTAATATTTGGGACATCACTCGAAGTGCAGGTTCTCTAGCCCAATCAGCCGGCACATCAGCAACAATCTCTACATCTCCATTTTTAATTAATGGGTTGAGAATATCATACCATCCTCCAGTCCTTTCTGTGTTTGCCAAAGCACCTGCAGTCCCCTCCAATATGACAATCTGCCAAGGTTTTTTAAAACCTTTCTTTTCTAGGAATTTAACTACATATTCTGCATTTACGTTCCCAATTAAACGCTGGTTGGAACCAACAGCTGCTATCCGCAGGCTAGCATCTGAAATATCCCTGTCTGTGCAGAAAACTGGCACTCCCTTCGCTTTGGCATTCTTGGCTGCAGGTACTAAAGCATCACTAGTTATAGGGTCAAGAAGAATAGCATCAACTCCTTTTGCAATCGCTGCGAGCATTTGAGATGCCTGGTAACCTGTGTCCTCTCTCCCATCTAAATTAACAAGGTTAATATTAGGATACTCTCGTGAAGCAACAACTGCGCCCTTCATAATACCAATGTAATAGGGATTATTCATGCCAACATTGAGCAAGTAAATTTCATATTCTTTGTCTGCAGCGAAAGAAGTTGACAAGCAAAATACTAACAAAATTACTAAAATTATAGGCCCTACCAATCTTATCATTCTCGTCATTTTTAACATTTTAAACCTCTCTTTCTTTTTTTAAAAATTGTTTATTTTTTTCAAAAAGCTATCTAAAGAGAAATTCATCCTTAGATACTTTCCTTTACTTTTTGACTAATGGTTCGCTTATTTTTCACCTCCTTCTTGCCTTATTTTTAAATTCTTTCTAGCTTCTCCAGAATAATATTTTACTTATCTCTGTCGGCTGTCAAAATGATCAATAACTGTAGGTATCCACAATAATGTCTTTCTTATATTGGTTTTGATGACTTCTACCCGAAGAACAGATTTAGGTTTGTATTCTCCTTTTAGTAGTTGTTTTTTAATAAATAACTAATTTTAACGAAGATAAGGTTTAAAATTTTATACTTTTAGATTATCTATATCAAGAACTTCTTTCTTCTTTCCCACCCGCTTTAATATTTTTAATAAATTTTACTTAGATGCTACTCTTATATATTGCTACTAAAATTTTTTTTTGCCTCCCTTTAGGCGGATAAATAATAAAATTAAAATTTGAAAATCTTCTATATTAAAGTTTAAAAAAACAAAAAGTAATTACAGTTTAAATTACATTATCTCCACGCAAATGTAACTATTGCTCTAAATCAATTAATAAAACCCTTCTTTACTTATATAGCTCAACCTGAACCCTTCCCTTATCTCCTCTAAAATGTGATTCAAAATAATCCATTACTATATTTTCTTTAGTATAAGTTATGTTCTTCAATAGGTGTACTGGAGCGCCCTCTTTTATATTTAAAAGCTCCGAATCATACTTTGACGCTACAATGGCCTCCAATGTAACTCTAGCCTTATGTGGAACTAATCCATATTTTTCAGCAAGAGTTTGATAAAGTGATTTATTTGTTAAATCTTCGTTTATTAGATCAGGACATAATCTATATGGTATATGATTTGCAACATGTACAATAGGTCCATTCTCAATATATCTAACACGAAAAATATATATAATTTTTTCATTTTCTCCAATATTTAACTTTTTTGCTATCGCCTTACTTGCAGGTTTAATTTCCTGTTTCAGAATCTTTGTTCTCATCGTATAGCCTTTTCCAACCATATCATCGTAAAAGGTGGTTAACTTCTGAATAAACCCGTAATTTATCTTAGGTTTGCATACAAATGTTCCTCTTCCCTTATCCCTATAAAGCAACCCCTCTCCAACAAGCTCTTTAATTGCCTGTCTAACAGTCATTCTACTAATCTGGTATATTTCGCTTAATTTATTTTCTGATGTAATTTTTTCTCCAATCTTTAATTCCCCAACTTCAATTTTCTCACGAATGATTCCCTTCAATTGATAATATACAGGAATTGGAATGTCTTTGTTAATTTCCTTAAAATTCATTATAAATTCTCCATATGGCCTTATAGTTGTATATACCTCTATACTACTTTATCAACCATCTTTCTAGATGTCAAGAAAAATATTGAAGTTTTTTTGGTATTTTTTAAAAAAATTGTACATTTTTTTATAAATTAAAATTTAAAATGCAAACTCTAAATCGTAACTAAAAATTAAAAAGGTTAGAAATTTTAGATTACAGTTCAGATTTATAAAAAAAGTTGCAGATTCCCGTTAAAAGCCCTATCGAGTAATCCTTGGAAAAAGATATAAAAAAGCATATCTAAAAATTTTAGATCTAAAGAAGAAAAAGTTCTTTATTTTAGACCAAAAAATATTTAATAAATTTCTTGACTTTCGACTGACCAGTCAGTTATAATTAATTTTAGTCTAAAAAATTGAGAGGGTAAAAGGGAAAGTAAAATGATGAAAAAAGTTAGCGATTTTATTACGAAATATGCCTGGCCAATACTTATAATAACCATTGTTCTAACTGTTTCAGCCGGTTCGCAATTAAAAAATCTGAAAATCGAAGATGATATTACCAAATATATGCCTGAGGATGACCCGGATATAAAATTTTATAGTGAAATCGTGGATAAATTCGGTGGTTCGCAATCAGAAACAGGAGTGATCTCCCTGGAATATGATGACCTTTTTCAGGTAGAGAACCTGAGGAGCGTAAAAAACATTATTGATGAATTAAATGATACTCCCTATGTAAAATCTGTCACTTCTTTTTTAAATATGCCTGAAATTATAAGCACTGAATATGGATTGGAAGTCAAAGATTTAGTTGAAATCTTTCCGGAAAATAATGAAGAAGCCAGGAAGCTTAAAGACACGCTTCTAAAAAATAATACGGTTAAGGGCAAATTTATATCCGCAGACGGAAATGTCACGCTATTAGTCATAGAATTAAAAAAAGGTTATTCAGGAAGCGAGCTAAAAAATAATTTAATAAAAATAATTGAACCTTTAAAAGGAAAAGCTACAAAAATATATTACTCCGGTATGCCATTAATGAGTGCAGAAATAGCAGAAAGTTCCCGGGGTACCATGAGCTTAAGTATTATCGCCATCGTTATAATGCTCTTTATCCTTTTCTTCTGCTTTCGAAGTATTCGGGGAGTCATATTACCCCTTTTCGTCGGTTTTATGTCTTCGGTTTGGGTTTTGGGATTAATCGCTTCCACTGGCAGAAATGTCACCATGGTAGCTGCTATCCTACCGGTTATTATGATATCTCTGGCAACTGCTTATGGGATACATTTTGTAAGCCGTTATTATGAAGAAAGATGCCGCTTTGAACCGCTTAAAGCAGTCAAAATGGCTTTCCGGCATACTTTTGTACCCATATTAATGAGTGCTTTAACCACTATGGCCGGTTTTTTGTCTCTTTCTGCTGCCATCGTAAGACCCATTACCGAATTTGGTATTTTTTCTACCCTGGGAATATTTTTTGCTTTTATACTGGCAACTTTTTTTCTGGGTGCTTTTTATAAACTTTTCCCTCCTCCTAAACCAAATAAAAAATTTTCTTCTAATTCTAAAGATTTAGTCAGTAAATTATTGAATCTTATTTTTTATTTGGTTTCAGAAAAAAGGAAAATCGTTATCGTGATTGTATCAGTCATAGTTTTAGGAGGAATCGGCTTTGCTACTCAGGTCATACCTGATTCTTCCATGGAATCAAGATTGGGGGAAAAGAACCAAGTTGTAAAAACTTTGAATTATTTCAAAGAGAAATTTGGCGGAGTAGATACACTTTACATTTACACTGAAGCTGATAATGTCAAAAATCCTTATGTCCTAAGACAGATAAAAAAAATTGAGGATTACTCGAAACGACTCCCTTCGCTAAAAGAACCGTCTTCAATCAGCGATTTTTTAATTGATCTTAATGATGCAATGGAAAATAAAAAGATCATACCTGCCAGTTTGGAAAAGATTGATAATCTCTGGTTTTTTGCCCAGGGCAATGAATACGTTACTTCTATGGTTGGAGATGATGATAAAGACACACTGGTATCCATTAAGTCAAAAGAAATGACTTCTGATGCCCTCGATTTTTCAATTGCAAAAATAAGGACATTTATAAAAACCATTCCCAAAAATGTAAAACAAGTAGATCTTCAATCATTAGAAAAAGAAGAACGTAAAAATTATTACCCATATATTGCAGATGAAATTATTTCTTCCCTTCAGGCAAAAGGTATAGAGATAAAAAATATTGACGACTTCAAGAAAGAATTGATTCGATTAGCTGCTCAACCAAATAACGAATTTGAAAGAAAAGACCAGACATTTATTTCTGAAATTTTGTCTCTATCTTCTTTAGAAATTGAAGATTTGGGATTAACCAAGGAGAAGATTACTCCTTTACTTACATCTTATATCCAAAATAAGCAAACAGTAGATTTCTTTATAGATGAACTTATTAGTCAAACAGACTTATCAGAAGATGATGCTCTCTATTTGCAGGAAATATTGGAAGATTCTCGTAATATGGCCAGAGAAAGAGAAAAAATAAAAGCGGCACAATTAATGGCAGAAAATTATTTAGGTGATCAATTAAGCGATGAAGAAAATGATATCTTCTGGTATTTAAATGATACGATTGTTTTTATACCTGATGACAATGGAACTACGAAACTCTCTTTTCGGCTCAGCGGAACCCCGGTCATAATGGATCGAATAAACAGCAGTGTATTCAGAGGAGAGATAAGGAGTATCGTTCTTGCATTCTTAATGGTATTCGCCATGCTGGCCATTCAATTTAAATCTGTTAAAGTAGGATTATATTCTATTGTTCCTCTTATTTTAACTATTATTACCGCGGGTGGTGCTATGGGTGTCTTTAATATACCCTTAAACATATCTACCATGATGGTAGCAAGTATCGCTATAGGAGCAGGGATAGATTATACCATTCACTTTATATCCCGCTATAAGAATGAATTAAAAAGCAAGAAAAAAATAGATGCGCTAAAAACAACCCTAACCGGAACCGGAAGAGCGATCGTCTTTAATTCCATTTGTATTGCAGGCGGAATTTTTGTACTCAGCTTTTCCAGTATTAAGATGATGGCAGCTTTTGGTCAATTGATTGGAAGTGTAATGCTGGTAAGTGTTATATATACCCTATTACTTCTTCCAATATTATTAGATAAAGTTGATTTTAAAATAAAAAAGGAGTCAAAATAATGAAAATAAGAAAATATTTTTTTACGATGATAACTCTCTGCTTGTTGTTTTCAGGCATTATGGCCTATGCAGGAACAGAAACAACACTAACCGTGGATGAAATCATGGATAAAATGGAAGAGACATCGCCTGATTTTACTACTCAAAAAACTATTTCCGAAATGA
>Ga0210003_1001970_pt1 | contig 17642 bp, 14 predicted proteins | sample LantaG_FD_182804 | JGI IMG/M metagenome (GOLD analysis project Ga0210003, IMG submission 182804) | Deep subsurface microbial communities from Baltic Sea to uncover new lineages of life (NeLLi) - Landsort_02402 metaG (SPAdes) (version 2) | ecosystem: Environmental > Aquatic > Marine > Oceanic >...
CCGATTACTTCCACGGAGTAATTGGCCGGAGCGTTGGTGGAGTTAACGAAGAAACCGTCGAAAATGACCGAGTACGTACCTTCAACGAGAGTCATATAGTTCAGCATCGAGTCCTGGACTACCCAGGCGGAATCCTCGCTCTCTCCTTGAACATGCAGTAAGACGATGGCTCGATACGGGTTGTTACGGCAACCGTCAACGAAGAACGACAGGGTATCGATATAAACCCCCGCCGGCATATCGGCGGTGGCGACGATATCGAAAAACAAACTGTCGCCGGTAGTGCCGGTCGAATCCGGCAGCTGGACAAAATCCGGTACGTCGATAATTTCTACCGTGTAACTTGCGGGGGCATTGGTGGAGCCGACAAAAACCGCTCCGGTCTGAACCAGGTTTTCCCCGGCGGGAGCGGTGTAACCCTGGGCGTAAGGATACACCCAGGCGGTGTCGCTGCCCTGGAGAGTATCGACGTATAAATACACGAGAGCCATTTTCGGATTATTGACGACGCCCTCGACGTAAAACAGGAGTGTGTCCACGTACAAACCGGGCGCCATGGCGGCGGTGCTCACCACGTCGAATAGCAGCGAGTCATTGGTGTAGCCGGTCGAATCAATAAGCCGCACGATATCCGGGGTATCGGCGAACTCGACCGTGTACGCCGCTGGAGCGTTGGAGGAGCCGATGAAAACCATGCCCGTCTGGACGACATCCTCGCCGTACAGAGCAGTGTAACCCTGGGCGTAAGGGTACACCCAGGCGGTGTCATTGTCCTGGGGAGTACCGATTTGCAATAAGACGATGGCGCGGTATGGATTGTTGCGGCAACCGTCAACGAAGAACGACAGGGTATCGATATAAACCCCCGCCGGCATATCGGCGGTGGCGACGATATCGAAAAACAAACTGTCGCCGGTAGTGCCGGTCGAATCCGGCAGCTGGACAAAATCCGGTACGTCGATAATTTCAACCGTGTAACTTGCGGGGGCGTTGGTGGAACCGACAAAAACCGCCCCGGTCTGAACCAGGTTTTCCCCGGCGGGAGCGGTGTAACCCTGGGCGTAAGGACGGACCCAGGCGGTGTCGCTGCCCTGGAGAGTATCGACGTATAAATACACGAGAGCCATTTCCGGATTATTGACGACGCCCTCGACATAAAACAGGAGCGTGTCCACGTACAAACCGGGCGCCATGGCGGCGGTGCTTACGACGTCGAATAAGAGCGAGTCGTGGGTGTAGCCGGTCGTATCGATAAGCTGCACGATATCCGGCGTGTCGGCGAACTCGACCGTATAGGCCGCCGGGGCGTTGGAGGAGCCGATGAAAACCATGCCCGTCTGGACGACATCCTCGCCGTACGGAGCAGTGTAACCCTGGGCGTAAGGATACGACCAGGCCGTGTCGGGAGAACCCGAGGGCTCAAGAACCGTCAGGGACACGACCAGGTCAACCGGGTCATCGACCCCCTCTACCTGGAACCTGAAAGTGTTGTAATAGGTTCCGACGGGGAAATCCCAGTTGGCCAGCGTCACGGTAATACTGTCATCGGTATAACCGTAGAGGGAATCGTACAGGTAAACGAACTGCGTGTCGGAACCGATCATGCTGATCGTGAAAGCAGCGGGGGCGTTGGTCGAAGTAAGGGCGAAAACATCAAAAGGGGCTACAATAAAAATAACGCCCTGCTCGACTTCAAAATAGACCGTATCCGGTTCAACATCGGCGGTCTCGGTTTTAATCATATTGAGAGCCGCGACCGGGTTTATCAGGCCGCTTCCGAGTTTCCCGGTAAAGTTCGGGTTCAGGTCGTCGATATTGTCAGACGTGTTTTTAATCAGGTTTTTCAACTCCAGAGGGGTGGCGTTAGGAAGTTTTTCTTTAAGGAGCGCCGCCTGGCCCGCTACGAAGGGCGTGGAAAAACTGGTCCCGCTCCACCAGGCGTAATTGCCTTCCACGTAGGCGGAGTAAATGTAATAACCCGGGGCGCAGACGTCGATATGAGAACCGTAATTGGAAAATTCAGTCAGCTCCATATCAAAATCAATCGCCGTCACCGCCAGGGCGTTGTCATAGGCGGAGGGATAAATGGGTGTTTCGCTGTAGTTGTTCCCGGCCGCAGCGACGACTGAAACACCGTTCGCCTCGGCGAAATTGATGGCGTCCCTGACCGCCAGGTGTTCGTGCATCAATACGACGCTCAGGTTGATAATCTGGCTTCCGTCGAGGACAGCCTGCTCGATTGCCTTGGCCAGCGAAAAACCGTCACCGATACCGTACGGGTCGGTAATGCGGTAGGTTAGGATTTCGGCGTCCGGGGCGACCAGGTGAATGACGCCGGCTACAAAAGTACCGTGGCCGCTGTTGAGGCCGCCCGGTTCGTCAAAGGCGTCATTGTCGTTATCGACGAAATCGTACGCGGAGACGGCCTTATCGGCCAGGACCGGATGAGTGTAATCCACCCCGCCGTCGATAACCGCCACCGTGACCCCGCTGCCGGTGGCCATCAAATGGGTGGCGGATAGCTGCAGGGTTTGGGCCGGAGGCTGGTTTTCATAGCTTCCGATTTTGGCGTCATCGGAAAAAGGATAACTCCCCTGGACGGGGTGAACGGGGTTGATCAGGTAGTTGGGATGGGCGTAATCGACAATCTCCATCGTGTCCAGGTCCTCGGACAGGCTGTAGGTATTGATATCGCGATTCATTTCAATCAGGTAGACATCCGAGTTCTCCAGGTGATCGACGATGGTACCGCCGATACGGTCCGCGAAATCCCAGGTCGCGACCGTGTCGTCGGTAAATTTTACCACCATCTGGTTGAGAACGTAGGTTATCTTGTTCGAGCCTTCTTTGCCAATCGATGTCGCCGTCGAAGATGATTCGTTTTCGGGATTTTCGGCATAAAGCTGCCCGCATAAGATTAAGATAGCGCTGAATGTGACAAGTATCAATGTCATCAGGGTCTTTGGTTTTCTGTTTTTGCGTTCCATGACTATTACCTCATAAATTAAAACGTTTCATCTTAACCGGCGCCGAAAACGGAAAAGGCTCCCCAGTGGTAAGCTGAGGGATACTTTCCCCTGACGCCGCGGGCGGCCTCTTGAATGGCCTGTGCGATGGAAGCTCCGCCCAGATAATATTTATAAAAGAGATTCATCCAATCCGAGGTAGCCTGGTCGGCGACCGCCCAATGGCTGGCGACGACGTTACGCGCCCCCATTTCCAGAAGGGAGCGCACCAGGCCGCTGGCTTCTTCGCCGGGAAGGCTGGTTTGCTGGCCGGTTCGACAGGCGGCCAGGGTGATAAGCCCGACCCGGTTGTGTTTCAAACGAAAGTCGGCCGCGAACAGGGGGCCGTCGGCCAACAGCAGTGAGGAATAAAAGGGGTTGTCGGCGCGAAGGTGCGCGTGGCCGCTGAAATGCCAGATTCTCGCGGTGCTTCGGTCCGGCCAGTCGGCCCGGCGACAGGGGTCGTGGATATCCGTATGCTGTCCATCGAGCCGGGCGTGCACGGCGGCTATTTCCTCCCGCAAATGGGGCAGACCTTCCGCGGCGCCTATGAATATTTTTATTTGGCGTGAATTAAAATTCCGGCCCCGGGCATGCAGATGATGCCTCAGGCTGGGCGCGAAAACCAGTTCATGATTGTCCGACAGGCAGCCCCGGCCGTTTTGAATCGCCTGCCAGGGAAGGCTGGCGATTTGTCCCTCCGGTAAAACGAGCAAGCGTTTTACCCGGGGCAGTTCCAGCGGGGGCAGGAGCCAGGCGCCTATCTGTTTTAATAATTTTTCCTCGTCGGTCAGGTCAACCCGGCGCGGTTTCTTGCCGGTGGTCTGGGCGTTCTCGACAAAGAAACGCCAGCGGCCGACTAAACTCTCCAGGGTTTTGATACCCTCGGGATAACGATACGACCGGCTCTCGCCTTTGTAATGCACTATCGCGATCAGGTCCGTCTGGCCGGCGTGGAACTGGACGATGGCCTGCCGGCGCGAGGCGGTTTTAAATTGATTTTGAAACGCCGTAAAAGAATCGAGCCGGGGCTTTTTTGACTTTTCCAGCAACAGTAAATTCTGGCGCACTTTCCGGCGCAACTGGGCGAAATTTTTGTTGGCGGGCCGGATGACCTGTTCGCGTTCCGTCGATTTTTCGAACAGCCGCCCGGACACCGTGGTGACCTGCTGGGCCAGTTCCGAAAGGCTGGCCTCGACCCGGCTGCGGGCCGGGTTGGCCATAAAGAAATCTTCCGAGGTGGACCACACCCCGGCCGTTTTGAAACGTTCCGACCACACCGCCGCCTTGAGCGGATTATCTTTATATTCGGCTTTTATCAGTTTGCGGTAGGGGTCGCTCCGATGGGCGAAAAAGGCCGAGCGCAGTTCCACCGGGGGGAGTTTGGCCCGCACCCCGTCGAGAACATCGGCCGCCCGCGTCCAGTAATCGATCGCCTGTTTCATCCGTTGTTTTTGGGCTTCGCGGTCGCCCAGGATAGTGTAGCGCTGAGCGAGAAGGTGCGGGACGGTGGCCACCGCCGGATTTTTGGACAGCCGCATCAGGGCTTTGTCTTCTTCGGGCCAGTCGCTGATTATCTGCATGTCGCAGATGGCCTCCCACAATGGCAGCTGGACTTTGTAGAACAGCTTGCGGGCGTCCATCATGCCGTGGCGCCGGGTGGTGTCAAGCCGGTCAAGCTGGGACAGGGTCAATTTTACCGCACCCAGAAAACCCCGGTTTTTGTCATTTTCAAAAGCTTTTTCGGCTTCCTTCAGCGCCTGGCGGGCCTCGTTTGCCCGGCCCAGACCGAACAGGGCTTTACCGGTGAAAAAGGCCGCCTTGGCCTGCTCGTAACCGATGCCCAGTTTCCCGGCGCCGCTGAGCGCTTCCTCGGCGGCGTTGCGGGCATCGATGAACAGGTTCAAACCGAGATAAACCTCGGCCCGGTCCAGCTGGCACAGCACCAGTTCGCGGGCGTGGCCACCGCGCCGGTATTCACTTTCGCATTCGTTTAATTCCTGCAGCGCGATGTGGAAGTTACCTTCCAGCATGTGCAGCCATGACAGGCCGTACAGGCAGCCGTAAGCGTGCAGGCGATGGTCGTGTGACTCGAAAATTTTGCGGGCTTTCTTGTATAATGAGGCCGCGCCTTCAAAATCAAATAATTGAACGTGGGTGTTGGCCTGATTGTAATAGCACAGGGCGGCTGATAATTTGTCCTTTTGCTTTTCAAAAAAGGCGGCCGCTTCCTGATATAATTTTTTGGCTTCCTTATGGCGGTCCTGGCGATGTAACAGGTTGGCGTAGTTGACCTTGGTCTTGGCGCTTTCCGACGGTGCGGCGAGTTTTTTGAAGGTCACCAGAGCCAGTTTAGCCCGCCGCCGGGCTTCCCTGAAGTTGCCCAGGTACATGTAAACGTCGATAAGGACGCGGTCAATCCGGGCGCGCAGGGATATATCTTTTGAAGTCAGGGCGCGGGCTTTTAAGTAGGTGTCGCGGGCTTCGGGATATTTACCGGCGACCAAATAAGCCCAGCCGAGCGCGCGCAGGGCGGACAGGTATAAAACGCCTTTATGGGTCTGCGCCTGTTTGACAAATTGCCGGCCGGTCGAGATGGCTTTGGCGGCGGAGACCTGCGTCAGCGCGCGCACCCGTCCGTCACAGGCCGAGGCCATTTGTTCGGGCGTCAGTTCGGTGATCGACCCGGTGGACAGAAACCGGTCAACCGCCCGGTCGGTTTTCGCGTCTTTTATCGCCATGATAATTTATCAAAAACTATATCTTGTTCGTACGATAGTAATTTAACGGTGGCCGGTACTTTGGATGAGGACCACTGGTAGAAACCGCCGGATGAGGGTAATAATTTGTCGCGGCCTACCTTGAGCACAAAATCGTGCAGGACTTTCTCGCCGGTATAAACGCGGGCGACGAACTCCCAGCTGTTATGGCGGCGTTCAGCCACAATCTCCAGGCTGATTTTTCCGGCTTTAAGTTGAAGCCGTCGGATAAAACCGTCAGTGGTGTCCCGCAGCGCCACCGGCGCGCCGTGCGCCCACGAATCATAAGCCACTTTACCGTAAAGAGTTTCCCCGCCGCCGGTCAGTCGATGGCAGAGGGGAATCAAAGCGTATCTTTTGAGAGCCTTCTCGGAAGGCGCCTCAATCGACCGGACCGCGGATTTTTCATTTTGTTCTTCCGGGAAATCCATTCGCTTTTCCAATCTTTCGATTATATCATTAATAGGGCGGCTTTTTGAATTTTTTTTTCTCGCAGGTTTCTTTTTGCTTTTGTACCCGGTAGATTTTTTCATTCTGTAATTAACCTTCTATATATAAAGGAGGAGGCGTCTGGAAATTTAGTCCAGGTCGTACCCCATTTTTTGCAAGATTTCTTTTAATTTCTGCAAGCAGCGGTTTCGCAAAGGCCCGATTGAATTCGGTAAGATATTAAGAGACTTGGCAATAGCTTTATAGGACGGTTTGTGCGGGGAATAGAACAAAGCTTCCAGAAGGCGGCGGCAGCGAGGGTCGAGCTGTCTTAAGGCGATATCGAAAATGGCCTGGTGTTCCAGTTGGATTATAACATCGTCGGGCAGTTCGCCAGTGTCCAAAAGCTGTGCGGCGGCTTCGAAATCCGCGTCCGGCCTCAAACGGCGGGCGACGTGCGCCGCCTCGCGGTGGGTGGTCTTGATAAGCCAGGCGGGCAGGGCGGCCGGGTCCCGGATGGTTTTGCGCTTTTTATAGAGTGTCATCCAGATGTGCTGGGCGCAATCCTCGGCGTCGAGCGACGCCAGCCCGGCTCTTCGGGCCACCGTGTTGACCAGCCCGGAATACATCTGAACCACCTCCCGCCAGGCCTGTGGGTCGCCTTTCTGTACTTTTTGCCAGAGCCTGTAAAGGTTATCTGTCACTGACCGGATCTCGTTACAGGTTATTGTGAACAGCGGAAGAATTTAAACCGCTACTATTAATTACTTCAGGAATGAAAAATAGTTCCGTTCATTCGCTATTAATAAAATATCACTTTTGTTTAATGACGCACTAAAAGATTAAATATAAATTACTTTTTTATTTCGTCGAAATCGCATTAACGGTCAGGTGGGTTTAAGGATTGCCAGAGCGGGAATTCGGACTTATTATATATTAATGAATCGCCGATATGTAAGAATCAGCAAGTTCCTCTCGTTTGTCCTGCGGCACGGTTCCGAGGAATTCAACCTGAGCATGGATGAGTACGGCTACGCCGTCGTCGATGACATAGTCAAAATTATTCGCGGCCGTTACCGCGATTTCAACCGAGATGAACTGCGGGCAGTCGTTGACGCCGACGCCAAAGGAAGATACGAGATCGCGGGTGACAGGATCCGAGCTTGCTACGGTCATTCGCTGGCGGTCAGCACCAGGGCGAAAGCGGTCGAGCCGCCGGAGTTTCTTTACCACGGCACTTCGGGCCGGAGCCTGCCGTTGATTTTACGCGACGGGCTGATGCCGATGACCCGCCAATACGTGCACCTGAGCGTCACCCCCGAAGAAGCGGTGAAAGTGGGGCGGCGGCATTCAAGCAACGTTATTCTGCTCAGAATACGCGCCCGCGACGCTCACGAATCCGGCGTAGAGTTCAAGGCCGAAGCCAGCGTCTATCTGGTCAGGCGCCTTCCCCCGGAATTTATCGAGGTTATCGAAAGCGAAATCTGAGTTTTATCCTTCATTTATTTGGACGAGGTCGAAGGCGGCGGGGAGAAGGTGATTTCCGCATCGGGCCGGCCGTGACGACGGATTTGCCCGGTGATTTGCTGGACGGCGATAAAAGACACCAGGCTCAGGACGGCTCCGCCGATAAACGGAATGCGATAATCCAGCATCCATAACAGACCGCCGCAAACGGGGAAAACCACCGCGGCGATATGGTTGATGGCGAAACCGGCCGACATGCTCGGCGCGATATCCTCCGGCTCGCCCACTTTCTGAAAGAAAGTCCTGATGGCGATGGCGAAGTTGAAAAAGATGTGGTCGGCGATATACAGCCCGGCCGCCAGGATTTGCGATTCTACCACGGCGTAACCGATAAAGACCAGGATTAAACTGCCGTATTCCAGGGAAAGCACTTTGCGTTCGCCGAAACGGACGATGGCCTTGCCGATTAAGGGGCTTAGAAAGTAATTGACGACGTTGTTGATGATAAAAAGGACGGCTATACCCTGCACGGAGTATTCGAATTTTTTAACCATCAGAAAGACAGCGAAGGCCACAAAAATCTGACGCCGCGCCCCGGCCAGGAAGGTCAACAGGTAATAGAGCCAGTATTTTTTTCGAAGGATAATTCTTTTGCGCTGGTGCGCGACCTCGCGGTCTTCCGGGTTGCGGGTCAAACTCCACAGGCTGGCTATGACAATCGCGCCGCCGATAAAAAGATAAATCTGTTTATATGAAAAATAGGCCGCCACCACCAAAATAAAAATGCCGACGCCGATATTGGTGGCCGCCGCCAGCGAACGCAGCCGGCCGAAGACAATCGGCGAGGTTTTTTTGTCAAAATATTGAAGCGTCAGCGATTGATTGGTGGTCTCGTAATAGTGAAAGCCGAAACTCATTATAAGGGTGGTGGCTATCAAACCGGTGAACGAGGGAAAGAAGCCGACCACTCCCACACCGATACCGAGAACCAGAATCGACAGCGAGGAAATGCGGTGCTCTTTGAGAAGGAGCATGACGAAGACTACCAGGAACACCAGAAAACCGGGTATCTCGCGCACCGATTGAATAATGCCGATATGCTGGCCCTCCAGCCCCACCACGTTGACGGCGAAATTGTCAAAGAGGGTGCGCCAGGCCTGCAGGCCGACGGCGGAGCTGATGGTGAGAAGCATCAGGAAGCGGTACATTTTCGAGTTTTTTATTAACTCGTTGTGGAAGGCCAAGTTAAATACTCCCGTTGTAATTAATCGTAGCTGGCGACCGGGTAACGGAATATAAAACCGTACCTCTTGTTTTAACAGTAAAAAAGGACAGGCTTTTGTAACCTGTCCTTTTTTTATATTAGTTTAAATTCAAACGGACGCTTCGACTCGGTCCGCTCAGCCGATTAGATCTTTCACTTTGTCGAGCAGGCTGTTCCGGTCCACCGGCTTGTCGAAATAACCGGCCGGTTCCGGAAAAGTTTTCACCTTGGCGATAAAACTTTTCAAATCCCCCGGGGCGCCGGTAATTATCACCACCGGAATTTTCTTGGTCGCATCCGACTTGATCAGCTTGTGATACATCTTGACGCCGGACTCGCCGGGCATGGAAATATCCAGCGTGATCAGGTCGGGCTTCTGCTGTTCGGCTTTTGAAAAGCCGTCGGCGCCGTCGTAGGCCGAAATGACGTTATAACCGTTCTCGTTGAAAAAAACGGTCAGCCATTCGACCAGGTCTTTTTCGTCTTCGACAATGAGGATTGTTTTTTTATTATTCATGGCCGGGTGACCTCCTTATTACTTTTTCTTTTTGAGTATATCTTTCATTTTCCGTAGCGTCTCCGGGTCGGCGTCGTCAATCAGATTTTTCAGTTCGCTCTGCAGTTCGACCTGGTCGGCCAGGTCTTTTTCCTCGGCGCTGGTTTCGAGACCGAGCACCTGCTTGACGGCGGCCACGTACCTGTCGGGCTTGATGGGTTTTTCCAGGTAAATACCCGGTCCCGACATGGTCAGTTCCCGCAAATCCGCCTTGCCCAGGTCATCGCAGGCATGGCCGGTGACGATAATAATCGGAATTTTGGCCCAGGCTTTGTTCTTGGTCAACTCGCGGTGGAATTTCGCCCCCGATTTTTTGGGCATGACCAGGTCAAGCGATATCAAATCCGGCACCTGCCTCTTGACTTCCTCCAGCGCCTCGAGGCCGTCCGAGGCGGTGCGGACGGTAAAGCCGGCTTCCGTCAGGGCCAGTTTCAAAAAATCTCTGACGTCATCCTCGTCGTCAACGACCAGGATATTCTTTTCGGCCGGGTCGGTCATAACATTCTCCTTTTTATATTTTGTCACTCACTTTCTCGATACAGCATTTCGAGCCGCTTTCTGGGAAATTCCATACGGAAGCGGGAGCCTTTTCCCTTCTGCGACTCCACCACGATTTTACCGCCGTGCTCCTGGACTAATTTCCTCGTGGTCAAAAGTCCGAGCCCGGTGCCTTCGCCTCCCTTGGTGGTGAAGAACGTGGTAAAAATTTTCTTTTTTATCTCATAATCCATACCGCTGCCGTTGTCGCTCACCTCGAAGATGAGTTTCCCTTTTTCATCCCGGGTGGTGATTACGACTTCGGAACCCTTCTGTTGCCCCATCAGGCAGGCGTCGAGAGCGTTGGAAACCAGGTTGGTCAGGCAGGTATGGATGGCGTCGGGGTCAAGCGGTGCGGGAGATATTTTTGGTTTGAGCCGGGCTTTCAGTTCGATGTTCGATACGGCCGCGATATCCTTGTACAGGTCGACAATCTCCCCGACCAGGGCGTTGGGATCGGTCATTTTCAATTGCGGCAGCCGCCCTTTGGAGAAACTCAGGAAATCCTTGACGAGAGTGGTGGTCTTGTCAAAATTGCGGTCGAGCATGTCGCTGCCGCGGTCAATCATCGACCGGTCGTCTTTCTTGAGGCCCAGGCTGATCATGTACTTGCCCCCCTCCAGGCCCATCAGGATATTTTTGATGCTGTGCGCCAGCCCGGCCACGGTCTGTCCCACGGCCGCCAGCCGCTCCGCTTCGAGTACTTCTTTTTCCAGTTTCTTGATTTTAGTAACATCGGTGGAGATTTCTATCACGTGGGCCACCCGTTCCTCGCCCCGCACCAAGGGGGAGGTCGTAACGGCGTAGTCGATTTTCCGGCTGTCCTTGCCGATACCGTTCTGTTCCGATTGGTGGATTTTACCATCCTTGAAAGTCCGGGCCGCTGGGCAACGGGGACATTTTTTCTCCCGGCGCTTGTAAACTTTGTAGCAGTACTGCCCCAGGACATCGCCGAATCTCTCGCGGAAACTCTCGTTGGCCCGGACAATGCGGTACTCCTCATCGATAACCGTGATGTAGCAGGGAACCCGGTCGAACAGGACGTTGTACTCCTGCTGCCACTGGTTGGTATCGGTGACGACCGAGGTTATTTCCACGATGTAATCGACCGGGCCGCCGGGTGTCAGGCGAAGTGGCGCGCTCTGGATGACATGGTGCGCCCAGCGGCTGTTTTTGTCGGCCACCACCGTGTCCACCACCCGGGTCCGGCCGTCCTCGAAAATCTCTTTCTGGGTGCAGACCGAGCAGGGCCGTTCCTGCTTTTTATAGACGCTGAAACATTTCCGGTTGTGCCAGTTGCCGAAATACCGGGTGAAATTATCGTTAGCCTCGATAATATTGTAGTCGCGGTCGATAATCGCGACATTGAACGGCGCCTGCTGAAAAAACTGGTCGTACAGGAGCTGTGTCAGCGCTTTGCTTTTTTCTGTCTTGTGTTTCGGCATCGTTAACCTGCTTTTTTAATCGGCCTGGTCGGAGGCGGTCAGTTCCGCCACGGTTTTCAAAAAGTCATCGACCACGATCGGTTTCTCGATATAACGTTCGGGCGGCGCGATGGTCTCGTCCGGTACGAACGAGCGGAAATCGAATTCTCCTCGCTGTATCACCCCGCTGACAATGACGACCGGGATATTCTTCAGGGCTTTCATTTTCCTGAGCCGCGTGTAAAACGAAAGACCCGACTCCCGGGGCATCATGATGTCCAGGCAGATCAGGTCGGGGACAATTTCCTTGACCATCGCCAGCGCTTTCTCGGCATCGGTGCTGGTGTAAGCCCGGTAGCCGTTGCTTTCCAAAACCGTATAGAGATACTCCACAACATCCGATTCGTCTTCAACGATAAGTACCTTCTTTGCCATAAAGCCACCTTTTTATTGCGGTTTTTCAACCTGGGGCAGAACCACCGGTTTCAACGACCGCGCGGCCTGACCGTAATTGAGCAGTTCCAGGCGATTTTCGGGGGTCACCCCGCCGTGACAGGTCGGACATAGGCCGAGGTCGGGTTTGTCGGCCAGTTCAAGAGCTTTTTTCAAATGGCAGGCGACACAGATATCGTGCAAAGCGTCGGTGTACGACGGCGCCAGGTAAGCCTCGACCGTGATAGACGTGTTTTCGACCAGCAAGTCGTGATGGCAGTCCTCGCATTTCTTTGCCGATTCGGCCCGGCGCTGTTGGTCGGGCGGGTGGCACACGTCGCAGGCGATCGCCGCCCCGTCGGCCGAGGCGTGCCAGTCGTGGTTGAATACGTCGGTCACCGTGAACATCTTCTTATGGCATTCCCAGCAGCCACTGTTTTTGTCCAGGGGGATGTTCATATGGTGACAGGTGGCGCAGGACTGTTCTTCCCTGGTCAGCTCCTCGTGTTTTTTATGGTCGAAAGCCACCCCGAAATTGTTGAGGTTGCCGTCGACAAACAGCGTGTCCCCGCCGCGGGCCCGGGTGACCGGGGTATCATCCATCCCTTCGCTATGAATTTTGTTGTCCGGAATAAGGGCGAAACCGACGGCGAAAGCGAAGACGAAGGCCAGCGAATAACGGGTCGAGGCTGCTGTCAGCGGCGAACCCAGCCAGGTGCCGGAGGAGCGGTCGAAAGCCGCCGGGGCGTAGGGGTCGGACTCGGGATGCCGCGGCCGTTCTTCCCAGATATGGAATTTTTCGATGGCGAACATGAACACCAGCACGGCCCCGGAAACGACGCCCATGCTGACGATAATTTCCATCCAGGACGGCAGGTAAATATCGCCGGTGGCGCGGACCATCGTCAGACCGCCGACGTTGATGCGGTTGAACACCATCCCGAACACCACCATCATCGAGCCGGCCCACTGGAACTTGCGGTTAAAGCGCAGACGCGGGACGACGAATATGATAAACGGCAGGATAACCGATATCAGCATTTCCACAATAAACAGGTTGGCTTCCCAGGTGCCGGTGAAAATCAAGCCCAGCTCGCCTGAGAAAGCGATATCACCGATTCTTAAAAGGAAATATACTAACAGCACCCAGCCGGCGATGAAGCCCAGTTTGGCGATACGGTCCGTCTCGGAATCCTTGACGTAAAGCCAGTGCGACACCAGGCTCTCGAAAATAACCATCATGAAGCCCAGCGACACGGCTGAGACGAAAAAGTGAATGGGCAGGATATTGGAATACCACAGCGGGTGCAGTTTGAACGGCATAATCAAGAACAGCGACCCCAGCGACGACTGGTGCAGGGTCGAAAGCATGATGCCCAGAAGAATCAGGGGGAAGCGAAATTTCAACAGGAAATTGCGGATTCTGGCGTAGCGGCTGAACTCTTCCAGCGGCACGGGGCTGAACTCCAGAAGCAGCACGGTGGTGTAGAGCATGACGCACCAGCCGACTTCGAACAGCGGTGAATGGGGATTCCAGAAAATAATCATGTGCCAGATGTTCCAGGGCAGGCCGAGGTCGAAAAGCAGCCCGACCACGACGGCGATATAGCCTAAAAAGGCGGTCAGGACGGCCGGTTTGACGAAATTATGAAATTCCTCGCGCCGCATGACGTAGAACAGGGCGGTAATAACGAAACCGCCGGCGGCCAGCGCCACACCGCTTAAGACATCGAAACCGATCCAGAGGCCCCAGGGGGTAGCGTCGCTCAAATTGGTGGTGGCGCCCAGGCCGAAAATAAAGCGGGTCAGGCCGACCGCCGCGGTTAACCCGACGATGCTCCACAGTACGGTCTTTACCGCTTGGACTCTATTCATCTGTTCCATCGTTACCCTCCTTGCTGGCTTCCTGCCGGCCGTCCATGCGTCGCCGTATGACCCAGTTGATGCTGTACATCACGGCGCCCATGCCGACGAACGCGAACGGAACGGCGTTCATGGCCGTGGCGGTGGTGCGGGGCAGGGCTTTGGCGCCCAGGTTCGGCTGGTACGACAGAAAGCCCAGGTCGATATCCGAGATATACAAAACCGACGTTCCGCCGATTTCATGCTCGCCCCAGACTTTGTTTATGTATAAATCCGGATTTTCTTTTATGCGCTGATGCGCCAGTTTGATGAGGTCCTCGCGCTTGCCGAATATGGTCGCCTGGGTGGGGCAGGCCTCGGTGCAGGCCGGCTGCTTCCCCTCTTTGATGCGGTCGTAACAGAGAATGCATTTGCGGACATACGGTACGTTTTCATCCCAGTCGTAACGGGGAATGCCGTACGGGCAGGCCATCATGCAGTAGCGGCAGCCCAGGCATTTACTGCTGTCGTATATTACCGCGCCCTCGGGGGTGGTGTGCAGCGCGCCCACCGGGCAGACCGAGGCGCAGGCCGGCTCGAGACAGTGCCGGCACTGTTTGCGAATATTGTGGCTGTCCGGTTTGTGCAGAACGGAAGTCCAGTTACGGGCCGAAAGGCCGTCCATCTTCTGCCACTCACGCGGAACATCCATATTCAATTTATTTTCTTTTTTGCAGGCCGCCACACACTCCAGGCAGCCGATACACTTGGTCACGTCCGTCAGGATAGCCAGGCTCATACCGGCGCTCCTTTCTTGTTAAGTGTGGTGCAGACTTTGTCGTCCGTTTCGGGTGGGAATTTCCAGGCCACGTTGACGACCACCTGCGACAGGGGCATCAGCACGCAGTGGGCGATTTTGGTGAAGGGTATCAGCACGAAAATTAACTCGGCCGAAAGAATGTGCATCAGCATGAAAAACTGGTAGGCTCCGGCGCTTATGCCCGTATGGGCGCAGACGAAACCGGTCACGAACGGAATCAAAAGCGCCACCGGCCAGAGGTAATCCTGTTTGCGGCTGAGAAAACTCGAGGTATGGTTAGCCAGGCGGCCGATTATAAGCGCTACGGCCGCGAAAATGGTCAGCACCGTCAGACCGTAGGCCCATCCGTACGGCAGGGTGGATATACCAAAACCGAGGTCGCCGCGCCATAATTGAACGTGGGCGTAAAGGAAAATCGGCACCAGCAGAAGACCGATATGAAAGAGAACGGAGAAGACGGAATAGACCGGGCGGCGTTTGAAAACCAGTCGCACGGGAACCAGCCATTCAATCGAGCGGAAGATAATCTGGCCCCAGGGCAGGGTTTTGTCGCCCGCGCGATAATAGGCCCGGACTATTTCCACCAGGTCCAGAATCAAAACGCGGGCCAGCCCCAGAACCATGACGGCTAAGGTGAGCCGGAAAAGCGGTCCCTTCGAAAATTCGAGCAGTTGTTCCATGGGCTACTCCTTACTCTCTTCAATGGTGGGTTCTTCGGGCTTCTTGACCTTGAGGGAATCGTCGAATATAATCGCCTTGTAAATCAAATCATGAAGACCGACCACCTCGCAGTCGATACCCTGGTCTTCAACCAGTTCGCGCAGTTGTTTCTTGCAGTTGGCACAGGGAGCGACCAGGTACTTGCAGCCGGTGGCGCGGATCTGGTCGGCCTTGAGCTTGCCGCCGACCATGGTGCGGTAGGAGCGTACCTCGTCGATGGACACCGTGCCGCCGCCGCCGCCGCAGCAAATGTTGTCCTGACCGCTGGGTGTCATCTCCACGAAATTTTTGCAGAAGGCTTTGAGGATATCGCGCGGTTTATCTATTATCCAGCCCTGACGGGCGATATTGCACGGGTCATGGTACGTCACGATCTCCGTGACAATATTGGGGTCGAGCTTCAGACGGCCTTTTTTCCAGACGTCCCAGGTGTATTCCATGATGTTGATGACGGGATAGGCGTCCTTGCCGCCGCAATAGGTCGGCAGGAAATACTTGGCCGAACGGGAGGCATGGCCGCACTCGCCGATCAGGACTTTATTCCCCTTCAAACGGCGGGTCTCGGAGTCGATTTTCTTGACCACCCGCTCCAGCATGCGGTCGCTATAAAACAAGCCGTAATTGATGCCGTCGAAATAACCGGTGCCGGTGGTCCAGGAATCGCCGGTGGCGGTGAACACCGCCGCGATACCCATGAGCGTCTCGGCCTCCATTAAAAAGTCGCTGACGGCGGGGAAGAAAACGTATTCCGAATTCTCGACATCCATCGGAAACTTGATTTCCACCCCTTTCTCCTCAAACATATCCTCCTCGAGGAACTCGAGCGTGTCCAGCAGGGCCGGTACCGGGATAGCCGAGGTATTGCCGGTCGCGCCCTCGAGCTGTTCGCGGGTGCTGACCACCAGCGCCCGTGGGGCGATGCCGATTTCACTCAAAATATAACGGCCGAGATGGGTGATAAGACCGTGGTCGATGCCCGACGGGCAGTCGCGGGAACAGCGCCGGCAGGCGGTACAGTTCCAGAAGCTGTCGGCCATCTCCTCGATTTTTTCGTCGGTCAGCCAGCCGCGGCCGGTCAGGCGGCCCTTGAGCATGCCGCCGACGGTAAAATGACGGCGGTACACGCTCAGCAACAGCTCCGAGCGGTAACAGGGAATGTCCTTCAAGTCACCGGTGGCCTGGTAAATCTGGCAACCGATGGTGCACCGCCCGCATTTGGCGCTCATGCGGATAAAATGCTCCAACGCCAGGCGGTAATTGGAGTGTTTCAATATCGCCGCGAAAGCCTCAAGGAAACGGCGCGGCCGGTCGCTTATGTCGTGGTCCTCGACATGATAACGAACGTGCAGCCGCTGCTTTTCGTTTACCTCGGGCTTCCTGATGGATTTGAAAGCTTTTTCTCGCTCTTCGGGTGTAATCTGTTTTGTTCTCATATGCTTTCGTCTATGTTAGTATATTTGTTCTTTTCTCTTTTATATTTATGTCCAGTTTCATGACCACTCCTCGATATGAACCGCTTTTTTATGGCCCTCGACCGGAAAACGAAGGATGGGTATTTTATCCTTTTGAGGCGGTTCCTTTAATGCCATATCCGAAAAGGGCCGGACCAGCTCGATGCCGTACTCCCGGCAGTGCCGGGCAATCTTTTCATCGCCGGGGAAAACAAACACCCGGGAATTGTAAACGGCTTTGGCGCGGTAGTTGAATTCCTCTATTTCCTGGTCGGTGCGGTAGGTATGCGCCCCGCAACAGATGGCTACCTTAACCGGGTTGCCGCAAACCGGGCAGGGTATTTCGGCGACCAGGTCAATCAGCGGGACATCGGCACAGGGGGCCGGATATATCCGGTACCCGTTCTGCTCGAAATAATCCTTGGCCCAGGTAACCAGGTCGCACAGGGCCAGGTTATGCGTTTCCGATGACGCGTCGGGATATGCGTCCGGCGGCGCCAGTTTCCCGGCCAGGTAGTTGTCCAGCGCTTTTTTGACCGTGCCGCTAACATCGGGTATGACCGTTATGTTCAACGAAGTCAACAAATCGAAATAAAAGCCCTCGATGCCGTTGCAGATGACCAGGTCGACATCGTGCACCCGCAGCAACCGTACCCGGTGGTAGCCGTCCGAACCGGAACATTGGGCGGTTTTACGGGAGACTACCGCACGGTTTTCAATCACCGCGATAACAAAATTTGTCGCGGCCTCGAAGCAGGGCGCCACGCGATTACGCAACATTGGTATGGCTAAGTTAATGTTCATTAACCGTATTATGTTGCATGTACCTTGCCGAATGCGATATATTTATATTACTTATTGAATAATAATGAGTTATATGGTATTAGCAATTTAACAAGGTTGCATAATATGCAACATATTTAGGGGATTGCAACT
>Ga0210003_1001972_pt1 | contig 17620 bp, 13 predicted proteins | sample LantaG_FD_182804 | JGI IMG/M metagenome (GOLD analysis project Ga0210003, IMG submission 182804) | Deep subsurface microbial communities from Baltic Sea to uncover new lineages of life (NeLLi) - Landsort_02402 metaG (SPAdes) (version 2) | ecosystem: Environmental > Aquatic > Marine > Oceanic >...
CCTTACCTGTAAGTCGGTAACCATCTGAAATCTCCTGATTTATGGAAATCCAGATAGCTTATTATTTCCGACTAATATCCGGAACTTTTAACTGTCGCCGGACGGTAAGAATGATTGTCGCTGATCAAAAGTCAATGGACAGAGATAAGGGATTGTATTATTGAGACCTTTAAGTTGATCAGGTTATTAGGTCTGAATGATCAGTCGTTAAGAGCCAAGAATGCGGTCATACCGATTGCCTACTACCTGCATAAGAAAACTCATAAAGGGCAGCCTCTTTTCCGGACAATCAATAATCTGGCATATAACCGCAATGAACGAATTGAGATCGGCCGTTGGCTTCACATGGCACTGCTTAAAGGAGTGTTCGGGGGGCAGGCGGACGGAATGTTGACAAAAATACGGAAGATCATCTCCAGTCATCTTGATGCGGAGTGCTTCCCGCTGCCTCAGATTGTCGAAGAATACATGGGCACCAATAAGGATCTCCGCTTCGATGATGAGTATATCTCAAATCTGCTCAACACACAGTATGGCGATTCACGTTGCCGTTCTATTCTGGCGTTGATCTTTCCTGAAATGAATGAGAATTATGTGTTGCATATTGACCATCTTCATCCCAAAGACGCATTCAAAGCAGAGAATTTGAGGGAAGAGGACTTTTTGGCCGACAATCCTGAATTGTTAGCTTTTTATGAAGACCCGATGCATTGGAACACAATTCCCAATTTACATTTGTTGAACTCTTCACAGAATTACTCAAAGAATGATAGCAATCTTCGCGAGTGGTTGATGAACGATAACAACGGATTCAGACAAGAAGATCTTTTGATCGATTCTTCGGTGAGTCTTGAGTTTGATCAAGTTAGGACCTTTTTGAAAAAAAGGCGAAATGCACTTATGAACCGTTTGCGCAGAAAACTCTATGTTTCAGAGGAACCACTTGCCTCTGAAGAAGGAATCGTTGTTGATGAAGAGGACAGTGTAGAATGAATGATCGCATACAAAAGGCGCTTTTAGAATCATTTAATCGTCATCGCATTATCTTTTGGTATGACACTAAGAAAGAACTTCGTCATGACTTTGAGGCTGTCGAATTGCCGGGTGTGGAGAAGATAGAGATTGCTAATAACGAATTTGGGATCAAATATATAATTCTGCGTGAGCAGCCCGATCAGAAGTTTTTGATATACAAGGAAGGCCCTCAGCCTGCCAATATAGATAATTGGCTTTTGGATGTTCAGTTGGCACATGGTGAATTTAGAACTGACCAGGTGGCGATCTGGCTTAGTGAGTTGGGATTAGGGTTGGAATTTTCCGATGTTATTCAGCTGCATATAGACTTTTTTAATGCAGTTAAACGCAGGGAAGCTCTAAAAGAATTGCTGAAATCCGATGATACTCCAGGCATGATTCGCATGAAGATGCTCGCGGTGTGTTCGGGTTCCGGGCCGAGAATCGATGAGGTTATGGAGAGCCTGCTGAGCGAACTGGCAGAAGATCGCGATGAGAAGATAAAGTTGATTCAGCGATGTAATTTAGATGCTTTTGTATGGGAGCAATTGAAACGCTGTTATGGCTATGAATCAGAGACTTGCAGCGTTAAGGATTTTGTCATCGAACTGTTTAAATCGTGTTATGCCATGGAGATAGATGGGAAGGTTCGTTTGACTAGTGATGCGTTGGTATTTTTAAAACGATGGAAGGACAGTATTCGTCATCATAAGGCGTTTGAGAAACTATCTGCTGAATGTGAAGACATTCTCAGTATCGAGCAGGACCTACAGAAAAGGGATTACCGCAGACTTGTTAGCGTGGATTATTTCCATCTGGTAGATCAAAAAATATTGAGCGACTTGGTTAAATGTGTTGCTGAACGCACGATTTCAGCAGGTGATTGTGCTGTATATGTACGTCAAAGACGACAAACCCATTGGTATAAGGACTTTGAAAACCTTTATGAGGCTGTAGATTTCGCAGCTCAGTTTATTAGTACGTTGAATGAAGTCAGCTTGAATATAGACTCCATGGCAGATGGAATTAAAAGTTATAGCAATGTCTGGTTTAAGCTGGACCAATTCTACCGCAAATTCACCTTTCATGTTCAGAGATCCGGGCAAACTTCTCTTTTGGAGCGGTTAGTTGAGCAAATAGAAAATCTTTACTCGAATAACTTCCTACTTAAACTCAATGACAATTGGCAGCAAGTTGTGGACACTGTCGATAAGTGGGGAGCTGCTCCGATTAAATCTCAGAAGACTTTTTTTGTCAACGCAGTTCAGCCGTTCTTGAAGAAAGACAAGAAAATCTGTGTGATTATATCAGATGCCCTGCGATTTGAGATAGGTGAAGAGCTTTTAACCCTTATACGCCAAGAGGATCGCTATGAAGCAAAGGTAGAACCAATGCTCTCAATGCTGCCAAGTTATACTCAATTGGGGATGGCGGCCTTGCTTCCTAATGAAAAAATCTTACTTGCTGAGGATGATTCTGGAACAGTCTCAGTCGATGGAAAAAGCACTCAGGGAACAGCAAATCGAGCAAAGATTCTTGGGCAACTCTGTTCGAAGAAGGCAACGGCTGTACGGGCAAATGAGCTGTTGAAGCTTAACAGAGATGATTGCAGAGCGATTATTCGAGATAATGAGGTGGTCTATGTTTACCATAATAGAATCGATGCTACAGGCGATAAACGAAAATCCGAGGAACGAGTGTTTGAAGCAGTTGAAGAAACTCTCGATGAACTTATAAAGCTTATGAAGAAATTAACGGCTGCTAATGTGAATAATATACTTATAACTTCGGATCATGGTTTTATTTATCAAAATCGGACCATTGATGAAAGCGATTTTGCTGGGGTTGAGGCTAAGGGTGTTAATGTGATTTTCAGGGATCGCCGTTTTGTTCTTGGCAATGGGCTAGTTGATCAAGCAAGTCTAAGAAAGTTTTCTGCCAAAGATGTCGGCCTTGAAGGTAGCTTAGAAATACAGATACCAAAATCCATTAACCGTTTAAGGTTAAAAGGGTCTGGAAGCAGATATGTTCACGGAGGGGCTTCTCTTCAAGAAGTAGTTGTACCCGTTATCCATGTTAATAAAAAACGTCAGAGTGATATTACGTCAGTAGATGTTGATATTCTCAAAGGAACATCATCGGTTATTACTTCAGGCCAACTTGCTATTGCTTTCTATCAGACGCAGCCAGTTGCTGATAAAGTGCAACCACGTTTGCTAACAGCGGGTATTTATAATCAGGAAGGAGAATTGATTTCAGACACGCATAAATTGACTTTTGATTTGATTTCCGAAAATCCGAGAGAACGTGAACTACAGATTCGATTTGTGTTGACACGAAAAGCTGACGAAGTCAATGGGCAGGAAGTGACTTTGCGCCTTGAAGAACAACTGCATGGAACATCACATTACCGTGAGTATAAATCAGTCCGGTATTTAATGAGAAGGTCATTTACCAGCGACTTTGATTTCTAAATGAGGATATTTGTATTATGAATGAACTTGATAAGAAAATTAATGAACATTTTCCAGGATTGGTGGTCCGAAAAGATTTAGTCAAGATGGTCAAGGGTAATGCTATTGTACCTTCATATGTCCTAGAATACCTGCTGGGACAATATTGTGCTACCTCTGAAGAAGCAAGTATCGAGTCCGGAATCGAAACGGTCAAAGAAATCTTACGCAAGCACTATGTTCATCGTAATGAATCAGGCTTGATCAAGTCTGTTATCAAGGAAAAAGGACGCCATAAAGTCATAGACAAAATCAGTGTAGCGTTGAATGATAAAGCAGGTGTATATGAAGCTAGTTTCGCTAATCTTGGTATCAAAAAAGTGTTAACAAGCCCGGATACTATAAAGAAGCACCCTAAACTTCTGGTTGGAGGAGTATGGTGTATTGCCGACCTCGAATACGAATTATGTGAAGACAAAAATACTTGCCCCTGGATTCTTGAGTCTATCAAACCAATTCAATTATCTCAATTTGATTTTGACGGATACTTAGCAGCCCGAGAAAAATTTTCATTGGATGAATGGATCGACTTGTTAATCCAGAGCATTGGATTCAATCCGGAACTGTTAGGCAAACGAAGCAAAATGTTACAGTTGGTTCGCCTGATTCCTTACTGTGAGCGAAATTATAACCTGATCGAATTGGGGCCGAAAGGAACGGGTAAATCACATATTTATTCCGAGTTTTCCCCGCATGGGATATTAATATCTGGAGGTGAGGTTACAGTGCCGAAACTTTTTGTGAATAATGCCACTGGGAAAATTGGTCTTGTAGGATACTGGGATACTGTGGCGTTTGACGAATTTGCCGGAAAGAAGAAGCGAGCTGATAAAGCACTTGTAGACATCATGAAGAACTACATGGCGAATAAATCCTTTTCACGAGGGATAGAGACACTGGGTGCAGAGGCTTCGATGGTCTTTGTGGGTAACACGCAACATACTTTATCTTACATGCTAAAGCATGCAGACCTGTTTGATGAATTACCACGCCAGTACTATGACTCTGCTTTTCTTGATCGTTTGCATTTTTACATACCTGGCTGGGAAATAGATATTATCCGAGGAGAAATGTTCTCAGACGGCTATGGTTTTGTCGTGGATTATCTTGCCGAAATACTTCGATATTTAAGAAACCATGATTATTCACAGAAATACTGTAAACACTTTGAAGTTTTTAGTGACATATCCACACGTGACCGTGATGGTATCAATAAAACGTTCTCGGGACTAATGAAAATACTCTTTCCGCACGATAATGCAACAAAAGAAGAGGTTGAAGATATTTTGAAGTTTTCGATTGAAGGTCGTAAACGAGTAAAAGACCAATTGATGAGAATAGACTCCACATATGCAGCCGTGCGTTTCGGATATACAAGTGATAATGGCAAACAAGTTGTCAAGACACTCGAAGAAGAAGAATATCCACAATATTTCAAGAATGCGGAGAAACAAGATGTAGAGGAAGATATCCGTACTTGATGATTTTCTCTAACTTCCCGAACCAACTTCTCCCTATACTCTTCTCCCTAGCTAATAAAAATAGAATTACCTGAATAAACTTATCATATAATACCATATTTATTACAAGTTTCACTTGACACAGGCCGATAGAGTGTGTATATTCTGATTAGTTGAATAGTAAATAATGATAAGTTTGGGAGATATAAAAATGACTAAACGAAAAAGAGCTAAAAAAAGAGGCGGTTTGGCACCTGATAAGTACCTTTCTGAAGCTCAATTGAAGAAACTACGGCAGAATGTAAAGGACAAAGCTGACCTTGCCCGGATGCGTGGAGGATCCAGAGGAGTTATTGATGAACTGATTATTGAACTATTCATCGGCACGGGACTACGTGCCTCTGAACTGTGCGATCTTAATATTGGTGATCTGCCTGTCAAACACGGTAAAGACTGCATCTGGGTCCGGGACGGCAAAGGCAAAGTGTCCCGAACGGTCGATATTTCCGAGAAGATCAAGAAACGGCTTGAGCGGTTCATAAAGCTGTACCGCAAGGGAGCAAAAGCCAAATCCCCGCTGTTGGTCAGTGAGCGAGGTGGTCGCATCATTTACCGCAGCGTATACGCCAAGGTCAAACGTATAGGCGATCAGGCCGGCGTCGGGAAGTTGCATCCCCACATGCTGAGGCACACATATCTGACAAGGCTATACAACGTCGAAAAGGACCTGCGGTTTGTCCAGGACCAGGCCGGACACGCCAGCCCTACGACGACGGCCATCTATGCTAAAACGAACAATACGGCCCGCAAGAGGCAGGTGGAGGCACTGGATGAGGAGTTGTGAGGTGCTTTTGATACCTTATTTTAAAAGTATTAACCCATATTCTATTACCTTAAAAGCAACCGGGGCCTATACCGAATCATTCAGTATAGGCCCAGAAATGTTGCTAATTGGTTACCCGCCATATCACATCTTATGGCTGCGGTTCCGGCTCCGGCCGTTCTCTATATAACCTGATGTCATCAAAGTACACTTTCCCTGAACCGCCGGGGATTGTGATGTTGCCTTGAGTGCCCAGGCCAATCGCTATTTTGTCAACGTCGGCCAGGTCTAAGCCCTGATCGGCAAATACCGAAAGCGGAATAACCCACTCGGTCCAGGTCTCTATCGTTGCCGCGGCCGGATCATCGTGGACTACCACTGTCGGCGCACCAGTGCTGTTGGATACGGCAACATACAGCGGTTCAACGGCGTTGCTCGCGATACCGACATCCTGGTTCGACCACTGCGGACCGACCGTGCCGGTAATCGTAATGTTGGAGAATATGGCCTGGCACGTTGTACTGACATTGTGGCTGGTCAATGCCATACCCACATAAACATTCGAACTCATCGAAATACTCTGTGAATTCCATGACATGGACTGCCATGTGGATCCGTTACTGGAGTAGTAGCCTCTGAAGTTACCTGCGATATCACGCTCCAGTTTCACCCAGTATGGAGCAACAATTGCCGTCTGCTCAATTGTCGCTACACTTGTATCACTCGTCGCGCCCGTATCTGTCTCAGCCCGGGCCTGGAATCTGCATCCGTTTGTCGAAGTACCGTCGACGTTGGTGGGCGTTATGTAAACGGCAGCGAACTTCGAGCCGGCTCCGAGCGTCTCACGGATCATTACACCGGCCTTGGCCCAGTTGTCGGTCTGCTCGACGCTCTCGACTCTCGCTACAATCGAACCTGGGCCAGTGAGCACCTTCGAGGCAAAGTGGAATTCATCCGCCGAGTTCCAGATATCCGCGCCGGATGCGGTCATTGTGTAGGTGCCAACCGGGCCCTCTATGAAGCTGCCGACCGATGCCGGATTACCTCTGAACCACAGCGACAATTCAGTTGTTTCGTGCCTGATCCAGTCACGCGGATCTGTCAACGTATACTCCACTTCGGAATAGTAAGCAAAACCCTGCTTGTTATTGTCGTATCCAAGCGGCATTGATTTAAAGCCGCCGGACACAATAGTCTCCTCGGTATAAGAAGCTGTGGTTTCATCGCCGACTGCAGCGCCGGTTCCGTTACCGCCGAAGAAAATCTCAGTGCCAGGCGCACCGTAGCCAAGCCCATCATGCCAGGCGTACCATATCTGATTGTCATTGGCATCATATACCTCGAAATCATCGATAAGAATGAAATCCGCCACCATAAAGCTCCATACTCTGCCCTTGGTGACCGTACCATCGGTGTTATTCTCATCGACACGCCAGTAGTAAGGCCCGCCGCCCCACTCTACACCTTCGGGCGGAGTATAGCTCGTGCTGGCTTGAGTGCCTCGATATATGCCTGTCGTATCGGAGGCGTCGGCATTAGTCACGGCATCTTGATCAGTGCCGAAATACACATCATGCTGCGATGCCATGTCTCCGCTCATCCAGCTTAGAGGCATGGCGTTATCGATGTCCGAAGTCGAACCTTTGGCCGGACTCGCCTGCCAGGCAAGCAGCGGATCTATTCTCATAACAAGCTGAATCTCCTGCTGTGTCAGTACCTTGTCATAGATGCGTACATCGTCAATCAGGCCGACGAAGGGCGCGTTGTGCCAGGGTGATTCACCAATTCTGACCACGCCCGTGGCGGACGTATCTATAGGCTCATCCAGTGAGTCGGCGGTGGCGTCCAACTGGCCGTCCACGTACAGCAACGTGTCCAGGGCGTCCGGCGTACCGTCATCCTCGAACGTTACGGCCACGTGATGCCATTGCCCGTCGGCGATATTTGTAACGCCATAGTTGTACCCGCCGTTGACTTCCACCCGCAAGCCGTTTGTAGCGTCGGAACGTATCCTCCACTTTTGCCCGGCGACATTCAGTCCCCAGGAAAGGATGGTTCGGTTGGGTGTCGTTGTCCGGACCCAGGCGGTCGCCGTTCGCGGATTGGCGCCTGTTATACCCTCGTAGCCGGTCATCTCCACGAAATCACCCGGGCCTGTGAATTCCAGGGCGCCGAGATCATAACCATCAGCCCAAAACGTGCCGCCCTGGATTGCACCGTGATGACCATAACCCGATCTGTCTACGCCTGTAAGACCGGTACCTTCATTGAGCGACCACCATGCGGCAAGACTGGGGTCACCCGTCATAGGTATGACGGGTATGGTAGCAAAGCTCCAGACATCGCCTTTGTTGGTACCTGCGCCGTCGAACTCATCAATCCGCCAGTAGTAAATCTTTTCCAATTCAAGGGACTCGGGAGAATAGGTTGTCTCTACACTCGGCAAACCACCTGTGGCATTATTCACATCGTCAAAATTGTCACCGAAATACACATAGTGAAGCTTAGAATCGAGACCAGCGGTCCAGCTAAACGTCACGTTTGGATCCACATATTCGAGATCATCAGACGGACCGGGATTATAGGCTTTGAGAGGAGGAATCCAAAAGCTCCAGACGTCGCTTTTCCATGGACTATTCGGCTCTGCTTCGTTGACTTCATCGATCCGCCAGTAGTACGTCGTACCCGGAACAAGGCCCTCCGGATAAGCACCTCCGGGAAAGCCGGCCGTGTAAAATGTTGACGCCTGATTACCTTGGAACGTCTCACTCTCATTCGTTGCTTCGTTCACATCATCTAAGTTATCTCCCAAATACACATCATGCGAGTCTGCAAGATCTCCCGTCGTCCAGGACAGGCTCACCCACGTGTCCGTAAGCATAGTACCATCAGCCGGGTCTGGTCTGCGGGCGTGCGGCAGTTTGCCGGCCGCACTGTTCATGATTACCTGAATCTCGTCCGCCGTCAGGGCATGATCATAGACTCGTAACTCATCAATTATACTAGCCAACCAGTTGTCGCTGTTCCTGTTAACGCCGATGGCAAATTCATTGAACGTCCTTTGGGAATCGCTCATGGTTGCGGTTGTAGCCTCTTCGCCGTTGTAGTAAAACGTTCCTGTGCCGGCCTCGAATGTCAAAGCTAAATGAGTCCATTCCGTCGTGGCCGGGCCGAAGAATTGTCCACCAGGATTAAGGCGATAGTTGCCGGGATTTCCGCCATCTACGTCGAATTGAATCCCCGCACTATTGGGCGTATGGTTGGTAAAACAACTGCTGTAGTTGTCCTGTCCCAGACTATCGGCCTTGACCCATATTGCTATCGTGCCGGCCTCCCATACTGTGGCCCCCCCGGGGATGGTATAGACGACCGAATCGGCGTCGGTGTCGCCTCGGAAGTGCAGGCCCCCTCCGAAGTACCCGTCCACCCACTCGGGAGCACCGTTAAAGGTTCCGTCATTGCCGTTGCCGGAGACGTCTGTCGCAATCGTCCCGGAACCATCTTCCAGCGACCAGTGTACTACCAGGTCTGCCGGGGCATTGCCGGCAAACACCAGCAACAAAATTGATGAAATTAAAAAAAACAACTTTTCACACATAATCAGACCTCCTTCAAAAAAGATACAAACGATTATAGACCGAAATTTCCCATATACACTTCACTGAAACACTCCCGCAAGCTTCAAGTCTCATAATAACATAATTTCATTTCAGTATGAACAATATTCTGGCAGAATCAGTGAGTTTTTTTGCAACAAAACGCCAACAGAGATAAGAAAATACATCGAAAAGTCACTTTTTCCGACTATTGTGGCATACCGCTACCCACTCATTGTAAATCAAGAGCAAAACGGGGCAAAGCGTTGCCAAAAGCGAAAGCCCGAAAGTAAAGAGAGATTCAATCCCCTAATTATCGGGAAGCTGCATCCCCACATGCTCCGGCACACGTATCTGACCAGGCTATACAACGTCGAAAAGGACCTGCGGTTTGTCCAGGACCAGGCCGGACACGCCAGCCCTACGACGACGGCTATCTACGCTAAAACGAACAATACGGCTCGCAAGAGGCAGGTGGAGGCTTTGGATGAGGAGTTGTGAGGGACTTCTGATATTTCACGGGAGCCGTAAGAAAGTTTTCTTGGAGCTGACATTTCCCATATTAATCTGTAAATTGTCGTCAGACGGTTGGGTGGCAACCTCATAGCCAAAGTCTTTGTGGATGGTAAATATAGGATAAGCCATCCCCAACCCATTCGACTTCGCTCAGGGGAGCGCTTCGCTTGAGGCTGCCACCCTTCCAAACTACCAAATCAAATTTGACAAAACTACTAACTACCTGGATAGTATTTCGATACCGTTGATTTCGGGATTCTGTATGTTCAGGGTAAATCCGATAGCCAGTTGACCATTAGTTACAGCCACATCTTCGATTGTCTTAACCGCGGGCTTCTGATAACCGCCGCCGTCCTTAAAGGGATCGAAATCCTTCAGGACGGCCTGGTCGTTAATTGTCACAGAGAAAACCCGTTCGCCTTCTGACGTTATGCCGTCATACGTTTCGGCAAAATGCAGCCGGACGATATATTTGCCGTTGGGGATGGTGAATTTATATCCCTCCATGCTGTAGCGTTCGGTCTCGTAAATCTTTGGTGCATCGGTACCTTCAATACCCAATTCACCACGGTCAACGATCAGGCCATCGACGGCACCCCATTTCCCGTCGGGTTCCATGCCCTGGTCGGCAAGCCATGTGTTACCGGCCTTGTCGGTATAAGGTTCGGTGGCTCCGCAATTAATCCGAAGCGTCAATTTGGTGCTTTCGACCTTTTTAGTCTTTTTTGGCGTCGGCTGCTTCTGCCGTTTGAACTCTAATGTCGTTCCCGGATCATCATCGAGCGCACCATATTCGTCCAGCCCGTACAGGTCCAACTTCATCGTGTTGGCATCGACATTCGAATAGACGAATCCCATCCTGGAAACCTCGCCGTATTCACCGGCATGCTCGCTTTTCATGATGGCTTTGTCGTACTCGGCTTCCCAGATGCCCTTGCCGTTTCCACCTCTGGAATCTACCCCTATTTGGACCACCTGCTCCTCGGCAGCCTTGAAGAAGATGATGCCGTGATACTCGAAGTCGAATCCTTTGAAATGTACGCTAAGTACGTGCGGTTTCAGCTCCCATTTGTATTCGATCGCGTACTTTTGGCCGTCGGGTGACTCGCCGGCCCATTTGCCGACGATCCATTCGCTCCCTGACTGTTCCATCAGGGATCCCAGGCTCTCCTGAGCCGATGCGGCGGAACTCCAGATGATAAGACCGACTGTCGCTGCCAGAAAAATCTTTGTCACTTTGTTCTTCAGTACTGTTTTTTGTGGATTCATTTTGCTTGGTTCCTTTCTTTTGTAGTGAATTTATAATTAGTGATTATACTTGTTAACTGGGATTTCCTATATGACATTGTATCTCCTTGCTCAGATACACCGCTGAGCCTCATTTTCAATAGAATAACAAATCTGTTTTAAAATTCAAGTTTTTCGATGTTACTCGAAGTCTTTTTAGCCAGAATAGTCGTAAAAAATACAAATTTCTCAGCTCATAATTGGTTTTGAGACGTATCGCAATCACCAAAGCAGTTAGAAAACCATGTTTTTACAGTCATGTTCAGCATCATCCAGGCTGGCCAGAAATTTAACAGGAGCAGCAAGAAGGTTTTCTTGGAGATTAGGCTTGAGGTGGTTCTGACTATAGATCTCTGAGTAATCGCTTAACATCAACACACTTCGAGAACTCGATATAGAATTGCTCGATTTCAGGCATTTTTTCAAGTCGTTTGATATGTTCTTTGCTGGTTTGTTTGCGTTCCTTAATGGACTTTGTCCCATCTTGAATTACTCGCCAATAACTTCCTAACAAATCATATGCCGATCTCAACACGTCCTCGAACGTCCTGAAAACCTGGGTGTTGGGTTCACATATGTATGTAAGCCTCTCAACCATTGCGTCATATGTTCGAAGGTCAGTCCATACCGTAAATATCTTGTTGTGTAGATCAAAATGGAGTTTCTTTTCGACTTCTGGTAATTCCCAATTGCCACCACATTCCTCAAGCACTTTCGAAGCAACCAAAAAGCCTGGTAGAGAGAGTACCCAAGTCTTGTAAGCTTCATTCCGTGTAAACTTGAGCAGACCGTAATCCCTAAGCGTGTTGGCCGCGAAACGGGTATTAGTGAAACAACGAACAACGCCGGTTTGAGTTTTCTTAAAGTCCAAGAACTCAAGCTGATCCCATATTTTTTCAATAAATCCGCTGATAATATCATAGATGTGATATGATCGCTTATGGTAAATGAGAAGAAATAAAAGCAGCATTGGCTGAAGCTGAATTGGTGGAGTACCGCTTCCAAGAACATCGTACTTGGGAGGAAAACAATAGCGAAGAGTACTCTTGTCTTTAAGGGCTTGACCCTGGACGAACATTTCCAGAGGTAGCTTATTTTCAATATATCTATACTTTACACGCAGGCTTTCCAATGCTCTATCGAGAATATCTAACTTGTCTTTAAAGTTTTCGCAATCCGGTGGATCACCTTCAATATATATCCATTCGTCAATTAGCTGTTTGAGTTGCTCAAAATAAATATGGGCTGGTTCTTCTCGCATAGCGCCGATCCTTATAAACCAAAGTTAATGTCCAGGCGGTGCTGAAATAAAAAAGGGGCACCACTATGTCATGCCCCATTAAGGCCCGCCAGAGCCTACCCGAAACACGCAAGCGATGCCCCGTATGGGGCACCGATCCTTTTGCGTTTTCGAGTTTCCAAAACTGGCGGTTTTGACTGGACGCCAAAAGTTCAGTGAACTTTCCTATTCAATTGTCAAAATTACTGTACCTCTTTTCTGGCAGTAAATCAAGACCAAACAGGGTAAATGATTGCCATAAGAGCCGAAGTCACATAGAATTAAGGGTATGGGAAACGTTGAAAATTTACGCAAAGCTGTGATACTCCTTGAACGCTTGAAGGAATTTGTCTCACTGAAGTCCGAATCTGCGTGCCAAGTGAGAAGGGAAGCGTTCAGGTTTTTGGTGAAATACTTAGGGCTACTCAATGAGGTCAGGGGGAAGTATGGCATTCACGGGTCTTTAGAGGAGCCTCTGAGGCAACTTGAATACCTCGCCAATAAAAGCAAGACAAAAGACCTGGGGGCCTATGTTACCTTGGATCGTGACATTACACAACCAAAGCTGTCGGATGGAGAACGGTTGTCTTTCATCGATCAATTGAATCTGTGGGCGAACAAAATAGAAGGATCGAAGGACCCGGGCCGAAGTAAATATACACCTGAGAAAATCAAGAATATGCAGACTTCATTCAATAACCACTTTGATGAAGACAAGGGTGTGAAACATGCTTGGGAGTGTGTTGCGGAAGAGCACGGTCTCAAGAACGGAAAGGCGGCTGAAATGGCTGTCCGGCGTCACTTGAAACAGAACAAATAACAAAATCAATTTGTTATTTATGTTATCTATTACAATTCAAAAAACTTTTTTTGTGTAATTACCCTGCCAAACGTCACTTATAACTGACAGCTAAGCACCATTAAAATAACAAGCTAAAATAATTTGTTCTCTGTTTTAATTGCTTCTGTAATGACAATACTTTTTTAGGAGTAATTAAGATGAACAAAGAAAACACAAATCAAACCTGCCAACTGTTGAACGCAAAGACTCTGGGGCAAATGTTGAGTTTGTCGAAGCGTCAAATTTTCCGCCTCAATTCGTGCGGGAAAATTCCAAAACCAATTCGGATCGGCGGCGCTGTGCGTTGGTCCGCTGAGGAAATCTCAGCGTGGTTGTCTGCTTCAGCTCCTGACCGAAGGACCTGGGAAGTTATGAGGGAAGCCCAAAGATGATTTCCGAGAAAATGAAACGAGTCAATAAGAACAATCCTTGCCCGATTTGCGGCAAGCACGATTGGTGCCTGGTTGCACAGGACAAATTAGCGGCGATATGTCCCAGAACGCCGGACGGATCGGTCAAAGAGATACCCGGTTCTGGATTCCTTCATATCCTTAGAGACAGGCACGACAGGCACAATAGACACAAGCAAGGTGTCAGAAGACGACAATTGTTGAAAAGTGCTCCTACGGCGTCGGGTGAAGTGAAGGATTATGGACGGTTGGTGGAGAGCTACAAACAGCGATTTTCCGCCGACGGCCAGGAGTATCTGGCTCGATATCTTGGCCTGTCTGCCCGAAGTCTCCGGATGCTGAATGTCGGTTGGGATGGCAAGGCATTTACTTTCCCCATGTCTAATGATTTCAGCCAGATAATCGGCATCAGGCGGAGGTTCCCCAACGGCCAGAAGGTATCGCTCAAGGGCAGTAAAACCGGGCTCTTTATCCCATGCGACCTTCCTGCCGGCGGTCTCCTTCTTTTATGTGAAGGCCCCTCTGATACGGCAGCAGCCTTGGACTTAGGTTTCGCAGCAGTCGGTAGGCCAAACTCGAACAGCAGAACCGATATGGTGTTGAGGTTTGCTAAAGGCAGGGACATTGTAGTTGTCGGAGACAACGATAAAGACGACGCTGGCAAGAAAGGAGCAGAGAAACTGGCTGCTAAGCTGGCATTGCACTGTCCGAGCGTCAAGACGATATTTCCACCGGATGGTATTAAGGACCTGAGGCAGTGGCTCAATTCAGGGCTCACTCCAGAATTACTGCAAAAAGCAATTTCGGCCAGCAGACCCGTCGGTATTAAGCTCAGGCTCAAACACCTCGGAACAGACACGGAGACATACAATGGATGATGTTCAAGTAGATATTGCTTTTGAGCCTAATAAAATAGGAAGCACCAAAGGCCTCCTGATAGTTCAGCAAGGCAACAAGGTATTACATTCTGATCGTATCGATATAGCGAAAGCCAAAGATAGAACAGCCTTTCTGAATAAGCTCAAGAAGTTATGTCTCAGCATCGACACGGACACTCTTCGAGAGAGTATGCTTGAAGAAGTGAAAAAGGCATCTGCGGAGAAGGTCAAACCCGATTCAGAATCACCCACAGAATTGGACATTAGCCGAATTGTTCGCCCGAGCCTGTTTCACGTTCCGGAAGTATCCGGCTTGCTCATCCCTGTGGCCCGACTTAACGAAGAAAACGAGGTTGAAGGCGGTTGGATGCTTTGTATCCAATGGGCCGATGGAAGAAGGCAGTATTTGAACTTGGGCGAGTATCTCGAACTCAATGATGATCTCAAGCTCTGGTTCCATCCCATTCCCTGGCCCCCATTACCGAATACTTTGCCGAGGTGGTCACGAGAAGGCCGGGCTAAATGGCTGGATGGATATGTGCCCCAGATAGAATTGATCTTCAAACGCCTGTGCGAGCGGTTTGCCTATTTTTTAGAATTTCCCATAGATGAGGCTATAGGTGTTACCGCCACCCTGGCGTTATGGACGATTCTAACTTACGTATATCCTATCTTTTCTGCTGTGCCATATCTTTCCATCGGTGGCCCTCTCGGTAGTGGCAAGAGCAGAATATATGAAGTGCTAAGCCTGGTCATATTGAATCCCTTACACTCATCAAACTTGACTGCCCCATGCCTATTTAGAACTCTTCACGCTCAAGGCGGCATACTTCTTCTCGATGAGGCGGAGCGATTACGCGACAAAACTCCTGATGCAGGTGAAATACGTAGCGTTCTACTCAGCGGATACAAACGTGGTGCCCAAGCCCATAGGCTGGAAAAGGTTAAAGACTCTTTTGTGCCGGTTGCTTTCGATGTGTACGGACCTAAGGCGATAGCCGGTATCTCAGGTTTGCCGGCCGCCCTGGCATCCCGCTGCGTGAAAATTATGATGTTTCGGGCCGGGAAGCACTCGCCGAAACCGAAACGCCGTATAGATCCCAATGCGAAAATATGGTCCGATCTCCGTGATGACTTGCATGCTATGGCCCTGACAATGGGTGCTTCGTTCATAAGAATAGCTGCTTGGCAGTCGCCGTGCAAGGATCTTAATGGACGCGATCTGGAAGTCTGGCAGCCGCTGCTGGCAATGGCAAAGTTGGTGGAAGAAGCTGGGGCCACAGGGTTGCTGGAGATCGTTGAAAAGCATGCGCTTAGATGTATTCAGTCTGTTAACGAAGACGTCGTACCGGAGTCAGATGAGATCCTGCTGAGACTTCTCAGTGGGAAGGTTGAAGACAGCCAGCAGGGAATTACAGCCGGGGAACTGCTTATAGCTGCCGTGAACGATGCCCCGGCAGTATTCAGCCGCTACAGCGCGCGTGGCGTCAGTGCTATTCTCAACAGGTACGGCATCAAAAGTCACAGGAGCGGAGGAAAACGGTACTTTTGTCCAACACATAGTCAGTGGCAAGCGATTGAAGAGTCTTATGAGATTGATTTGGGATTCACAAAACCAGATGGAGAAACAACTGACAACGATTAGCATCCGGATGCATTTGGATCGTGCCTGTTGTGCCCATTGTGTCTGTTCATAGGAGATAAGAAAGTGAGTTTTGATGCAAAAGAGTTCCTGCAATCGTTATTCGGAATGGTAGTTCCCGTAGAATTGCCGTCCGAATGGCTTGAAGACTATCAAGATCGGCTCGCTATTCTCGAAAACGCTGGAGGTTTGACAAGGGAAGAAGCGGAAGCCCAGGCTTTACAGGAAATCATGGAGAGAATAAGAGATGCAGAAAGAATATGACAAAAGTCAAGATTCTTCTGAGAACATACTTGAACATATTCAAGTAATCTTGTATATTTACATTGTGAGGTATAAATAGTAATGTTGTTGATTATGATTGTTAAGACTATCCGAAAACATATAAAGGCTTGTGGCAAGACCCGATACCTGATTAGCCAGGACACGGGCGTGGACGAAGCTACGCTATGCCGGATAGTCGCAGGCAAGGCATGTTCGACAGAGACGGCGGATATTCTGCTCAAGTATTTCGGGTTGACAATTGCTAAAAAGAGCAAGAAAAGAGGCAAATAGAATGGCAAGCGTATTCAAACGTAAACGCAAAGTGAAGCTGGCCAGCGGCAAGGCCGTTACGAGGCAGTCGGCAAAATGGCACATTAAATATGTCGATGCCGATGGTATCGAACGACGCGTCCCAGCATATAGGGACAAAATAGCCAGCCAGCAACTGGCCGCCAAACTTGAAAAGGAAGTAGAACTGGCAAAAGAAGGGGGCGTTGATCGATACAAAGAACACCGAAAAACATCGCTTACAGAGCATCTTGAGGATTTTAAGAAATCACTATCGGCAAGAGCTAATACTAAAGAACACGTTATGCTAACCTTTCGGCGTGCAAAAAACGTTATTGAAGGTTGCGGATTTGCCACTTGGAATAATATACAGGCAAGCAAAGTACAGAGCTACGTTGCGAGTCTGAGAGATGGCAAGAATGGTATTGGTGCTTCGACATTCAATTGCTATCTGAAAGCTGCCAAACAATTCTGCAAATGGATGGTTCAGGATCGCCGGGCCAGCGAATCGCCAATCGAATATTTGAAGTGCGAGACTGTTCGGAAAGTTGTCGATGAAGAGCACCCGCGACGTGCATTGGAGATAGACGAACTAAGGCGCTTGTTGGAAGTAACCAATGCCGGGGTCAAGCGTTTCGGTATGACCGGCTACGAAAGATATTTGCTGTACCGCTTGTCGGCTGAAACGGGGCTCAGAGCCAATGAGCTAAGGAGTCTGAAGATATGTTCTTTTGACTTCGACAACTTCATTGTCCGTGTCTCAGGGGCGAACACCAAGAACAAACGGGAGGCCGTACAGCCGCTCAGAC
>Ga0210003_1001973_pt1 | contig 17619 bp, 14 predicted proteins | sample LantaG_FD_182804 | JGI IMG/M metagenome (GOLD analysis project Ga0210003, IMG submission 182804) | Deep subsurface microbial communities from Baltic Sea to uncover new lineages of life (NeLLi) - Landsort_02402 metaG (SPAdes) (version 2) | ecosystem: Environmental > Aquatic > Marine > Oceanic >...
ACGGTGGGATTATTGAAAATTATATAGGTACATCTGCTATAACTCACACTTTCCCAGTTGCCGGAATTTACACAGTATCAATTAAAAAGAATACGTGGTCGGGGTCTATGATCTTTAATAATGGTGGCGACCGACGAAAACTTATCAGCATTACACAGTTTTCCACTCAAATTACTTTTAACAATACTGTTGGAATGTTTTATGGGTGTTCAAATTTAAATATATCATCTGAAGTTGAAATGAAATTTAGTTCAAATAACTTTACTCGAATATTTAGAAATTGCACTTCATTAAATATTGAAGACTTTAATTCGTGGGATACTTCAATAGTTACAGATATGACTTCTGCTTTCCATGGCTGCACTAATTTTAATGGCAGCATAGACCAATGGGATATGTCTAGTGTCGCAAGCATGAATCAATTGTTTACTGATGCTAGAAACTTTAACGGTTTAATTGGTGGCTGGAATACATCTAGTCTCACAACTATGCCGCAAATGTTTCTAGGTGCAATCAATTTTAATAAGCCTATTGGTGGGTGGAATACCTCTAATGTTACAAATATGACTGGTGTGTTTACCAATGCAACAAGTTTTGATCAGCCGATTGGAACTTGGAACACATCCAGTGTTACAAACATGGCTGGTTTGTTTCGAGGTGCAACAAGTTTTGATCAGCCGATTGGAACTTGGAATATAACGAGTGTTACAAGTATGTCTATTATGTTCACTGGTGTTACCCTTTCGACAGTAAATTACGATTCTTTATTAATCGGATGGGAGTCTCAAAATGTTAAAAATAACGTAAGTTTTGATGGTGGAAACTCTAAATACACTTTAGGAACTCCAGCCGAAACAGCGAGACAAGATCTTATTACTGACCATAGTTGGTCAATTATTGACGGTGGGGGAGTTTGATGAATAAACACACAGCAGAAAATAATTGCTTTTTTATAGCAAAAAATCCTAGCTATCACTATGGCGAACTACTCAAAGATCAAATTATTAACACTGGTCAGGGGAATTTGCAGATTTTTGCATTATTTGATGATTGGCGATCACATCTTTTGACTGATAATATTATCACTGAAGACCAAGAGTACATTAATTCTGATTGGTCTACGTCACAAACAACAATCGAGAAGTAAATGTTTAGAGGAACAAGAGACATTGAAGAAGCTTCTGTACAGGAGCTGATGGATAGACCACCTGATTATACATCAGAGCAGTGGGAACAACTATCAGGGGATCAAGTTGATGTAATCAATATCCCATACGAGCCACGGCCATTCCAAGCTGTGCTTCACAGAGAACTAAAACGATTTAATTTATTAGTATGCCACAGACGTTTCGGTAAGACAGTCTTCTCTATCATGGAGATGGTTGATCGTGCGCTACGTAATGAACATAGAAATCCTCAGTATGCGTACATTGCGCCTACATATGGGCAGGCAAAAAGAGTAGCTTGGGAATATATCAAGTACTACTGTGGGAGCATCCCTAACGCCAAAGCAAATGAAGCTGAACTTCGTGTAGATATCATCCGAGACAGGCCTGACGGCACACAAGATAAAATCAGATTCATGCTTCTTGGTGGTGAGAACCCAGATAGTCTAAGGGGTTTATACCTTGATGGCTGTGTATTAGATGAATATGCTCAATGTCCTCCAATGATTTGGGGTGAGATCATTAGACCTGCTCTATCAGATAGAAAGGGTTGGGCTATATTTATCGGTACTCCTAAAGGAAAGAACCATTTCTTTGATATGATGGAACTGTATCGTAAGCTTATGTCGGAACATAACGATAATTACTTTGCGGCTGTGTATCGTGCGTCTGAGACGGGCGTTGTAGATGCAGAGGAATTGGTTGATGCTCAGTCCACTATGACCGAAGAGGAATACGCTCAGGAATACGAGTGTGATTTTGCTGCAGCTTTGATCGGTGCATATTACGGTAAGTACATCAATGAGATGATTGCTCAGGATAGAATACGTGACTTCGAATATGATCCAAGCACTCCTGTCAGAATGGCATTTGACCTTGGGATATCGGACTCTACAGCAATATGGATGTACCAAGTTGTTGGTAGAGAGGTACGTATTATTGACTATATTGAGAATGAGGGTGTAGGATTAGAGTGGTATGTAAAAGAGATACAAAGTAAGCAGTATCTTATAGATCCCTTCGGAACAGCTTTACCTCACGATGGTGCAGCAAGAGAACTAGGGACAGGGAAGACACGGCAGGAACAACTGGAAGAATTAGGGCTTAGGTCTCATATAATTCCAAGACAAAGTATCATGGATGGTATTGAGGCGGCAAGGATGCTGCTAAAAAAACCAACAGTGTACATACATAAGACGAACTGTGAGAAGGGTATTAAGGCATTATCTAATTACCAAAGACAATTCGATAGGAAGAAAGGTATCTTCCTTGAGAAGCCGCTACATAACTGGGCTTCAAACGGTGCCGATTCATTTAGATATATGGCACTTGACTTAGACCTACCTGATCGTAGTATGATGGTAGTTGATCCCCAAGCACAACAAGCTCAGGGTGACTATGATGAATTTAACTAGGAGGCTGTTATCGATCCAATAACAATGGCAATACTTATAGGTGGCTCTGCTGCTATATCCGCATACCAAACCAATCAGCAGACTAAGGCAGCTAATGCAGCAGCTCAAGATCAAGAGAAGCAGATGGTTGCTAATCAGAATAAAATGGTAGAAGATAGTTTCAAGAAACAAAGACAAGCAAGAGGACTAGGGCAACAGTCTATGAGTCCTGCAGGTAATCTGGCTTCACAGTCTGGTGCAGTGCTAACGTCTACGACTAACGGAAACGCGTCAAGCTTAATGTAGGACATATATGTATAACGAAAAAAGTAAAGAGCAGGCCAGACAACTTCTTCAAGAGTTCGATAGAATGAAGGGAAGGAGAGTAAACTGGGATACATACTGGGAAGATCTGGCAGAATATTTCATTCCTAGAAAGGATAATGTCTATGGATATAAAATTGAAGGTGAAAGAAAACACAACAGATTGTACGACTCAACAAGTATCCAAGCCGCTGAGCTTCTTGCAAGTTCTCTTCATGGTATGCTTACAAACCCTAGCTCTCTATGGTTTGATTTGTCTACTGGGACTACAAAGCTAGATGACGATAAAGATGTACGCCAGTACTTACAGGACTGTGTACAGATTCTTATAGATACACTTAACCAATCTAACTTCCAAGAGGAAATACATGAGACATATCTGGATCTTGTAGGGATTGGTACTACTATTTTACAGATAGAAGAAGATGAAATCAACGATGTAAGGTTCAAGTCCTCGCCAATTTATTGGAGTTATATTGAGGAAGATGAGCGTGGTGTAGTTAATCAAATCGGTCGTAAGATTGATATGACTTGGCAACAGATCGTACGTAAGTTTGGTGAAGATATATTCAAGAGTGATGAGCTTATGGATATACATGACTGTATTAAAAACAAGCCTCACATGAAGGAAGAAGTTATCTACATGGTTAAGCCAGAAGATGCTAATGATCCTAAGAATACTAAGTTTGTTGGTACGTATACATTAAGAAAGAAAGACGTAATGCTTAAGGAAGTTACATATCAGTCATGGCCATTCGCTGTGCCTAGATGGACTAAACTTAACGAAGAAGTATATGGACGATGTCCTGCAATGAAATCACTACCAGATGTTAAGATGCTTAACGCTGTAATGAAGACGGTTATCCGTGGTATGCAGAAAGCTATTGATCCACCTTTAATGGTTCCGGATAATGGTTTCCTACTTCCTATACGTACAACGCCGGGCGGCACAAACTTCTACCGTACAGGTATGAAGGATAGAATAGAATCTTTTCCAGTAGCAGCAAGACCAGATATAGGTTTGGATTTTGTTGACAATATCCGTGGTAGGATTAGAGAACATTTTTTTGTAGATCAGTTACAATTAATTCAACAGAGGGACATGACAGCTACTGAGGTAATGGAGCGTTCTGATGAACGACTACGTTTCTTAGGGCCTATCCTTGGGAGACTTAATAATGAACTACTTAAACCTATTATTGATCGCGTGTTTGATATTCTTACTCGTAGAGGTAGGTTTCCCAAACCTCCTGAGCTATTAAAAGATTCTAACGATATTAAGATTGTCTACACATCTCAGATAGCTAAGGCTCAGAGAACAGGCGAGGCAAATACTCTTACTAAAGTACTACAGGCTACAGGTCTTTTACTTGAAGCTCAGCCAGATGTACTGGATAATATCAACGGAGATGAGGTATTACGCCACAACGCTAAGATATTTGGATTACCAGAGACGATGCTTAACTCTAAGAAACAGGTAGAGGGTACGCGTAAGGCTAGAGCTGAGCAGCAACAGGCGGCAGCGCAAGCACAGCAAGATAATATGAACGCTGATACTCAGCAAAAACAGGCGGCAGCAAACAACCAAGGATAATTAAATGGAAGAGGAACAACTTCAAAAAGAAGCGGCTACGAGATTAGCTGCGTACAGGGATTTTTTAAGTACAGAACAGGGTGAATTAATACTTGAAGATTTAAAAAATGCCTGCCACTATAATACAACTACAATGGCAGAGACACCATACCTTACCGCTTTCAATGAGGGTAGGAGAAGTGTCGTCATGCAGATAATAGAAACAGCGCAACTAACACCAGACCAAATTAAAAAGGTAACTGGACAAGTAGAAGTAGAAACACAGCCGGATGATGACTTTGGTCTCGACGGTGATATAGCATAAGGGGAACATATGTTTAAGAAATTTGAAAGAAAATTAGAAGAAGCTGATGACTTAGGTGGAGGCGGGGCAGGTGGTATCGGTGATGATGCACCTCCTGTTGATGATGGCGGAGCACCTCCTATTGATGATGGCGGAGCACCTCCAGAATTTACTGGGCCTGCTTGGGCAAAAGATCTACAGCTAGATGCAGATATATTAAACGATCCTAGTTTAAAAGCTATCAACGATCTGCAATCACTAACTAAAAGTTACGTACATGCACAGAAAAGAATTGGTCAGAAGGGAACAATAATCCCTACGGAAAACTCTACTCAAGAAGAATGGGACACATTCCACCAAAAAATGGGAGTTCCTCTAAAAGCAGAAGAGTATAACGAGGCAATGAAGTTTACTTCTAGAGAAGAGGGCGGTCAGTTTGACGACAGCTTTAACCAGTTGTTTGCATCTAAAGCTCACGAACTTAGAGTACAGCCTAGCCAAGCTAAAGAAATGTACGATTTCTTTAACGACCAAGCTAAGTCAACGGCTGAGAATTTCATGGAAACTACTCAGGCTTCTCAACAAGAAAAGCTTAATGATCTTATGAACTCTTACGGAGAGGACGCATATAACGCTAATCTTACTAAGGCTATGAAGTATGTTAATGAAGAACTAGGGGAAGAAACTTTAGCTTACCTTAAGGAATCAGGACTTGGTAAAGATGCAAAGATTGTAGATATGCTAATGAAGACGGCGACTAAGTTCTATGGTGAGGAGAAAATACCTCATGGAGAATCACCTACATCTCTATCAAAAGACCAAGCACAAAAAGAAATAAATGACGCTATGGCAAATCCTGCCGATCCATACCTTAACTCTAGTCATCCAGACCATAACAGAAGAGTTAAAGAGATTCAAAAATATTTTGCTATTTTAGACAAATAATCAATTAGGGGGTTGACAACAGCCCCCTTCTTCTACAAAAATAAGAATATGACATATCGAGACAATCTACTATCTGTAGACCTCACCACAATTTATGTCTAGCACGACCCCTTGTGGATAATCTAGCGTTAATAATTTAACTTTTACTAAACACTTAAATAGGAGAAAGACTATGTCTTATCAAATTCCTTCGAGTTTTGTTAAACAATTTAGCTCGAACATTTACCACTTATCACAACAAAAAGAATCTAGGTTAATGCCTGTTATTCAAAGAAAAGAATCAATCCAAGGTGAAGAGAAATACTTCGATAGAATTGGAACTGTAGAAGTAATGGAGAAAGTCGGAAGACATTCAAACACTACGTTTGCTGATACTCCATATTCAAGAAGACGTATCTCAATGAGAGATTACTTCTGGGCTGACCTTGTTGATAAGGAAGATAAACTAAGAATCATACACAATCCTGAGTCTGAATATTCTAAAGCTGCACAAGCTTCTATGGGTAGAAAGATGGATGATATTATGATTGCTGCAATTTTAGGAACTGTTTACACAGGGAAGAACGGAGCTACTCCAATCTCTTTACCAGACAGCCAAAAGTATGGATCAATCAATGGATCAGGTTTTTCTGAATTAAACGTAGAGACTTTAAGACAATTAAAGTTTAAGTTTGATAGCGAAGAAGTTGATGAGATGAACAGAATTATCGTATGTGGAGCTTCTGAAATCAGAGCTATGCTAAGAGAAACTGAAATAACAAATGCTGACTATAACTCTGTTAAAGCTTTAGTATCTGGTGAAGTAGATTCTTTTATGGGATTTAAGTTTATCAGAATCGAAAGACTTCCATACACTACTGCGGCTATCACTTTTGATGCAGCTACTGGTGAAGTTGGAACTGGTTCTGACAGTATTCCTGTAGGATCTAAAAGATGTTTCGCTTTCGCAGGTGACGCATTGATCGCAGGTATTGGAGCTAACCCAAGTGCTAGAGTTTCTGAGAGACCTGACAAGCATTATGCTAATCAGATCTACTACTCTATGTCTTTAGGTGGTATGAGAATGGAAGAAGTTAAGGTAATTGAATTCTTCACTAAACAATAATAGGAGTAAATAATGGCTAATAACTACGGTTTAAATTACAACAAAGAGTGGCAACTTGATCCTGCTGAACAAGCGGACAAGGGTACTCGTAATGTTTGCCCTAAGATCAACCTTGAGGAGTTCTCAGGAGTTGTAGCGGCAGACGTACTATACATCTGTAAAATTCAACACATCGTTAGATTTGTAAAAATCGAAGCTTTAGTTGGTTTACTTGGAGCAGGTGCTCTTGAGTTAATTGACAAAGACGGTAATGTATCTGCTGTAGCAGCAGGTGACTTAATCGACGGTGCTATCGAAGGTGGGTACGACTTAGTACTTACTGCAGATGGAACAACATCAGCGGCACTTAAAGTACTAGTTACATTTTTAATGGACTAAGCTATTTGTTCCTCGGCTTATGTCTGCTATAATTGGGGTAGGGTTTTCCTACCCCTTTTACTATGAGGAGTTTGAATGATTACATCTAATGTCGTGGTTAATATTTGCAACTCAGCTTTAATAAAGCTCGGCGCAGAACCTATTAACTCTTTAAGCGACGATACAAAAGAAGCACGATTATGCAGTCTCCAGTACGAAAGAGTACGAGATGTTGTATTAAGATCGGCACCTTGGTCATTTGCTATGAAGCGAGTGATTCTAAATCCTACCTCAGAAACATTATTGTTTGGTGATGGTAACGTGTTTGCGCTACCTGATGACTGTGTAAAATTTGTACGTATGTACGAAGATTGCGGAAGCTACACTATTGAGGGAGATACATTAATAACAAACGACGAAACTGTACAGGGTTGGTATGTAACCAATAATATATCCCCTGACAAGTTTGATCCTAGTTTTGCAGAAGCTCTGGCGTATGCTCTGGCCGCAGATATTTGTTACACTCTTACTCAGTCTGATACAATGAGACAGGGTCTATTAGCAGGTATGCAAGTATTCACACAAGAAGCTAGGTCATATAATTCTCAAGAGAAAACTCCTGAGGACTTTAAGTTTGATACCTACGATAACGCAAGGAGAGGTGGACGTGCGATTTACGACGAGCCAGACTTCATTTAAGTCGGGTAGACTTTCACCGAAGTTATTTAATAGAGTTGACACTAAGCAATACAAAGATGGTATGTCTGAGTGCCAAGGGTTTCGCGTATTACCGGAAGGTGGGGCAGAAAAGATCAAAGGAAATCGTTGGTTAAACAGCGCACTCTTCAATACTAGTATTGCTTTCGGTACATCTAACTCAGTAGCTTTTCAAGTTAACGGTAAACAAAAAGTATTGAGTATAGCAATAAATAGTTTTAATGAAGTACGTGGGTATCTGTATAGTTACCCATACGTATACGGCACAGAAGAAGAGATTGCTATAATTGCAGCAGGGCCTGAGTATATAGATCCTTCACAATTTAGCTACTCTATCGATGACAATAGATTAACTCTATGCCATTTCTCCGGAATAGTTCCTCCTCAGTTTTTATTCTTTAATGAAGATGGTACGTTTAGAGCAAGGTTCTCTTTTTCTGTGGACACCGTAACAAGTCCTTTTCAACTACCTCAAGAGGAATTTAGGGAAGAGACTATATCAATTGGTAATCAGCAGATAGGAGCAGGTACAGTTGAGATTACTTCCACTGATGCAGATGTTATTGCACTACTCCAAAACGCTAGGATAATCTACGCAGAAGGATTAGGCTCAGCATCTAACGCAGGACAGGACTATCAATTTATAGCTACAAATTATTACGTAGTACAATCTAATATTACAAATGGGGTACTGGTAAAGTACTTTTATAGATACGGAGCATCCGATCCACTTACTATAGGCGGAGTCACTTCGGTAAACTCTTGGTCTGTAAATAGTTGGGGAGCAGGCGACTACCCTAAAAATGTAATTTCTCACGAAGGTAGATTGGTGTATGGTGGTACTAGAACTAGACCACTTACATTATTTGGATCAAAGGTTGGGGATAAAAATTTCCTGAGCCAGAGACGACTAGCAGATTCTGGAAGTAATGTTTGGACAAATAAAAATGCGTACTCCGGTTCTATCTTAGCTACCGATCCATACGTATTTACAGTAGCGGCAGGTGACGATTCAGAAATCACAAATCTCCAGACAACTACTGATTTGTACATAGGTACAGATAGAAAAGAGTATATAGCTACTGGTGGGGATAGCCTACTGTCTGCACTAAGTGTACAGATTAAAGCCTACACTACTCAAGGTTCTTATCCAGTACGAACTACAGTAATGAACGACGCAGTAATTTACACAGACAGCACACGAAAAAAAGTATTTGCCTTTAAGTATAACGAAGGTAACGGATCATATATATCCCAAGAACTTAGCTTACTTTTTAATGATCTTATGGAAGATGATTTTGTAAAGCAGTTAGCTTGGATACCTCATATAAAGGGGCTGTACATAGTTACCGACAAAGGTAATCTATATGCAATTACTAGTGATCCTCAAAGTGAAACAATGGCGTTCTACGATACGCTAGAGCGAAACGTAAACTCACTTGTATACGTTGCTGCTAGGGAAGATGTTGCTACGGCTTCAACTATCCACAGAGGCGACCATGTGTTTCTGTACAAAAGTTCTGGTGTATATATATTTGAGCAGGTATTCTTTGAAAGAGGAGTAGCCGACAGTTATGTTAAAATCGATATGGCCAAAGAAAACGAGTATCTCTACTTGGAAAATGTATTCGACATTGTCAGGACAGGAGCTTCTCAGTATTCAATTAATGGACAGGATTTTGCTACAGGCTCTGATTTATTTCCAATCCCTACAACTTCCCCTATCTTCGGCGGAGAGTTTAGAGCACTTAATATTGATACAGGCGAGACAGTCACAATCAGTGGTCTTACACCGGACGGGGTCAATCCTTGGTTCCTTATCGATGACGAATCGATCAATGGGGCATCGAGAATTGTCGTGGGCCGTATCTCGAACATACCCAAGATTCTAGCTACTATGCCGATTGAGGCAGGTCAGCAATGGGGATCAGCTCAAATGGGAATCAAGAACATAGATGAACTTGGCATTAGACATTATAAGTCTTATAGTTATGATATAAGTAGTGACGGTGAAACATGGCAAGAAGTCAGAGTAGCCGACAAGTTGGGGAACTGCACTATAGGTAGGGAGAATACTAAATTCTCATCGAATCACAAGTATGACCAAATCGTATTTGTACGATCTACTAAACCAGAACCCCTAACAATTACAGGTATTAATATGAGAGGAGTAACTAACGATGGCTAGTTCTTTAGCAATGATGGGCATGATGCGTGGAGTACAAGGCGGCATGGCTATTGGCGATGCTTACAAAGCCAAAGTTAATGCTCAGATGCAATCGTCAGCAATTGAAATGCAGATGCAGGAAATTGACGCTCGATCAGATATAGCAGTAAGTGAAATAAATAAACAAGGTGAAAAGGTAAAAGCTTCTCAGGAAGCCGCATATATAAAAGCAGGTGTAAAGATGGAAGGGTCTGCTATGGAAGTAGTATCCGACACTTTAGCCGATGCAGCGGAAGCGGCAATGATCTCTAAGAGACAGGCTGACTACGATATGATTGGTTTAGCTATGCAACAAGCGGCTGCAGATTCTCAAGCATCGAACCTTAACTTTTTACTTAACTCTGCCGCAGGTGCAGGATCAGCGTATGCCGCATACCAAGGCGATGTATACAGTTCTAACAGAGGTAGTACACGAAACAATAGTAGAGGGATTGAATAATGCCAAGGATACCACAATCAGAATTTAACAGTACTCCAAGTACTAGGGTAGGTAGAGTAAACGCTCCTGCCATAGGAACTACTGGTGTTGATAGAGCAATGAAAGCAGGTACTCAGGTAGTACAGGCAATGGCTCAACTTAAAGACCAACAGGAAAGAACAGATGCTTTCTTAGTTGCTTCTGATGCTAAGGAAAGCTACCAACAAAAGAAAGCTACCTTCGATGTCGCTCTAGGTGCGGCAGATGCAAAAGGGAACTACTCTTACCCTGATCCGAACGACGGTAAAAATACTGTGTCTGGGAATATACACGAGGATTACAAGGGACTTCAATCTACATACAACGAAGGACTAGAATCTACTAAAGGATTAACTAGATCAGATATTGCAGGCGATATGGTAAACAAAAGTGTTGGGGGAGATCTTCTTAACACTCGTATACATATGGGCAAGCAGATGGTTAGGAAACAGCAGAGTGCTGTTCTTAATACACAAATGAATAACGTAGAAAAAGCGTTTGGCGAAATACTAAATATGGATCTTAGCTCATCTAACGCAGGTGCTAAAGCAGACCTTGTTCTTGAAGACCTTACTGGTCAAGTGGCTCAGACTTCTCCAATCATGGGAACGGCAAACACTGAAAAGATGGGTACACTTATGGATAACAAGCTGAACGCTACGGCAACAGCAGTTCTAAATAAGGGTGTATCTAATGGATCGGTTGCTATGGCAGAGAAGCTTATCTCTAAAATAGCTAATCCAATGGCAAGAGGTCTGGCAGAATCTAGGTTAGAGGGAAGAAAGAAACACGCTACTGACGTACAGAATCTACAAACTATGAGAAAGGTAGATACAATATCTTCGACTATACAGAAGAATGGTTGGGCAGAAGACCAAGATTTAATGGCCATGGGTAATGCTATGACCAAACTAAAAAATGCCTACATAGATCCTAATGATCCTGACTCAGTACTAACTGTAGAGCGACGTGACGAAATGTTAGCTCAGTACGGTTCTGTTATATCGGCTCAAAAGGTATTCCAAGAAAACTTAGATGTAATGCTAGATGGAAGTATGGAAGAAGGCGGAGAACGATTTCTTGCCTCAGTTGAAGCGGAAGTAGATAAGCAGATTACAGCAGGGGGATTAGCTGATCTAATAACTAACTCTCCTGAGTACAAGCAATCTATGATTAACCAAACAGCAGGGCGTCTTAAAAGCTTGTATAGCAACCTTAGTAATACAGGGGTTGGATTGTTACGTAAAAAGTATCCAGACGCATCTAAAGAAGAACTGTGGACTAGAGCAGATAAGATGGGTAAAGATATGAAGCTAGGATATATGGATCTAGCTGAAGATAAAGACGGAACAGTTTTCCGTGGAGAACTTAAAGAATCTATGGCAGTAGGTAAAGCTGAGGCTTTTAATACTGTGACTAGTGCAATAGGTAACGCAGGGGATAAGTCTCGTAGAGTAGCCATGGCACTAGTAGGTAAAGATAAAGGACTATCGTTCATAGCTGTTGCAGGAGATATGCAAGGCTCGGGTGATATGCAAGGCGCAAACCAAATTATTGCAGACGCTACTTTTGTTAAAAATATTTCGCTTAAGGAGATTCCTGTAAGTGATGGTTCATTAAGCATTGATAAATTACATAAAGCTTTTTCTGCAATTGAGGAGAAGAACTTTATAGGTAAGACTGATAATATGTTTGACGAAGGAATGAAGCAATCAATATACAACAGAGCAGTAAACATACTTGCTGACGGCGAAGAAACAAAAGTAGGGTCAGCAATGAAAAAAGCTACTGAATGGTTCGAGAGTAAATACTCTGCTGTCGCTTCGGAAGAAGGTAGATGGAAGTTTAGATCAACAGGATTTAAGTCTAGCTCTGAAAAGGCTTCTGTAGCAAGGGGCATGGAAAGAGCGGCATCTTTGCCTAGCCTTTCTGTAGCTAAGAAAAGATCATTAGTATCAAATCTAAATCTTGGTGGAGTATCGCCAGATATGGTAAAGAAACTTTCGTCAGAAGATTTAGGACATATTTTAAAAAGAGCAATTACAATATCACCATCTACACATGAACCAAATAAAATGGATATTATGGTAGGAGGTCAGCCTGTTATTCTTGATAGTGAAACAGGCGAGGCGTTGCAGTACACTGACCAACAACTACACGATTTTGGACTTGAGTCTAAAGCTAAGAGCGAGACCGAAGTATGGGAGCGTAGATAATGCCTTTCTATAGCAAAGAGAAGCAGGCTCTTATGGATAACGCTAGACAGGAAACTGATCTAGGGTATGGGATAATTGACGGTATGGGATCGGCTGCGGCTGAAACTGTACGTTCACTTCCAATGTCTGCAGTAGCAAGGGGACTTAATCAATGGGCAGATAGCTCGGAAAAAATAGATTCATTCTCAGCCAATGAAGAATTTGGTTTAGAGGGAGAAGCTGCTTTTCAAGAGGGCGAAGAAGTTACCAAAGAAATGGCCGCTGCTAGAGCGCAGGATCAATCTTTCTTAGCAATGAACGAACTCATAACATCAGAAGTAAATCAAGACTCTCCTATTATGGGTAGAGTAACTCAATTCACAGCTAGTATGGCGGCAGGATTTACCGATCCTCTTCTACTAGGTATGGGTGCGATGGGTCATGTAGCAGCTACAACTGGATTGGCAAGAGTAATGTCTACTGCCACAGGTAGGGTTGTTCAAAATAAATTACTTCAAGCTACACCAAGACTAGGGAATTTACTGCATAGATCTTATGCAGAGGCAGGAAGTAAAAAGATGGTGGACTATCTTGTTCGAGAAACAGGAGAAAACTTCATAGCTTCGTTAGCAGAAGAAAGTATAAATTTTGTGGGTGTTGGTGAAGATCGACTAGCTAGAAAAGTAACTGCTCAAGAATCATTATTTAATATTGTAGTCGGTACTGCTATGGGTACAGCATTTGGCATGGCTTTAGATAGCGGTGCTAGAAAAGCAACTATGAGTAGCTTCAATAGAAAGTACGGTGACGATGCAGCGACAATTATAAAAACAGATGCAGAAGTAAAAGATATGGAAATAAAGATGGGGGTTGGTCAAGACAATCTTCATAATAAAATAATGGATGAGGAATCGTTTGATCCCAAACCCTACTACACTGAGGCTAGTCTTCCTAATAACGATGTCATGTATATTTCTATCGACGAAGAGGGAAGCCATCACAGCTACTCTAATCGTGGAAAGGGATTGGTAGGAACAGACAATATAAACCATGCTCAAAATAAAGGAGCTAAGGTTCGTGAGATTAAGATATCTGATATGAATGTATTGGACGAAGCTACATTTGCAAATAGCAGAAGAGTACAATCTAAATCAGTAAATACATTGGCAGATGCTCTTGTAGACAATGCTGATGATACACAACTAACAATGATTAAATCTCACCTAGAAGATCCTACGGCTGATCCGTCAATGGTTTCAACTAAGCGCGTTAGGACACAGATAAAAAAAGATATAAAGAAATTATTGTCCGAGTCAAATAGCTTGGATGAGATGCTAGATACTTTAGATTACTTAAATGTAACAGGTAAGGTTGGTATTGAGCCACATGATTTCCTAGACGATATGCTTAAAGATATGGGCTACGATGGATATTCTTACACAGCAAGTAGAAATGTTGGTGGTAAGGCTTATAAAGGTACGTACATTAAAAACGATAGTCAGGGTAAGATAATCACTAACCGTGAATTTAATACGCCAAAGCCTGACGAAGTTCATATGGCTGATAAAAGATTACAAGATCAGCAAAGACTTCAAACATACGCTGCCTCACTTAAAGATAGAGTGACTAAGGTTGCCAAGGCTGAGCAAGAGATTGCCAGTACAAATAGAATAGAGGGGAGCGAAGAAGTTAAGTCACCTTTGGATTTACCTGAGGGTGAGCCTATAACAGTTGACAGCGGTACAGTCAATTCTACAGCATCAAATATGTATGGGACAAACGCCAAGCAAAAAGCGGCAGTTGACGAGATGGCATTAGAGTTGCAGAATAGAAGAAAAGAAGGGGAACAGCTAGATCCCGAAGAACTAGCGGATCTAGAATTATTAGAACGAATACAGAAAAAAGAAGATCTTAACTCTGTAGCTGATGAGCATATGCAAAAGTTACAAGATTATGTAAATTGTACTCTAGGCATCCCTAAGGAAAAACCTAACTACGCAGGAGATGACATTGGCTTCTAAGAAGAGTAATCAAGATTGTGCATTAGAACTTAAGGGAACAGGTATAGATCGAGCTACGGCGGACAGCATTGCTAAGATCAATGGTCTCTTATCTCCTGAGGAAGAAACAAATATTTTTCTACGTAACGACGTTATTGCAGCACTAGATAATAAAATGGAGCTTGTTCGTAGAAAAGCATATGACAAATTTGTATCAGATACACTAATTACTAAGTATATGGGAAACGGAGACAGTTACGCCGATGCACTTACTAGATTTTCTAAAGATGTGTATGGCCGTAACTCTATGGATACTGAAAGAAGATACCAAAGAGCCACACTACTTAATTCATTAGATAGGTTTACAAGAATGTTTGGTGTCCCAGAAGAAGCAAACATAAGAAAGATCGAAGCCTCAAGTGAGCAGGAAAGAAAGCTTCATAATTATATAATGGATATTGCTGACGATATAGACACTGATACGCTAACTCCTGCTAAAGCAGCAGAGCTAGTTAAAGATGTTACCGATCCATTAGAAAGAATGGCTTACTCTATCCATGCGTACAACTCGTACACTAGAAAGTTTATGCACAACAGTGGTGTACCTGTGGAAAGAACCAAAGGTTTTGTAATTACCAGACGCTATGATTCAGCTGCTTTAGCTAAGCACGGAAAAGATAAGTACGTAGCTGACTTTAAAGAAAGATTAGATTGGGACAAAACGCTTGGTAAGAAAGCTACTGAGCCAGAAATAGAAAAGTATCTTGAAAATACATTTGATAAAATGAGAGAGAACAACCTATACCGTGAATACGGACAAGGTACTATAAATGCTGAAATTCAAGAGGGTAAGTGGAAATCTAAACGTGACTTTATTTTTAAAGACGCTGACTCTGCCTATGCCGCATTTGACGAATATTCAGTAGGCTCGCTTGCTCAACAAATAGAAAGCGGTGCTTGGGCGATGGCTTCTGAATCAGTTAAAATATCAAGGCTTGGGTATGACCCAACAAAAAATGTTAAGAAGATTATGGAAAATATAACTTCAAAGAGCGGTAAATCTCCTGATGAATATAATAAAGGCCAAAGAGCTTGGAACGCCTACAAGTTTAATAGAATAACGCAGGGTACTATGGATATAGCAGGAACCAACAGTTACGCTGCAGGTGCTCTTACTAACCTTAGTACATTTGCCAAGACTGTTACGGCAGTTGGTAAACTAGGTAACGCTATAACAGTTGCCATGCTAGATCCCATCGATGTTATGCGACAAGTATACTATATCAACGGATCGGTAATGGAGGGGCTTGGAGCTTACGGAGAGTGGCATGTTAATATGATTAAGACCATTAATCAAGCAGGACTAAAAGGAATCCTTAAGGGAGACTTAAGTGCTATGCAGGAAATGGGCGAGCATCTAGGAATGGTTACAAGTTTCTTATCTTCTGAATCCTCAATGAGGGTTGCCAAAGGTGAACTTGCTTCGGATTCTTCTGCTCTAGGTAAGGCTATAGATAAGTACGGTAACTCAGCTATGAAGATGGCTACCTTCCTACCACAGCAAACAGCACTATCTAAAATGTCAACGGCAGTTATTGGTGCTAGGCAATTTACTAAGTTACTAGATAAGGTTGGTGCAGATGGACTAAACCTATCTAAACTAAACAAGTGGGAAAAAGATACCCTAAAGGAATATGGTTTAGGCGCAATAGATTTAAAGCTTCTCAAGGAAGTAGATCGCTTAGAGGTTTGGGGTGGAGCTAAATTCCTATCAGGAAAACAGATAAGAGATCACTTCATGTTCCCTAAAGATGGAGTACCTGTAGAAGATCACATGGAAAAAATGGCTAAGAAAATGGGTGTAACTATCGAACAGGTAGGTGAAGCATCAATAGCATTGGCAGGAAAATATGAAGCATTTACCAACGATTTTGTTACCAGAGGTACACCAACTCCTGAGCTATCAGCTAAGACAGCACTATTCAAAGGTACAGATAAAGAATCTATGAATGTTGCGATGGGTCTAATAACTCAGTTTATGGATACGCCTGTTGCGCAGCTCCAATCGTTTGCAGAACTTGTAGAGAAATCGGCAAGAGTAAATGCAGGTGATGGAAAGACTAAGGCAGAAGTAATCGGAATGGTTGGGGCAGATGTTGTCAAGCAAGCTATCCCTCACGTAATGCTAGGTATGGGAAGCTTCTTAGCTTACGATGCTGTTTGGTCAGCTATGGCAGGAAAAGAATCATATACAGAAAAGTTTGCAAATGGGGACAGAACAAAGCAAAATGAAATAGCCTTAGATTTAATTGGTAGAACTTCGGTTGTTCCTTTTATGGCTGAGTTTTTAAATAACGCTACATCTGTTTATCAGGGAGGTAACGCCTCAGATATGATCGGTGGGCCTTCAGTAGATCTTATAGGGGATGCACTGAGTACAGTAAATCCAAACAACGAGAGAGCTACGCTAGGTAAATTTTTTAAGAAACAACTTCCCAACGCCATATACATACAGGCGATTAAGAGTAAAATGGAGTAATAATGGCATATAGTAACGAGAATGTTTGTGTAGTCTATACAGGTGATAACAGCAATACTATCTTTGGAATAACCTTCGACTTCGTCGAGGACACTAGCGTAGTGGCGAAGCTATGGGACGTTAGTGATCCCCTCAATCCTACCAACCTGCCTATCACAAACCCTACCGATTGGGTTGTTGATGGAAATATTGTAGTGACTGCAGTGGCACCAAGTACAGATCAGAAACTGTTACTCTTTAGACAGACTAAGCCTGTTCATGCAATTGAGTACTCTACGTACGAGTTCCCATACGCTACAGCAAACTTAGACTTGGA
>Ga0210003_1001975_pt1 | contig 17606 bp, 10 predicted proteins | sample LantaG_FD_182804 | JGI IMG/M metagenome (GOLD analysis project Ga0210003, IMG submission 182804) | Deep subsurface microbial communities from Baltic Sea to uncover new lineages of life (NeLLi) - Landsort_02402 metaG (SPAdes) (version 2) | ecosystem: Environmental > Aquatic > Marine > Oceanic >...
CCTCGTCCCAGCCAAAACCACCCCCCCCTTCTTTGTACCTGCTCCGGGTCGCACCCCTCCAGCGAGCGCAGCGCGTACGCCCGCACCGCGGGAACGCCGCCCGCCTGTCCGCCGAGCATCGCCAGGGCCTGCAGCAGCGGCGCCGGGGCCCACAGGGCCAGCGCGTCCGTCGGCGACGTCGAACGGAACGGGTCGAGCGCCGAGGGAGAGGAAGGGGAGGGGCCGCCGCCGCCGCCGCCGCCGCCCGAGACGCCTCCGCAGGCGCACGCGGACAGCAGCAGGGACGAAGAAAAGGGCTTTTTCTTCTCTTCACTCGTCTTGGAAACGCACTTGGCCAGGATCGCCGCGCCGCGCGGCACCGCCTGCAGCTCGGGCTCTCCTGCGTGCGCGACGACCAGCGCCTCGAGCGCTTCCTCGACGGGGGCGCACTCGGGAAGCCTCTCCGGGAGGGACAGCGCCAGCCGGGGAGAGACGGCCCATGCCGCGCGGACGAGGTCGCGCCAGTGCGGGTCGCGGAAGCGCGCGTAGGGTGACCTGGGCTGCGAGGGGACCGCGAGCGGTCGCGCCCAGGAGGCCGTCCTCTCGACCTCGGCGTCGAGGAGGAGCTTGAGCAGGGCGACGCGCTGCTCCGGCGCGGCGCCCGGGCAGCGGCCCCAGACGGGGTCTGGGGGGGAAGCGGCGGCGGCCACAGCAACAGCGCCAGTGCCGGAAGTGGAAGAAGGAGGGGGAAAAGGGGCGTTGCCCTTCTCCTTCTTCTTCTTCCTCGACTCGCCGCCTGCGGCGACCTCTTCGGCAAACCACCCGCCGTCGCCGACGAGCGCGGCCAGCTCCGCCGCCGCCGAGACCTGCTCCTCGGCCTCGTCCGGGGTCCAGCGCCCGTACCACGCCGGCGGGCCCTCAAACCACAGCAGCGAGGCCCTCATCGCGCGCTGCGCCAGGAGCCTAGCGTTGGAGGCCCGGACGGACGCGGCGGAGAAGACGGCGGCGCGCGAGGAGGAGGAAGAAAAAGTCACCGCTCGCAGCTCCGACCTGGCCATCAGCAGCGCCAGCCTCGCGAGCCTCGCCCTCAACCCGCCCGAGGCCGGGTGCTGCGTCAGGTGCCTCGCGTTCTCGAGGGCGCGGTGGAGCAGCCTCGAGAGCAGGTAGCGGATGGCCTGCGCGTCCGCGGAGACGGCGGCGGTGAAGCTGGCGGGAGAGGGAGGAGGAGATGAAGGATCCGACAGCGCCGACGCCGACAAAGGCACCCCCGCCGCCGCCGCCGCCGCCGCCGAGCCGACGACGCCGCCGCCGTCGGCGCAGACGCTGAACCACAGCTCGCTCCAGTACTCCAGCCACGCCGCGTGCGCCTTCACGCCTCTGGTCAGCTCCGGGTGGTCGTCCGGGTCCCCCCCCGGGGACATGTGGAACTCCTCGGCGTCGAACGCCGTCGCCCTCGAGAACAGGCCCGCGTGCGCGTCCTGCGTCGAGCTCCACCCCGCGGCGACGGCGGCGGCGAGGGGCACCCTGAGGCGCGGGGCCGCGGCCGCGACCCAGGCCCAGGCCATGGTGGAGACGCGCACCGCGACCGGGGTGAGGCGCCGCGCCGGGGCGGCGCCGAGCGCTCGGACGGCCGCGGCGAGGGCCGGGCTCGGCGGCGGGGGCTGGGGAGGTCCTCGAGGGCGGTGGGAGGAGGGGGGGGGCACCCCTTTCGCCGCCCTCGGGAGGGCCCTGCGCGCCGCTCTCCGCCACCCGTCCTCCTCCTCCGCGGCCGCGGTGACGATGGCCGCGGCCAGGGAGAGCACGGCGTCCTCGAGCGAGGCCGCGGTCGCCTTGACAGGAGCAGGAGGAAGGGACGGAGCAGCAGTCGAAGGAGCAGCAGAACGAGCAGCAGCAGGAGCATCAGCAGGAGCAGAGCTCGACGTCGAAGAAACAGCCTGCTGCTGCTGGAACGCGACCAGCACGCGCTCGAGCCTCTCGACGGCCTCCGAAAGCCCTCGCAGAGACCCCCTAGGCTGCTCCCCAGAAGAAGAAGCCGAAGAAGGAGATGCACTCGCACTCGCACTCGCAGTCGCACTCGCGGAGGCAGCTGCGGCAGCGGCCCCTCCGTAGTACGCCTTCCTCGACAGCGCCTCGACGCCAGCGATCGGCGCCGTCGGGGCCTCGGCGTCGAAGCGCGGCCTGGCCGCGTCGAGCGTCGCCATCAGCGCGGCGGCGTGCCGGAGGGCAGCCGCGGGGGCAGAAGCCGACGAGGACGAAGGGAGCAAAAGAGCGGCAGAGGAGGAGGAGGGGGAGGAGGAGGACGAGGTCGCACCACTGCCGCCGCCGCCTCGACCGCCTCCCCCGCCGCGCAGTTGCTCGTGGAGCAACGCCTCCGCGTGCTCCGGGGCGACGCTGGCGGCGGTCGCCAGAACCTTTCTCGCCAGCGCCAGAGAGGGATGCCCGTCGAGATGATGATGATGATGACGACGGTAGAGGGAGCTTTTGCCCCTCCTCTTCCCTCCTCCGCCGCCGCCGCCATTGCCGACCACGCCGGCCGCGGCCGAGTGGTGCGTCGTCGCGCCCGGGGCCACCATCTTCTCCTCGGCGCTGCAGCAGGCGAGCGCCGAGCGGAGAAGAACAGGACGCCAGTAGAGGGAAGGGAAGGCGACAAGCACGTCCGCGAGGATGCGGGCTGGCGTTCCCAGGGGCAAAGGCGGAGAGGAAGAAGAAGCCGTTCCTGATGTTGCCGCCGCCGCCGCCGCTGCCGTCCACGACGAGCTCACGAGCGCCGAGGGGAAAGCGCCGGGCTTGACCTTTTTGTTCGACAGCGGCGGCGCCCTGGCGCTGACGTTCGTCGCCCCTCCGCTACTGCTCGACGCGACGACCACCCCGGAGCGAGCGGAGGCCGCGACGAGGCTCGAAATCAGCCTCTCGAGCGCCGGCATGATTTCCTCCGAGGAGTCGAATAAGCACCTCCCGCTGTTTCCACCTCCGCCTCCGCCACTGAGCCTCGAACAATACGCAGCAGCAGCGGCATCCGAGATCGCAGCCAGCGCGGGCCCCGCCCAGAGGCCGGGCTCCGCGTCCTGCTGCGCGTCCAGCAGCAGATCGAGGGGGCTCGCGGCAGCGGGGGACGGAAGCGCCGCGGCCTTGGCGTCGCTCTCCCCAACGGCGGAGCCCCCGTCGTCAAAAACCCCGCCGCCGACGCAGGCCCCGAGCGGCGCCAGCTCGGCCCTCGAGAGCTCGAGCGTGGCCACGGACAGCAGGTGGGCGACCCGCGCCGGGGAGTCTGGGGAGGCGGGCATCGAGGGCAGGGAGTTGTTGGTGGTCCCCAGGAGCCTCGAGAGGCCCGAGGCGGCGCGGGCGTGCGCCGCGGCAGAGGCGGCGGCGATCGTCGTCGGCCGCGCCGGAGGAGGCGCTGCAGAGTAGAAGGAGCTGGAAATTGTAGAAACAGCAGCAGCCCCGTACCCCCCGAGCCTCGCGACGCGCGGGCCCAGCTCGGCTCCCATCTTGACAGACTCCCCCTCGCCCAGGGCAGCGATCTGAGGCGTGAAGGCGGCGATCCGGCCCACCGCGGCGCGCCACGAAGCGGGCCAAGGGTAAGAGGCGGGAGAAGAAGAGTTTGCGTTCGAGGTCGTCGCGTTCGAGCTCAAACTCAGGCCTCCTTTCCCGCTCACGCCGGCAAAGTCGTGCATGCCGATGTACAGCCACAGGAGCCTGAAGGCCTTCACGATGTCCGCGGCGGAGGGCTCGCCGTGGCGGCGCACGAAAGAAGGGATGAGGGACGCCTTTTCTGCCGCTGCCTTTTCTGCTGCTTCTTGCTCTGCCTGCTTGCTCTTCGAGTCCGACCTTCCTCCTCCTTCTCCTCTCGGCGTCGTCGAGGAGCCCTTTTTCAGCGCCGCCATCACCTTGGAAGCCGTGTTCTTCCTCTTCGGGGAAGCGGAGGCAGGAGCAGAGGGAGAAGAAGAAGGGGCGGCGGCGGCAGCAGCAGCAGCAGCAGCGGCAGTCGCCTTCGGGGAGGAAGAACAAGTCGCCGCGGCGTTTCCAGAGGCAGCCTTGCTCCGAGAAAGCGAGTCGGTCGGCGAAGAAGCGGACGCCTGCTCCGCGTCGGTCCACGAGGCGGCCTTGGGCCCCCTGCTGAGCGCGTCCCGGTCGACCGCGGCGTCCGCGACGGCAGAGATCGCCGGCAGAAGAGCCCCGAGGTCGCGGCGAGAGTCGCCGGGGAAGAAGTCGGAAGGAGAAGAAGGAGGGGGGGAAGAAGAGACCGGAGGAGACGCAGCGAGCGTCGTCGTCGCCCCGACGTCGGCCGCGAGCGCCAGCAGCCTCAGCAGCAGATCCCGGCGGACGGCCAGGGGGGCATGCTTGACGCCCTCGGCCGCGACGAGCAGCGCATCGGCGAGAGCGCCCGCGGTCGGCGAGAAGTTGGAAGACGAGGCAGGCGAAGAGGCAGCTTCACCTCCATTACCTGCACCTCCTCCGTTACCTCGACCTCCTTCACCACCTCTTCCGCCGCCCTTTCCACCACCGCCAGCAAACAGCAACGGGCCCGCAGCCCCGTCGGGGCTGCTCTTGTAGGCCTTGACCATCGCATCGATCTGCGCGTCGTAGGCCCACAGGTGCCCCGAGCACCCGGCCAGGGCCGCCAGCGACGCGACGACGTGCATCGCCGTCGCCTTGGACGGCGCGCTCGCGCCGCCGACGCCCGACTCGGCGAGCAGCGGCACGACGACGGCCAGAAGCTCGGCGTCGCCGGCCAGGGCCGCGGCGAGCCTGCCCGCCGTGAGAAGCTCGGCCTGTTGCTCGTAGGTGGAGTCGTCATCGACGGCAGCAGCGGCGGCAGCGGCATCAGCGCCTTCTTGTTCGTTGTTGGCGTTGGACAAGCTTCCAAAGGAGGGGCGCGCGGGCGAGAAGGAAGCGGTCGAAGCGTCGCCGCGGACCTTTTCGCCACCGCCGCTCCCGAGATCCGCCAGGGGCACCAGCGCGGCCTTCACCCCCTCAACGTCCCCTGCCCTCCAGGCGGCAGCGAGCAGAGCCGTCAGGGAAGAAGAGAGCGCGTCGGTGAGCGCCTCGGCGGAAGCAAAAGAGGAGGAGAAGACGCGGTTCTGAGGAGGTTTGTTCTCCTTGTCATCAACGCTCGCACTCTCGAGGTCCCAGCGCCAGATGCGTTTCGAGGAAGAAGCGCCGCCGCTTCCTCCTGCCCCCTCCTCTGCGCCGCACGCGACGACGTCCGCGAGCCTCGCCGCGGATCTCATCAGGGCATGGACCCTCTCGGGAGCGTCGAGGGCCGCCGCGACCCCGGCGGTTGCGGTGGCGTCGAGCAGCTCGGGCGCGGCAGAGGCCAGAGCGGCGCCGATGTCGAGCGCGCGGCGCGCGAGCGCCGCGGCGGCGAGCGAGGCGGTGCCGGTGCTGGCCGAGCCGCTCCCTTCCTCTTCCGCGGCTCGCCCTCCTCCTCCTCCTCCTCCTCCTCCTGTCCCGGCAGCAGCGGGCCCCGCTGCCTGCCACGCGAGTCCCACGCAGGCCTCGATGGACTCGAGGAGCAGGTCGCAGGCCAGGGCGAGGTGCGGGCCCCCACGTTGTTGAGGTCGAAAACGAGAAGAAGGGGCAGCTTTGGCGTCCTTGGCGCCAACGACGACGATGACGCTCGCGTCCTTGGATTTCGCCTCCGACGAAGAAGATGACGGACCAACAACGTCGAGCCCGATCGCCAGGTCAGCCGTGAGCGTCGCCGTGGCCTTGGCGAACGACGCAGAGGGGAGACGGATGGACGCGAGGTCGATCGCCGTGCCGGCGGCAGCAGCGCCGAAAAACGTGGCGGCGTTGCTTCCGCCGCCGTCGCCGCCGACGCCCCCTCCTGCGAGAGCCCCCCCGCCCGCGCCTCCGCCTCCGAGCCCGGACACGCCATCGGCGAGGGCAGACAGCAGCCACGACGACGAGCTTGCCCTCGGGAACCGAGAGCATCCGTCGGCAGACAGGGAGACAGAGGACCCGCCGGCAGAGCCAGGCGGCGTGCCGGAGGAGCTCCCGTCATAGCCGCCGCCGCCGCCGCTCGGTCTCCCCGGCTCTCCTCCTCCGCCGCTTCCGACGTCGTCGAGGATGTCCCTCAGGGCCTCGCGGAGGCCGCGGCAGGCATACTCGAAGAGCCTGGAGCGGAGCGCCCCGTCGGAGGAAGAAGAAGGCAAGGAAGAAGCCTTGCTGCCCTCGTCGGCGACGGCGCCGCGGCTCGAGATCGCCAGGAGCTGGTCGGCCAGGGCCAGGGCCGTGTCGTCGCCGGCGTGCCTCCCCAGGGCCAGGGCGGTGTCGTCGGTGAACGGAGGAGCAGCAGCAGCGGCGTTCTCGCCGTTGGAGGACACGCCAGCAGCGCCGGCACTGGCCCTCCCGCCCCTCTTCGCGTGCTCGAGGGCCTCGACGGCTGTGGACAAGAGCTCCGCGGCGTGCGAAGGCAGGATCGGCAGCGGCGACGCCTTGTCCCTCAGGGCGCGCTTGAAGTCCGTCAGCATGCTCCGCTCTTCTTCGATCAAGAGGGGACCGCCATCGGAGGGAGAGGGAGAGGGAGAAGAGCGGGCAGCGTTGTCTCTAAACCTGGGAAGCCAGGCCCTGACGAGCTCGGCGTAGGCTCCCGAGATCGTCTCTCTGTCGCTTTCGCTCAACGCTGGAGCCTCAAGCGAGGCACACAGGGCAGCGTCGAGGGCAATAAACCTCGACTGCCAGTCCCCGTTGGTCATCGTCGAAGGGGAAGACGAGGAAAGAGACGAGGGAGCAGCGTTTGACACTCTCGCTGCTCCTGCGGTCGAGCTCTTCAGGCTCGCCAGCAGCACCGCAGCGGCCGAGGCGACGCGCGAGACGTTCCCTGCGCTCGTCGACTTTCCAGGCACGGCGCTCGCGAGGAAAGTGCAGAGCGGCCTCAGGGCGTCGAGGACGTCTCTAGCAGCAAAGGAAGACGAGGGAGAACTCGACGAGGAAGAAGGACTCGACGAGGAAGGAGGACTCGGACTCGGCCCCGCTGCTGCCTCTTCGCCGCGCGCCACGAGCGACGCCGCGCCCAGGAGCTCCTGGATCTCCTCGTCCGTCACCGAGCCCCGAGAGGCGAGGGCAGAGGCCCATTCGGCAACGACTGAGGACGCGGCCATGGAGGATCGCGGTGGCGGAGGTCTGCTGAGAGAGAAGGTTGAGATTCGGTCGAGGTTGAGAGGGAGAGAGAAGAGCGAGAAAGAAAGAAAGAAAGAAAAGCGAAAAAAATCAATCGTGGACTGGCAAAACATGCACTCCGAGTGCACTGGCGACGCCCTTCTCTCATTCAACAGCGACGCTGCAGCGACGCAAGATATCGCAGTGGACGCTGTCGCGCTCCAGGGGGATGGGAACATGGGCGCAAAATGTCCCGAGCGAGGAAGCACGAAAGAGCGAAAAAAGAAACCAAAAACGATTGGGATCGAAACATTTTTCCCCTCCTTCCTTTCGGCTCCTCCACGCCTCCGCTTTTCCTCCCTTTCGATAGGCACTGTTCCCGGTGACTAAAGAAAACTCAGAGCGCTCACCGTGACGGGGATAAAAGTCGCGAGAAAAGTGAAGAAAGAAGCGGAAAAGAGAGAGCAAGCACAGAGGGGGTCGATGGTCGCTCGTTCTTCTTGCTCCTCGACAAGAGCAAAAAAAATGAAAGAGAGGAGAGAGAAGAGAGAGAGAGAGAGCATCATCATCATCGTGGACCTCCTCTTACTCCTTTTCCTCCTTCTTCCGCTGCCACCTTCCTACTTCCCCCTCCTCCTTGAGCGAATAAATACACTGTGCTCATCGAGCACTCTTGATCTACAAATTGCTTCCACTCATCTCCCATCTTCACCTCTTCTCTCTCTCTCTCTACTTCAACTCGCTTTTTTTCCTCCTCCCGCGCCGAGGCACGTCGAGCCCCGTCGCCGCGGCCACGGCTGCGCTCCCGTGGGCCTGCAGCGCGTACCGCAAGTCCCCGCGGCCGGCCTTGAGCAGCGCCGCGTGCGTTGGCAAGCAATTCCTGGACGCGGAAGAAGAAGTAGAAGAAGAAGAAGAAGAGTCGCCACCATAAGAAGAAACAAACTTCCGAATCTCTTCCGCAGCGGCCTCGAGGCTCGCGGCGGGAGCGCTCGCGTCCCCGGGCAAGCGAGGCCTCCGCGGGGCCAGACCCGCAACGGCAGCAGCGGCCCGGAGCCCACCAGCACGAACGACGGCTTGAACCAAGTCCGAACGACCTGCGTCAGCGAGCTCGTCCATAGTCGGCATCTGAAGCACGGAAGGTTTCGACGGCGAGGAAGAAGAAGAGGAAGCACTTTTCGGCCTCAGCCTGCCCCTCCTAGCCGCGCGGGCAAACGCTCGCAGCTCGGCGCTCAGGTCCCTCGGGTCGTCGTGAGCCGCAGAAGGGGGCCAGGCGGGCGAGCGAGACAGCATCTCCTGCACGGCTCTGTACCCGCCGTGGTAGACGATGGCGTGGTGGAGGTCGTACCGCCCCGCGGCCAGGACGGCGGCTCGCCCGGGCATCAGCCGCTCGGCGGAAGGGAACGGCGACGACGACGACGGCGACGACGATGATGAAGACCACCCCTTTCTTCTTCCCTCGCCGCCGCCTTCGATCCTGATCCTGGTGCCGCAGTCGTCGATCTCGAGCGTCGTGGGCTCGATCGGCGCGTCCCACCGCACCCTCCTCGTCGCGACGTTGAAGTAGTAGCGACCCCCTCCCTCCTCGCCCTTGCCCTTGCCCTTGCCCTTCCCCGCCGCCGCGGCTGTTGGGCCCGCGCCGTAGTCGCTCGTGCTCAGCTCGACCCAGTGCGCGGCCACGAACAGCGCCAGCTCCTCGTCCAGGGTGTCCAGGTTGTCCCAGTAGCCCACGGGGCGGCGCTTGGCGCGCAGGCCGACGGCGGCGGCGACGGCGGCGGCTCCGCCAGCGTCCCTCACGTCGCGGACGAGCTGCTGCCCCAGAGAGATCTGCCCCTCTTCTTCTTCGTCGCTCGCAGCTCCACTTCCGCTTCCGCTTCCTCCGCGCCAGGCTGCCAGCTGCGCCAGCGTGGGCATCATCACGGCCGTGCGGTAGGAAGAGGCCCGCGGGGCGTCGAGGTCGGCGGCAAAGTCGTCGTCGTCAGAGTCGCCATCGCCGTCGAAATCGCGCTCGGGGTCGAAATCGTCAAAGTCGGAAGAGGGTTCTTCTTCATCTTCTTTCTTTTTCGGCGCCTCCTGCTCCTCCTCCTTAGCTCCACCGGCGAGCTCCCTCGCGATCGCGTGCAGCCTCGGCTTCAGATACTCGACCAGCAGCCGCTGCCTCCCCAGCTGCAGCAGCCCGCGCGGAGGGGACGCCACCAGCTCCCTCCGGGCGGGCCTCGCCGCCGGGACGACGTCCCCGACGTAGGGCAGCAGGTGGAGCTCCGCCGCGCCGGGGCCGAAGCGGGCGGGGACGTCCGAGTTGACCACCCGGAGTATCAAGGGAGGGGAGCTTTTCTTCGCCGTCGAGAAAGAAGCAGAGGAGGCGGAGGAGGAGGAGGTGGAGGAGATTCTGCGGCGGTGGCCTTCCGACTCGCTTTCGTCATCGCCCTCGTCGTCATCGTCGTCGTCGTCGCTCGAGGAGCCCGCTGTCACTCCCCTGACAACTCCGATCGTTTTCCCTGTCTTCGCGTGGACGACCGTCCATCCCAGGACTGTCTTTGGGTCGGGCAGCTCGGTGACGAGGTCCTCGGCGACGGACGAAGAAGAAGAAGGGGAAGAAGAAGAGGAGGTTGAGGAGGCGCCGCGGCGGCGGGAGAAGAGCGGCGGCGCAGGAGCTGCTTCGAGTTTTTGAGGAGAGGTTGGTACGATATTTTTTGAGCCTGATTTCGAGAAAAAGAGTGAAGTATTCTCTCCCCGTAGAACCACGTCTCTCTCTTTTTCCTGTTACCTGCTCGCGGGCGCGCCGTCGAAGGACAAGAGGGAGAAGAGACGGAGCGCTGAGGAGGGGGAGGGGGAGGAGGAGGTCGAGGTGTCGTCGGCGTCGGCGGCGTCGTCGTCGCTGTTGCTCTCTCGCGTTCTCCTTCGCCATCGTCGCCTTCCCTCGTCGTCCACAGATTGGCAGGCCTCGACGCCATTTGAGCAGGCATTTCCCGTGTCACTCGCGGTCTCGCAGAGGGAAACAAAGGCGAAGCGCCTCCCCCGCTCGGCAGCAGAGGCGGCCGAAAGAGGAGAGGCATGCGTTGCCGGGCATGTGCTGCCAACCGAGCCGGCGGCGGCGCGGCGGAATCTAGCCGCTGAGCGACCGAGAGGCGCGTGCCTCCTCGCATCGTTGCGATGCGTTCAACAGGTCGACATCCAGAGATCTATGGGGAGATTCGTCGTTTCTGGGCTCGTACGGAAAGCGGGGGCGGCCAAAACGTGTGAGAGTGGAGAGAGAAAGAAAACATTTGCTCTGGTGCTCTCGAAAAAAGCGGGTGCTCTCAAAACTCTCTCCCTCGAAAGCTTTTTCGAGTTGTTGAGAGAAAAAGAGAAAGAGCTTCCTTCGATAGTTCTCCTCAACTAGTCGTCTCTTCCTTTCGAAATGTCGGCCACCAGCGATGTCATGCAGACCGTGCGCGACACCGTCGCTGGAGCGCAGGTGAGCTTGATGCTGAGAGGAGCGAACGACGGAGAGAGAGAGGATGCGATGATCGACTCCAAGCAGCGCTAAGTCGAAGCGGAGGAGAAAAAGCGGGTGCTCTCTGGTTCTGTCTCGAATTGCCACTCGAACGCGCCTCTATTGCCCGCCCACTCGCCGCGACTGCAGCAAGCGTGCCGTCGAGGTTGCGCTACGGAAGAGAAAGGCCGCTTCTCAGCTCTCGCTAGCCCTCGGCGTCGATCGATTCTTGGAGATGAGGGACACGTTGAAAGACGGACGAGCGGGAGCGCGCCTTGCTTTTTTGCTCCGAGGGCTCCGTGACGAGGCGGAAGAAGGAATCGCCTTCCGGGCCTTTGTTCTCCCTCCGCTGCTGCCGTTGCCGCTCCGGAGCCACTCTAGCCTCGACCAGAGCCTCGATCCTGACCCTTCGAGGAGGATGTAAAAGGCACGAGAGGAGCACGGGAGGAGGGATTTGCCTCTCTCGCTTTCCTCCTTCCTCGCCTTGTTCTTCGCGAGGAGCAGAGGGGGCTTAACGGCTGGTCGGGAGTCGATGCAATCCATCGAAGGAGCATTCACCGTTCCGCCGACAGGTGCTCCTTCTCTTCCTTGCATTCTTCGATTCCGATGAGCAACCGCTAGAAAACGTCGATACGAGACGTTTGACGGAAGGAAGAAAGGAGCAGAGGGCCTGATACCCGCCAGCTCGGGGCGCGAGAATCGGTCGCAAAAAAGCGCGCACTCGGGCGCTGCTGACAGAATCGCCGGCCGGCTCTCGCTCGCTCGCTCGTCGACCAGCGGACCTCTCGGGAAAAAAAACTCTTTCTTTTCTTTTCCACTCACGCGCCTTTTTCCCCTCCCTTTTGCTTCTCGAAAACGCTCTAGGTCGCGTGCGACGAGAAGCACAAGCTCCTGCGCGAGCGCTCCAACGCCATGCGCACGCTCGTGAGGCTCTGCACCCCCTCCACGGACAAGGTAAAGAATGTTCTCCTCTCTTTTTCTTCCTTCTTCGTCGTCTTTCGTTTCGAGGTTAGGGACCGAAAGGGCTGTCGGAGCTGATTTCTCCCCCGGTCATATTTTCGCCAAAAAACCGAAACACTTCCCACCCCTGCCCCACCCCGAAAACCTCCCCCAGGTCGACGACTTCCTCGCCGCCAAGAACGCGCTCTTCGCGGCCCTGACCGAGGTCGACGACCTCCTCGACGAGGTCGGCTGCCGCCTCCAGCGCGAGGGCGAGGACCTCGAGATCAAGCTCAAGGCCAAGGCCGCCGAAGACGCCGAGCTGCGCCGCAAGATGGCGACCGTCGCCAAGCGCGCCGAGGAGATGGCCGAGCGGCAGGAGCAGCACGTCAAGGTCATTCTCGACCTCAAGAAGGCATACGAGACCGAGCAGGCGGCCCACAAGCGCGAGCGCGACCGCTTCAAGGCCGAGCTCGCCAAGCTGCGCGAGGCCGCCGAGCGCGAGGTCCGCGAGACGCGCGACCTGCGCGACCGCGAGGTGCGCCAGCTCGAGACCGTCCACAAGGCCGCCCGCGACGACATGATCAAGCTCTGCAACGAGGGGGTCGCGTCCCTGGCCGACGCGGCCCTCGACGTCGCCGTAGGAGGGGGGCGCGTGCGCGTCGAGGCGCCCGAGATGGAGGACGCCGTCTGGCGGGCGTTCCAGACCGAGATCAACGCCAAGCTGCACGACTGGACGGTTCAGTACTGCACCGGCGAGCAGAGGGCGAGGCTGGCCGCCCCGCCGCTGCGCCGCAGCACGTCGTCTTCCTCTGGCGGGGGGGGAGGGGCTGGAGGGGCAGGGAAGGGCGTCGTGGCGGACAAGAGCTTGCCGTCGACGCCGTCGTCTGGAGGGGGGAGCAGCAGCGGGGGAGGGGGTGCTGCCGGGAGCGGGAACGGGCCCCACACGCCGCCGACTGTCTCCGAGGGAGGGCCTCCCTCGGATGCGCAGTACGACTCACAGTGAAGAAAAAGGTGGGAGAGGAGGGAGAAGGTTCGTCGCGCCGTGATTGTTTTTCGCCACCTCACTCCTTTCTGGCGGCGGCGGGGAGATCCCCGCCGCCCTCCCAGTTTCTGCTCCGCAACCGACAAGCGAGGCTAGATCCCCTCCTTCTCCCCCCCGTCGCCTTTTCTCTACTATTGTTCCTCCGACCAGTACTACTACTACTACTAACAACTCATTGTTTAAGCGAAGAAAGAGCAGCAGCAGCAGCAAGCAACCACACTTTTCTCCCCTTGGTTGTTTCGCCGTCACTCTCGTCGTCGTCTTTTTGTGTTTCTTCCGTTGTTTTCGCCTTATTTCACAACACCCCACACGAAATGACCCGCCAACTTAACACCGACTTTTTCAGAGAGGGAGAGAGAGAAAGAGAAGAAAAAACGAGAGAGAAGATTGCTTTTTTTCCTCTGTGAAAAAAACAAAAATCGAAATTTTAAAAAAACAAAAGGAAAAAGAGAGAAACCGAAGCCTCCCTCCCCTCCCCGACTCTCCAACGGTTGCTTTCCTGAAAGTGTGCTCTGTGCAGTTTGCTTTACAAATTGCCCTCGGGTTCTTCCTTCGGAAGAGACCGCGGTGGGGCTCTGTTTTCTTTGGATCGGATAAATAACTCGGCTTGGGAACGAAATAATTTCGGCCTCGAGGTCAGTCTCTCTCTGTCTCTCACTCACTCCCTCACTTTTCCCCCGCCGCCCTTTCCTCTTCCTTCTCCCTCTCTTCCGCCGCGATCTCCTCCGACGCCTCCTCCAGCGCCTTTGTCGCCAGCCTTCCAACGTAAGCCAGGCTCGCCGCGGACAGGGCCAGCCCCAGAGCGACCTGCCAGGGCTGCACCGCCGGCCCCGTCGCCCCGGCAGCGGCAGCGGCGGCGGCGGCGGCGGCGGCGCCCCCCCCGTCGCTCCCCGCCCCTTCTCCGCCGACGCCGAGCAGCGCCCTCCCGTACGAGCCCGCGGCAACGTAGGCGACGGTGCCCGGGAGCATCCCCAGCCATGAGCCCAGAACGTAGGGCCCGAGCTCCACCGAGGTCAGGCCGTAGAGGTACGAGCTCGCCGCCAGCGGCAGCAGCGGGCTCAGCCTCAGCAGGGTCACCACCCGCAGGCCGTCCCTGCCGATCGCGCGGTCCACCGCGGCGAAGCGGGGCGACTTGGCGGCGTAGGCCTGGACGCGGTCCCGGGCGGCGTACCGGGCGATGAGGAAGCTGGCGGTCGCCGCCGCGGTCGCCGCGGCCGAGACCACGGCGGTGCCGGGGCCCACGCCGAAGACGACGCCGGCGGTCATCGTCAGCGGGATGGCGGGGACCGCCAGCACCTCCAGCCCCGCGTACACCAGGCCGTAGGCCAGGTACCCCGCGGGGCCCAGGTCGTCGACGACGGCGGAGAAGTGCTGCACGAATCCGGTCAGGGGCCCCCTGGCGGCGACGCCGACGGCGGCGAGCGCGGCGAGCCCCACGACGGCGGCGGCGGTGCCCCCTCCCATGACCGCCGCGGCCGAGGGCGCGGAGGGGGAAGGAGAGGGGCCGCCTGTCGCCGAAGGGGTCGCCGAGTGCTTCTGCTGCTGCTGCTGCTGCTGCTGCGGTGGAGAAGAGGAAGAAGGCTCTTCCGTCGTAGTCGCCGTCGTCGTCCGTCGCAGCCCGCTGCTTCCTGCCTTTTCCTCTCCGCTGCCGCTTCCGCTCCCGCCCCCTTCTTCGTTGTCTTCGCGGAAGGAAGAGGCAGCGCGGACCTTCTTGGAGGCGCGGGATCGCCGGTGCTGCTGCTGCCGCTCGCGGAAGAGGGGGCTGCCGGAAGAGCGAGGAGCGGAGGAGGTGGAGCACGAGGCAGCGGCGTTGTTGTCATTGCGAGACGATACTGCTGCTCTCGACGAGCCGTTGCTGCTCGCAGCTGCTGCGGCAGCGGCGCTGCTTCTCCTTCGAAGGCCGGGGCCTGCCTGCTTTTTTTTCATTGTTGTTTTTTCCGCTTGGTTTTGGTGAGCGTTTGGTCTGGGTCGAAGACGAAGTCGAAGGAAGAAGAGACGCTTTCTAGATAGAGAGAGGAAGAGAAAAGAGAGAAGAGATGATACCCCCTTCGATCAAACGCTCGTTTCTGCCCAAACCCTCCGCCCTTCTCCATTCAACTGCTCATGCGAACGCACCTGCTGGCGTGACCCGACCGCAGCACCGCGCGGAAGGTGAAGGGAAGCCTTCGAGGGGCCTGTGGAGCGCGAAGAAGAACAAGGCCCCGTCGTCATTGTCGCCATCGCTGGTGAAGCGGTCGAAGAGAAAACTGCGGCAGTCGCCCGCATCTTTCTCGTTGGCTGCTTCACGCAGCAGGGATGGATGCGAGTGAGAGAGAGGCAGAGGCCGTCCAGGCTATATATCGCTCTGCGTGGCGCGCAAGCTTTTGGATGAGAGGAGAAAGAGGGACGACGGGGGAAAAAGTGAGGGAAAAAAAGGATAATTTTTTCTGTGTCGACCACGAGGGGAGCATTGAGCAGTGCTCAGCAGCAGCACTCTCGACGTACGACGACGGCGACGGAATTCGTCGAGCTCTCCCTCTCCCTTTGCAAAATGTCTCCTCCCGTCGCTGCTGCTGCAGCAGCGTCAGCTAGCTGCTGCTTCGTTCCCGCGCTGCTCGCGGAGCAGAGTTCACGCCGACGTCGGCACGCTCGCCGCGGCATCAGAACCGCTCCGGAAGCGTCCTCTTCAGCTGCAGCAGCCAGCAAACGATTGCATGCCGCCGCGACGACGGCGACGGCTCCGAGAAGGCTTCCGGCGGCGCGAGGTACGGGGCCCTTTTTTCCTTCCGTTCGCACTCGTCAGAAGAAGCACACGAGCGCATCGCATCGTGCTAGTGAGCTCGATTGCGCATCGGGCGCTCTTCAGTTAAGGAAGCGCGCGTTTAGAAAACCGCATGCACTTTTTTTCCTTCTTTCTTTCTTCGCCGCCACCGCCACCTCAACTTTTTTTCCCGAAAACCTCGAAACCTCCTCTCCTCTCTCTTCAGCCACCGCCAACGACGGAGAAACGGCCACCACCGCCATCGTCCCCGACCGCGCCCGCTACCACGTCTTCGAGATGGACGGCGTCGACTTCCTCGTCGGCACAAGCGGCGACGGGAGGCTCGACGTCAGGGACGCCTTCGTCTGCGATTCGACGAGCTCCCGCTCCCCGTCGTACGCGCTCGACGGCGAGGGCGGCGCGCCGACGCCATCCTACTCGCGGGCGGAGGGCTCCGACTCGCCAGACCTGCCGCAACAGCCCCTGCCGTTCGTCGCCGTGCCCTGGGAGCTCCGCTTCGCCGGGGACTCGCTCTACAAGAAGCCCGCGTGGAGCAAGCTCCTCAAGGTCTACCTCATCGCGGCGACGCGGACCGAGCCGTCGCTGCGGCTCGACCTGACGCAGGTGGTCAGCCTCGACGCCGCGACGCGGAGCGTCAAGAGGGAGGAGGTGGTCAACAGGGCGACGACCGACGACCCGGAAAGCACGACACTGAGGATCCGGTGAGGAGTGTCTCTGCGTTTGTGGTGTTTTTGGTTTCTCCGCCTCCTCAAAAGTTTTTGGTGGAGGAGAAAGAGCAAGCGAAGAGAGCAAAAGAAAAAAAAGGGAACAGGAAAAGAAAAGAGGGGGGGAACAGAAACTTTCTTTGGCCGATGACGTTCACAAACAAAGCGCTCTCGCCTGGTTTCAAAAGAGAGCCGTGACAACCTCCTTTGAGGGGAGGATGATTCCGAATTTGAATGAATTCTTTGGCTGTGTCCGAGGCCCCGCTGCGGATTTTTTTTTTCTCCTCAGAAGTTTTTCTCCTCGCTCTTTCCTCGCGTCCTTTCTTTCTGTACCTTTCTTTCTCTGACGTCCACTCTTCTTCTTCTTCTTCCTTTCCTCTTTGTTCCTAAAACGAAAACAAAAACAAAAATACAGCGCCAACGGCATCATGCTCGTCGACGCCGGGGACGTTCCCTCCCCGGACGACATCATCGACGGCCGCGACCAGTCCTTCCCCAAGGTCGTCAAAGAGGAGAAGAAGCGGCGGAAGCCGTTCTGGTTCGAGGGGACTTACCGCATCGACGAGGACGGGAACGAGGTGGAGCGCATCAGGGACGGGAGGTGGGAGGAGGACTTTGGACCGGAGGAGGACGAGGACGAGGAAGAAGAGGAGAAGCCGGCGTGGCTCACCGAGGCCCCCGAGGAGTCGGGCGGCGGCAGAGAAGGGTGGGAGTAAGGGCTGTAGGAAGCGGAGAGGGAGGGAGGGAGAGAGCGTGTGTGTTGATCAAGAACCAAATGTGAAACGTTATAAAAGAAATATGGAAAAGACAGAGAGCGCGGGTTGAGAGAGAGGGAGAGAAAGAGAGAGAAAGAGAAAAAGGAAAAAGAGAGGCGACAACGAAAAAGCCATTTTTTTTTACTGAACCAAAAAAACATTTTTACACCCTCACGCCGCTCACCGCCTTTTCCAGTCCCACGCTCAGCACTGCGCGGACAGCGTCACAAGCTTCCCTGATCGAAAGCTCGACGCCCTCCTGCTCTTCCTTTTTAAAAGTCTGCAAGACCCAAGCGACGACGGGGACGTTCCCGGGGGGGCGGCTCACCCCGAGCCTCACGCGCGGGAAATCTTTGGTGTTGCTCAGATAGCTCATGATGCTCCTCATGCCGTTGTGCCCCCCGTGCCCCCCCTTGGAACGCAGGCGCGTGGTACCCACCGCGGTGTCGAGGTCGTCGTACAGAACCAGGATGCGCGCCGGCGGGACGCGATAGAACCGAGCGAGTTTCCCGACCGACTCCCCCGAGACGTTCATAAAAGTCAACGGTTTCGCCAGCAGAACGCGAGACGAGCTCCCGCCCCCTCCGATCCTCCCTTTTCCCACGGCTGCGTTGCACTGCACTTTGTCGATCGCAATCGAATGTTCTTTCGCCAGGAAGTCGACGGCGGCGAAGCCGATGTTGTGCCTCGTGCCGTCGTAGCGAGGGCCCGGGTTTCCGAGGCCGACGACGAGCCACAAGGAGTCCTTTTCCTCTTCGTCCAGCAGCTCTCCTCGCGCTGCAGCGGCGTCCTTGGGGTCCAAGGCGGTGAGGCCGTAGTGGCGGCTGCGGATGCATGTGTTTTTTGG
>Ga0210003_1001976_pt1 | contig 17599 bp, 15 predicted proteins | sample LantaG_FD_182804 | JGI IMG/M metagenome (GOLD analysis project Ga0210003, IMG submission 182804) | Deep subsurface microbial communities from Baltic Sea to uncover new lineages of life (NeLLi) - Landsort_02402 metaG (SPAdes) (version 2) | ecosystem: Environmental > Aquatic > Marine > Oceanic >...
GGCCTTGTAGATCGATGCACATTCTTCGCAGCAAGCTACTTGGTCGGTGTCTTTCCGAGCATAGATTTTTGTCCACATCGGTGTAGGTTTCCCACAGAAACAACAGGTTTCAAGAGGGCTACCATCAAATTCTTTAGGTTCTCGTTGTATTCGTACCATTTTCCAACCTCCTGTTACTTCAACAACCCACAACTTCAGGATTCTAAGCCAGAAAACCCACTTTTCAGTGAAATTTTGTCTTTTTCCAGCCATGATACGTCTACTTCCCACAGGTGACTCGATCTTTCAATCCATTTTCTCTGAGCATCCTTTATCAAATCAAGAGCATCCTCGTAAGAACAGTGGTTAACTTTTAGAAGGTGTTGAATAGCTTGCTGACCTCGACCACGTAATTCTGTTTGACCAAAATGTATAACCTCATGACAATGTTTACATAAACCCACCAAACCAACCAAAACTTGACGATGTGTCTCATCGTCATAATGCCATTGTTCATGACATTCTAAATCATAAGAACATCCTTGATTTCGACTGGTATCACCACAAATTTCACAAACATGCCCTGCTAACTGATACTGTCTTCTTCTAAGAAAATCCCAGTCTTTTTTTCGTAAAAGGGACCGCAAATTCACACACCATGTTGTCTGAGGAACCAGTTCTATATTTAATTTCATACAAACCTCCATAAAACAATATACCCTAAAAATCAGAACTTAATAGAAGCTGTTGACTTTGTGACCACCTTGTATTAAGATATCCATAGGAGGTGTTGTCATTCAGTTGTTCATTGCCAATTCGATAATGAAGGAAACCCAAATCCTGAATATGTCTCATTATAGTTAGTTTCATTGGGCAGCTTGTTCCAGATAGAGCATTGCCCGTTCCTTCACCTCATCGTCAATCCCTTTGAGGTCCCTGATATGATCCATCAGGGACCCACCCTCCCGAGTTATCAGTGTAGCTTTGAGGCTGTTCACAAAAACTTCCATACTGATCTCTTTGGCTTCAGATCGAAGTTTCCTTTCCACATTAAAAACTTCAGATGCCGGAGCCACTTGCAATGGGATCGGGATAATCTTGATTTCCTCTTTGGTGAAATTCAATATGGCACAGGAAGGTACCCGATTAACGTCATCCTGATTCAAAGACCCACGAGAAAGACTACCAATATTGATAATCCGCTTGTTACCAACCACATCGATACCCTGACATTTATGCCAATGCCCGAAACAAAACACGTCAGGGGCCATATCAGTGAGGTCTCTGTAACTGATAACATCTTCACTCTCATACATCATACCACCGTCAAGGCTGGCCAGAGTATGGGCAACGACAACCAGATAATCCTCATCCCCTTTTTGGATGGATCTGAATCGATCCATATCGTAGGATGTTCCGTGATAAGGAATACCGACGACTCGGACTTTCACACCCTTATTCTCAAATATGGCCTCGTGTTGGTTATACAACCTCCGAACGGTCCCAGTTCCGAACAGAACCCCCAAAGGGCTCTCCTCCAGAAAATCCAAACTACCGTATTTCACATCGTGGTTACCCACACACCCATAAGTTGGGCAAGGATAGGTTGCGTGAACGGCTGCTACTCGACCAACCAGTTCATGACTGTTTCGAGAAGGAGATTTGACGTGGAACAGGTCTCCACCGTCAAGCACAGCTTGAGCCTCAACCTTGGTAGCTATTTTGCCTATCTGATCCAGTTTCCCCAACAATGTTTCCGTCCAGTCGTCTACCCGGGACTGAGGCGGGAAGTCTGCTAAATGTACGTCGGTTCTCCAAACTAATGTAACACCACGAGCCACGATAACCTCCAATCAATCGGAAATGGTAGAATCACACACCGGACACTGCCCTAATTCTTTCAGATACTCTACCACTGCTGCTTGAGCTTCAGCAGATTCCTTTTCAGCCACAATAATCTCGGCTTCCAATTGGGTGATGGTGGTGACGACTGTAGTGTGTTGAACAAACAATTCCTGAGCCATATTGATAGCCGTCACTATCCGATCAATTTTTGAAATGTCCCCATCGTCCAAAGTGATGGTTTCAACATCCTCTAGCTTCGACACTACCCCCGAAGCTTTGGTAAATCTGTTATGAAGGGCTTGGGTTTCTATGATATTGTTTGCAAGATCCTGAAGGTCTTCCAGTTTCTTATCAGAGGGGACCTTCACTTTGTCAACACCTTCCAAACGTGATACTTCATCGGAAGCATCAACGTACCGACTATGAAGGATTCCAATGTCGGCTAAGGTCTCCAAAACATCCTTCAATGAATCCAACTTACTATCCTCCGGCACAACCACTTCCTCAATGCCCTTTAGCCGTTCCACATCTCCGAAGGCATCCGTATATCGAGAATACAGTTCCTGAACTCCTTCGAGGGCTTTTTCTATACGATCAATCATCAAAGCAGCCTGTTCCAGGGTCTCCACAGTTTCGATAACCTCATCCATCCCTTCAAATCTTTTGAGGTCTTTCTCCAATTGTTCTTTGTCTGTTCGGCGGATTTTCAACTCTGAGTTGGCCGCCCGCCGGTCGGACTCCGATAAACGTAATGCCTGATTGAGTTGAGAGACCCGATCCACATCAGCCACAGCTTCAGCCAGTACCGAACCAGGTTGATCGAGTAGGAATATCTGCCCCGTAAACTGGGGAGCTATTTGAGGCCAAATCTCCCGGTTTCCGGCCTGAATCCCCCGAACACCCAGGTCAGACACTTCATCAGGAACTGCCTGACCTGGATGAATGGGATTACTGTTATCTACGATGTAGGTAGGCTTGGACTTCAAACCTTTTTCCCAGTAAACCATGTGGTCATCGTCCAGATTAACTGTCACCATCGATTTAGCTTTCCCGTGCCGGATAAAAGACGATCCTTTGGTGTTCTGAAACACACCCCGGATTGCCCGCTGGAGGGCTGATTTCCCTCCATTGTTCTGGCCGGTAACAACTGTGAATCCTGAAATTTCAACCTCAGCATCCTCAATGGATTGAAAATTCTGTACCCGGACTTTGACCGTCATAATTACTCTCCTTCTTCTTCAGACTCTACCCCTTCTTCATCTGTGAGGTCTTTCAAAGCAGCTTTAGCAACAGCATCATCAGGATCACCCATCTCGGTACCATCGGCATTCTTGCCCTCAAGGATGTTGTTGATCTCGAACATAGCCATATCCTCATCTGTTTCAGCATCCATATCAACCAGAGCATCTTCAGAAGAATAAATCTTGGCTACAACCAGATCATACAACTCATCTCTGGCACCGGGAGTGTTGAGAACGAGTTCCCTGAACTTATCCCTCCCCTGATCTCGGAGAACTTCACCATTCCCACGTTCCCAGTTGTACCAGGAGCCGTCTTTACGGATAAGAGCGTGGGCAGCCCCGTACTCAATGATCGAACGTAAATCATCAATACCATCACCGTACTTGATGTAGATTTCAACATCACGACCTTGAGCAGCCGAAACCTTGCATTTGTCAGCCCTGACCCGGACCTTGGCACCGGAAGAAAGTTTCTCTTTCTTGTGCTTCATAGCATCATAACCTTCAGTTTTCTCTGATGCTATACGGATCATCCCCAAGCGAACATCGGAATAGAACTTCCAAGCCTGTCCACCCTGAGTGGTCTGACTGTCCCCTCCGAAGCTGGGCATCGTACTGATCGTCGAACGTAACTGGCTGATTCCCAAGACACAGGTTCCGGTTCGTGCCGTGATATTACGCAACTGAGGAAGAAATCCCGACCACATTGCAGCAATGGCACCCACACGGCCAGCCTTACCTTTTTCGTCGAGGGATTGTTCCATAACAGCCTTGGGAACACCAGCACCGACCGAATCGATGACAATCAATTCAACACCGGCTTTTGCCAATGCCCAAATGACCATCAAACCCTCTTCAAGAGTTCCCGGCTGGGACAGTTTGAAGTGGGCTTCATCTTCAATAGGTACACCCAATGCTTTTGCATAGTCATTGATGATGGCATTTTCCCAGTCGATATAAACTACACTACCTCCATTGGCAATGGTCTGAGCTGAAATCGTCAAAGCAAGGGTCGTCTTACCTGCCGACTCACGGCCATACAAGTTGACGACTTTACCACGAGGAAGCCCTGGACACGGGGGTACTCCGAACCGATTCAGTTTTCCACCAATCAGGTAGTCAACCATTATTGAACCAGTCGGGAGGTGGGGAATGGATTTCTTGAAACTATCCTCGTTAATGGAAACGAAAGGATCGGGAAGTTTTATGCTTTTGAATGCTTTCTGAAGCAATTCAGACCCGGCTTGCAGTGCTGTTTTCTCTTTCGGGGCTGCTTTAGCAACTTTTTTTTTGGCCGGAGCCTTAGTTGTCTTTACTGTCTTTTTCGGTGGCACCATATTATTACTCCTTACTCCATAGGAAAAATCGTTCATCTTCTCTGTATAGAATACCCGTCTCAACGGTTTGTCCTGCTTTTTTTCCCCGTTGATATGTGTGGATCGACGTAAATTGTTTCTTCTCCAATGAGGTCAGCATCTCCACAGAACCAACCCCATCAAAATCTGCAAATAAACTATCATAATACGTCCAAAATCGCCCAGCAGTTCGGGCAACCCAGTAGGCATCGGCTTCGTTGTGGTCCCATTTTCCTTTGTTACCGTTATCCCATTTGGCTGCTTCTACCATATCCGGTTTTTCCATTTTCCATTTTCCGGGTCGAAAAAGCTTCACTACTGACTTACCTGTTACAGGATCTAAGGTTTCAATCTCCAAGGCTCGGGCGTGAGCTTTGATTTGGCCGGGAGAGAAAAACACCACATCCACCTTTGACTTCTTCATAGCCTCACAGGTATAAAGAAACAGCCCATACATTCCTTCTGAATAGAGATTGTGGAAAACCGGATACTCAACACCCAATCGAGTTACCCCCATCTTTTTGATAAGGCTCTCCACCCGTTCACGGATATCAATATACCTGTCAACGAATAGAGTTTTAGATGATGTTTGAAACCGACCCCTATCAAGACAACGGCTGGACCCTACACCATCTGTATCGTGAAGGGCCCAGCCGAAATTTGTAAGTGAGGGATCAAAACCGAGGACCCTCATAACGGGTTAATCGTCCAGGATGTCACCGACGAGGTCATCGATGTCACCGGTTACAGCCATATCGGGAGTTCCAGTTGTTCCGGTTCCGCCGCTCGTGAGGGACTGCCCTGCCAAAGCTTGTTTGACCTGTTCGATGGTCAGTTCACGCCCGACTTCGTTGTCCATGTTGCTGGCTACTTCCTGAGCATCCTTCAGGATCTTGGCCGCAATAGCCTTTCCTTTGTCATTGGTTGCTTCAAGGAATTTGCGGAAAAGGTTTTCCTTGCAGGGGCTGAAGGTCAACTTCTGGTACTGGGTGTCGGAGCATTGGACAGTGATGTCGTGTTGGCCGAAGTGGAATTCCCTGTGGGTCATCTTCAGGGACTTGTACTTGTCGTCCGAGAAAATCCAAGCCTTCACATCACATTCACCCCTCTGCACTTTCTCCGTGTCGAGACCACCATCTTTGTTGGTCGGCCAAACCACGACAGCCGTTCCGATACGACTACGGGGAGGTGAACCAGCCATCTTGGTGTACTCGGGTCCCTTGTTGACGACGTATCCGACCTTTTCCATGTAGTGGGTCATTGCTCCACGGAAATCAGGACCAGGTGCGTCAAGGTTGGGGGTTCCTTTGTCGAGATCGGGCCACATGATGAACGAAAAACGGTACGTTTGACCGGTTTCACCCTTCCAGCGGTTGCCTTTTTTCCCAACATGTTCATCATTTTCACCGAAGGTGAATCCTTTGAAACCACTCATTACGTTCTCCTTTGTAAATTGTAGTAGTGGTGTATGAGACAGAACAGGGTCGGTTGGTAGGACAGGTTCCGTCAATATCTATACCCTTTTTCACAGGGTTTTTTCACTCAGTTTCAAACATATCCAAAATACTGCCCAGATCATCATCATCAAGTATTTGAGCTTTCTTCTTTGCAGCCGGTTTTGGGGGGGCTATTACCTCTTGTTTCAAGAAAGAATCCGTTTCTTCCTTTGTTGCTGTAGGCACTAACAGTTCTTCTACGGGGGTCTCCACGAGAGCATCTGCTTCCTCAATAATCTCATCTACAATTTTATCAACAGCAGGATCGGGAGTTTCCTCAATTTCCTCATCTTCATCATCGTCATCAGAGTCTTCATCAGGATCATCCATATCAATAGGATCTTTCCAAGTGCCATTTGCTTTCCCTAAATGAATTTCCGCATCAACACCATCCAACATTTCAGTCATAGCAGAAATCTCAGATTGGTTACCTATTCCGGGAGTCAGGTTGACATCACCGACTGCTCTGGAACCCCATCGGGCGCCAAGGCCAATTTCTTCCTGACAAAGACGATGCTGGTCACGTAGACGACCCTCAATATCCTTCAGATCAGCCCGTTTGGTTTTTACAATTGACCATACAGCCATCAAGCTTTCAACGGCCATCTCCAGATCGTGAACCTCCATTGTTGTTTGATGGAGTTTCCCTGAAGCAATAGCTTCCCGATCTGCCACACTTTTACCGGCTCGTGTTTCTGGGTCTGTTGCAAACAAATGTTTCTTGGCTAAATCCAGTTCCAGAGTCTTGATTTTCAAGGATCGTTTCATAGCGTGAAGTTGTTTCGAAACATCCAGAAAAATCCGTTCGCACCGGCTCAACATTCCTCGGACAAGAGCAAACTTGTTATTGATTCGTTTAGGGCCGAAAGAAAGAGGGTCTTCATCAAGTTCCATATCCAGAGGCATCAACTCCTCAAAAATATGGTCAGCTTCCTCTTGACCAAAATACACATTACTCATCAGTTATTCTCCTGATGTTTTGGCAAATACCTCAGCCAACAAACGGGAGTAATTTCCCTTGATTGCCTGAACAGCACTTTTGCATTGTTCAGGACTTATGCTACCACCGGCAGCAGCATGTTGATGTGCCGTAATGTCGGCCTGCATCCCGAGAATGTACCCGGCAATCTTGGCTTCTTTAAGGGTCATTCCCTGATGATCAGCTGCTGCTTGATCTCCATCTTGAACCAACATCAAATCACCGCCAGTACCGGCATCATCCTGAATTGTATCCCAAGCTGCCGAGAACCCGACGTAATGATCTCCAGCACGTCCCTTGACGCTTCGGGTTGCTACCACTTTGGTGATCTTCAGTCTATTCTTCACGGCACAAATTTCTTTTTTTGCCTCATCGGTCACTACCAATTTGTCACTCATAATGTCCAACCTCCTTTTAGGGTGGTAATACTGTCCACTTCTTTTACCCTAAATTTGGAAGAATTAAGAAGCAATCGGCGTTATTATGCGGTCTTTTAAGAGAGTATTTCGAAGGTCTTCTTTATCATTCATAACTGCCGTAGACAAAGCCGAAAGGTCTCCAACCAAAATAACCTTCTTCTTTGCTCTCGTTACAGCCGTGTACAGCAGGTTTCGTTGTAATTGGTGCCGAAACCCATCCACAATAGGCATCACGATGTATTCGTATTCCAAACCCTGTGCCTTATGAACCGTACAAGCATAAGCCATTCGAACCAATCGGGGGAGTTCATTAAAAGGAACAACAATTATCAATGGAAAAGGTCCGAAAATCTTCAGTTCCACTTCCTTGCCTCTCCGGTCTATTCGGGAGACCTTGCCCACATCCCCATTAAACACTCCAAGGCGATAATCATTTTTGACAATCATAATCCGATCATCCTCACGGATCGTCCCATGACCGATCTTCAACTCCTGAAGCCCTCCTCTTTGCGGATTTAGCAATTCCCGAATGTGTGTATTCAGGTTTGTGACCCCTACTGTCCCCTTATGTCGAGGGGACAAAATCTGGAATTCTTTACGGGCAGCATACAATTTTGTGGCCACTTGCTTGATGGTCTCCAAAACCCGATCCTCGCCAACAGATTGGATCAACATGAAATCTGACGGTGACTCACATTTAGGAACTACTCCTTTATGAATATCGTGGGCAGCAAACACAATATCAGAGGTGTCTTTCTGACGGAAAATCTCAGTCAGATTAACAGTAGGGAACTTGCCAGAATTTATCAAATCCCGCAATACATTCCCCGGACCGACCGATGGAAGCTGGGCTGCATCCCCAACAAACACCAACCGACATTTATCAGAAGTACAAGACAGAATTCGATACAGTAAATGCTGATCCATCATTGAAGCTTCGTCTACAATGACCACTTCAGCCGGATGGGTATTTGTCCCTCCATAACCCCACACACCATTTTTGTCAAAACCCCCTACTTTGACGGCATCTCCCGTAATGCCCGCATAATTGGATTCCCGTTCATTACTATCCCCACCCTTTGCAGCAAAAGCCCGATGTATCGTATATGCCCGAGCTCCTGTCAGGGTGGCCAAATTCTTTGCTGCAATCCCAGTCGGAGCACACAACAGAAACGGGATCTTGGATTCCTGAAATATCCGTACAGCAGCCCGCAAACTTGTTGTTTTTCCCGTGCCTGGCAAACCTGTCAGAACTGACACAGGTTCTTTCAGAGCATTGGTAACACCTTCTTGCTGACTTTTTGACAGACTCAAACTTTCATACTCACCCCACTCTTTTACAGCAGCCTTTACTACCACGTCCAATCGAACACGTTTCTTTTTTGTCAGTTTCTCAGTATTAGGACCGATGGATGCCAAAGCTTCGATATAAGGACGGGGTTTCACCCCCCCAGCTTTGAAACAAGCATTTTTATTGCGGGAGAGTAGCATTTCAACCGAGGTTTTCTCCATATCCCAGGCGCGAACATCGTAAACGGCCACCGTCCCAGGTCGAGTTTCTCGGTCTACACAGAGTTTCCCCTCCTTGTGGAGGTTTCCAATAGCCTTGGCCACATCCTTGGGTTCCACACTGGAGATATTGCTTTGTACTTGAGCCAGAACCTGACCTGTGGATAGGTATAGATGTCCTGAAAACCCCTGTTCGGATCGACAGGCAAATAAAACGGCCCCTCGGATACGGTTCGGATCGGTTAAATCCAGTTTAAGACGAACAGCAATCTCATCGGCATCTTGAAAAGTGATCCCTTCCAATTCAACGAGTGCCCAAGGGTTTACACTGAGAACATCTACAGCACTATCCCCAAAAAAAGACCATACTTGACGAATCTTTCCTTGAGGAATGCCCAAGTCAGTGAGAAACATCAAAGTTTTGAAATAAACTTGAACGGATTTCCATTTCTGAACAACAAAAGAAGCCGTGAAGTCATCAAGACCAAATTCAAGTAATTTCCCCAAATCACCCAAACAGGCAATGAAATTATCGTCTCCAGCATCTGATCGGATTTTCTTGATAATGCTGCTGGCAACACCATTACCGGAAAGCATCTGTTCCACCGTGTCAGGGTCCCAGTTGTCTTTAAACACTGGAGCTTTTGAAATTGCAAGTTGATAGCCATACTTGGGATCTTTTACATAAGCACCCTCGAACCCGAACCACATCCCAATCTTTACATCCATACCCGGCACATGGCCACGCACAGTTGTCATCTGGGAAGTACGGAAAAAATCAGCAGGGGAAGAATCATCATCGTCCAAGATCATTTTCAAAATGTAAAATGCCTGGGATGCATCCTCGTAAATAACTGTGTGAACCCGACCGGAAAAATACAACTCAACCTCCCTTTTTCAAGGACTTCAACAATTCCTGGAATTCTGTCATCATACCGTGAAGTTGCTTTGTTTGCCGTTCAATTGTTTCCAACTGAATTGCCTGGGTTTCAGGATCAGCAGTTTTATTCAAATCGATCCCACTAAAATCCAAATCTTTCCCAAAAGACTCAGCATCAATCAGGGTCACGGCCACTATCCGGCCAAGATGCCCATCCAGTTTTTCCAAAGGAATGGACTCTAAAACACCGCCTTCTTCCAACCACCAGGACTCATCAATCTTCTTCAACACCCCAGAACTGGCAAAATGTAATAAATAGGCGGGGTTCTCATGATGACCCGCTGGGCATTTGCCGGACTTTTCCCACATACAGCACCCCCCACCCCATCTTTTTTGATCTACGGGGGTTGGTGGCCAATGGTGAGCTGTAAATTGAACTCTCAGATCCTTGATCGGCTCCAAGGCATTATCAACAATGATAGGATCAGGATCGGCATCCCGTTTCACCAACAGGATGCCATCTTGAATATAGAAAAGTCCATCAACCAGTACAGATCGAAAAGCCATAGTAACCCTCCTGGGTCATTATACCCCGGAAAGACACCTTATATGGATCAAGACTTGTTAAAAGATAACTCACAAGAGTCATTGGTGCAGAATTTTTCGTCTATTTCGTGACCAGAATTATTCAGAACCAAAGGTTTCAGATTATCAGACAACTTATGATAAGTAGCCTCATCAATGGTTTCATAAGGAGCCAACTGATAACCGTGGTCATTTAAGGGAAGCAGAGAAACACCTTTCAGTCGATCCTCATAAGTCTCCAGACACGTTTTTACATCTACAACTTCTTCTTTCTTGAAAGAGATTGTGACGCTCACAGCATTATCCGACCAATATTTCTGTACATCGGCAGCATTAATGAACTGTTCCCAGATCGTCATTTCTGCCTTACCCTTGATGAAATTCTTCTCCTTGATCGGAAACTCCACTACCATCGTGTCATCAGAATAAATGTCAGGGACAACCTTCAAACCAGAATCACGGCAAGCATCAACCAAAGGGCTGTCTTTTGACATACGGATTCGACGGATATAAAATTCACTATGGGGTGCGTGAATTCCAGGAGTAGCCCCGGCCAACAAAGAAACACTACCGCTCGGTTTTACAGTAGTCACTTTGATGGATCTCGGTACACAAAGCCATTCAGAATAGACGGTATCCAAATCTTTGATGTATTTGTATCCTTGGTCACACCAGAGAGATAAGAATTGTCTCCGACCGAATTTAGCCAGAGCTTGAGTGATACCCGACATCGAGCATCCGATCCTGCGATTACGCATCATAACAGCATTTGATTTCTCGTTATGTGTCGGAACCAAAGTAACTGTTTTTGCATAGAGATAAGCCATTTTCAGAGTGGCTTGAAAATCATTGTAATCATCATGATGTGCAGGGAAGGTCTCAACCAAATTACAACTTTCCCCACTCTCCAAAAATTGTTCCCCACATTGCATACTGTAAATACCTGAAATTGTTGAAGAATCTTGATTTAGGACAATTCCGACGGTATGAAAATCATCTACCGTAATGTTGTAAACATCTTCTTTTTCTTCGAGTCTTCGAACTGATTTCACTCGATGATTATAATCACAGGCAGTCTCCTTCAGTTCCTTATATCCAGACAAAACATGAGGATTAAAAGACTCTTTTTGGAACCGAACCGGGACATTTTGATTCCGGCATTCAGCTTCCCATTCTGTTTTCCAAGGATCACGTCCCAGACTATCCTGCAAATCTTTGTACGCCATCATCTGATCATGGAGTGTCTGCCTTTGCTTTTCTTGGAATGCCAGTTTTGCATTCTTTTTCCGTTTTTCTGACTGTGCTAAAACAGCTTGGTTACAGGTAGCAGAACAATAGGATCGTTCTCTTTCCCTCCAAGAAACTATAAACTCTGACTTGCATTTTTCGCAAGTCTTCACGGCATGAAGGCGGCCATCTACCCAACAGGTTTTCAAATCTGTGGAAGCTTCCTGTTCCTTGTAGTAGGCCATATCTAATTTGTGCTTTTGCTTTATCATCTTTTCCGACATCTTTTTCCTAATGGCAGGGGAAAAAGAATCCGACAACTTAGCCTTATATTTTGGATCTTTACACCGTTCGACTGTTTTTGCTCCAATTTTTGCTTTGGCCTCATCAGAATGTTTCTTGCCCCACATTGGATTCTTTTCCCCCGACATATCTGCCAATTTAGCATGTAACTTTTGATGATCCCGAAAAGTCATAATTTCCAAATTATCCGGCGAATTATTCAGGGTATCAAAATCTTTATGATGAACTACAATACCTCCCGACTGCCAACCTGAAAATTTACCGGTTTTATAAAGAGACTCCCATTTACCAGGATCGTAAAACCGAGCAATCAGCCTATGTTCCATAATTTTAGATTCACGACTATCTCTTGTATCACAATAAGTTCTCCAATACTTCTTCCGGTTTTTCTTCGACACGTACTCCTGTCGCTTAGTAAATCTGGGCAAACTCAATCCAGGTTCCAAATGTTGAGCTTCTACTTCTGTACCGTTCAATAAAACCATCTTATGGTCGGGAGTTACTCTCATTTTGGAATCATCGTCGAAAACAATCTCAACCAAATCAGATTGAGTTCTTGTAATTCTTGGATGACGCCCCATTTTTATCTCGGCTTTTCCGGTTTCTTTATTCATTGAATAAACAGGTACGTCAAAACCCTCTTCAGCAAGTTGCTTGATAGATACAGCATTTCTACCATCAGCCACAGCAATCAAGGTATCCCCCGTAAAACAAGGATTTGACCCTTGAATTCTGGTGTCTTTATTATCCACAATCCCGTTCATACGGGAATATTTACGGGCATTATCCATCCAAATAATCCCAGGTTCACCATTTTGGGTTATGGCCTCCACGATCTTGGAGTAATCCATTCCAATTGTGGCAAAAATTGAGTTATTTGAGGCCCATCGATGACTCTCCAAAGCCTTCTTGTCCTGTTTCAGTGACATGAATTCTTTATCTTCAGGGTCGCCAAAAATAATTTCAGCAGACCGTCGGACATTTCCTGCCACTACACAACAGCCAATATGGTTAAAAACATCAACGATCTGAGTAGATGTGATTGGAGTAGGCTCTCCTGATCCGGTCAATGTCGTTGTAACCGTTTTAATAGTCTGCCGTTCAGTATTTAAATCCTCAACTTCAAAAGATACTTCAAGCCCTTTAGGCAAAAGCACCCTAACGATATGCTCTACCAACAACTGCAACGGTTTTGGGCCGCTGGCCGAACCGCCAAATCCTTTGATGGGTTCTCCAACACCCCGAACCTTGGAATAATCAATCTTCAATGGGAAGTAACTCTTACCCACGAAGGACTCCAAAATAACCCTTAAAAGGGAAACCCACCCCTCCCTGCTATCTTCTACCACGAAAGGATCGTTTGTTGTTTTAGGCACCTGAATCTTCACCTGAGAGGCACCTTTGGTATCTGATCCAACACCAACTCCCATCATAGACATATCCATAAGGAAGCAAAAAGGACCTGCAAAATCTTCAGTTATCCCATCAGTGCTAACGAATGAACAATTTGTCAGGCTGGCCGAACCTCGATCATAAACGTAATCAGTACCCATCATCCAAAGTCCACGCCCCGGGGGCAAAAACTTGAAATCCCAGATCCTCTGATACATATCCTGTGCTGATTTCTGAGCTTTAGCTTCATCCCACGGCAAGTACAGTTGACGGCAATGAATTTTTTGAATATTGAAACAACCCTCAACAACCCGTTTTACTGTCTGCCACCATTCTTCAGTCCCGCCACTCTCCAGTGGCCTCGAATAGGTTCTTTTATACGTGACATAACCAACAGGACCCCAATTAGGTTGTTTGCCTGCAAACGATTCCAGGAATTTGGAACTCAATGAAAAAGAACGGACTTTTCGATCCCTAACGTACTGACTGAAAATCATCATTTAAAAATGCTCCGAAAAACAGGTTAATTCTTTTCACATTAACGGTGAACGATTGAAGAGAAAACGAAAAACCTCACAAGGTCTTCTATTGATATATTACCGACAAAGTTCAAGAAGGCGTGCAGACAAAATCACCCACGGATTAATTTGCCCTGACAATACAGAACGTCTAGTATCTCCTATGACATTGAGCAGTTTAACCACGTCGTTTCGGTTCCACATCGAAGCTTGTGGAAATAACTTGTTTTTATAGAACCAAGGATTCAATTCCAGTGCTTCAGCAGCATCTTTCACAGACACTCCCCGATCCCGAAGATCGGTAATACAAAGCCACTTTGTTGCAGCATTTGACAAAAAATAAGTCAAAGCCATTGTAGGGTCTTTCTTGGAGTTGGCTTTGAGCCTATTCATTGCACTAATTACCAAAACAGGATTTTTCAGAGCAACAGCATCCACAACAGGAACAAGGGATGCCTCTGCCAATGGAGCTAATGTCCCTTTTACGTGTTTTGCAGTAATTTCAGTGTCCCCATCAAGATCGGCAATCATCGAAAACTTCATGATTTCAAAAGACAAAAACCCAAGATCGGAGCCATCTACTAAAACGACTCTCTCGATCAATGCCTTTGACATTGTTTTTCCACGGTCGGCCACCTCTCTGAGACAGAACTCAACGGCTTTCGAATCACGTTCCCAATCTTTCGGGGCAGTAAAATTTACGTGGTTTTTTTTCAGAGCAGCCAGGAATTTACCAAACTTGGTGTTGCCCTTCGGATTGCCTTCGTAATACAAAAGAGCAACCAATTCAGGATCATCACTGTTGAAATGAGATACTAGAAAATCCAACTCAGCCTTCTCCGGCTTGTTGACAACAACCAAAATAGCACCATCATCCAAAAAATCATTAGGAGACAATGCTGACACCAAGGAACCGGTATCGGAACCATCCACATAGGAAATTTTCCATCCTGCTTCCCTATGTTTGGAGACTACCTGTTTTAGTTCCCTGTTCCGTAAATATTCGTGATTTCCTGAAATGGCAAATACAGGATGTGCTTTATCAACCAACAGAACCTCCTACCAAAGCAGCAATAATCTCTACGTCTGTAGGATCAATAAGCAAAGTGATCGGTCGAAGGGTCTCCCACAGAGCCCGACTCTCTGGTTTTTTCATATCAGTACTCAAAGCATCGGCTATTGAACCAATCAACTCGTGTTCTTTCTTCTTGTATTTTTCCACGATCCTCGGAATTTTATAAAACTCCCCGCTATGTACAGCATCAACCAGATCAAAACCTGCATCAATCAGATTTTGATCTACATCCTCGTCTGGGATATCTACCCATCGAGCCAGACAACGGGATTGAATAGTTGGGGCCACACTGGAAGCATCGTGTGCCCATAAGATGGGTTGAACCCTGGTGTCATTGAATTCCTCAATGCTTTTTAGAAGAACATCTGCTGCACGAGGCATAGCCAGATCCATCGGGCCAACAACCAGAGTTCCAAGAGTAACCCCTACAGGAGCACTCCCGAATGCCCGGACAACTTCCCTGGCTTCATCTGTTTTCAACCCATCATCACCAAAAGGCTCGGCCATCAGGTAGCCAATTTTTTTTGCTTCGTCTATAGCAACCTGTCGAGCACCGGGGCCAAAATAAAGTAGACATGAAGACATAAGTGATTTCTCCTTGTCTCTACTCTACCCCAAAAATCAATTATCGGGTGACGTGGAAAGGTTTCCCACAGGTTAAACAGCGATACCGAACAACATTTCCTTGAGGATTGAAACCTCCGCCAGGATCTGCCTGATTCAAATCTTTCTGGAAAACGATGACAGCATTATTCCCCGGACAACCCTCAGTTGCTCGGCATTTTATCCAAACTTGTTTCTCATTTGGTTTCAAAGTTTGTTCGGCCATAGTAAGGTCTCCTATGTGTTTGGTAATCTGTCTTCCGGTAACTTAAAATGCAACCGGAGCCATCTCATATTACCATACAAACCAGGATTGTTCTCTCCTGATTCTTCCTCCAGGTCGGCAATATTGTAACTGTCATAAGCAGTATTTGATGGCCAGTAACCATTATGAACCAATTGGGTCTTAATAAGCCCACTCACATAAGCAATCTGTTCATCGTAATTTCCGATATCCCCCAGGTTTCGATTCCATAAAGCCTTCAGGACTGGATATATGGTCCCTTCCCAGATAAACCAGACCACCTGGAACGGGAAGAAAACAGTATCCCCCGATCTTAATGGTTCCGCTGTGTTTCTTTGGACGAATACTTTGAAAGATGGGTGAGAACGGGTTGTTGAAGGGAAATTCAATACAGCCCTTCGGTAAAATAGGTAAACTACCCCAACAGCTAATCGTTCTGTTTCTTTTTCCAGTAAGATTGTAGGCATCTTGAACCACCTTTCATCCTACTCTGTGTTATAGGGTTTTTATGGAAAATCTCATTTTAGATAGACTCCCCCAACCACCCTCCGGGCACCCTACGTTCAAATTGTGATTTAACGGCTTCTTTCCTAACTGTAAAAATGAACTAACTACTTTTTTTTCTTGGTTCACTCTTCTTAATAATATTGCTACGGGAAATCCTAAAGGATTCCCTCTAATCTATAAAGGGGTTCAAGCATTAGAGGGTTTACCCTTCGGTTCAGGAGGCTACTATTCCAAGATTTCTTAGCTCCTCCGCCGATCCCTCAACTTCTTTTCAGAATTGTTAGGGATAAACCGTAGACGTGTCTCATTTCCAATCCCGAGGGGTTTCGTCAGAAACCTTCTGGGATGGCAAGTTCAAATGGAAAAGAACCTGATTGGATCGGTGGCGATAACTTAGCTCAATGGCAACCACATCGGTTTCCCGACTGTCAGTCTTCATCGATTCACAGAACCCCGTGATAAATCGATTAGCTCCCTAGTTCGGGTTTCCACGTAAGAAACTTACTGGGACGGTACTGACACGTATCTTCTCTAAAGAGCAGATTGATCCACATCCCCTCCTATGGGGGATGAACAATTCTGGATTCTAAAAGGGAATCCAAGAGATGTCAAGTTTATTATTCTTCCTCAAAAGCTGTTCGAAGAATAGGAGGTAGAATATCCTCTGTTTTTGCAGGAAGAGAAAACTCCAAACCAAGAGAAGCCAAATGGTTATCCAAAAGTCTTACCAGGGAAGTATTTCGTTTCAGTTTCATAAAAAATCTTTTCCAAGCCGTTCGGAAATATCCGACAAAGTCTTGAGGGGGAACTCCAGCTTGTTCGGTAATTTTTTGCTTGACCGGGCGTTGTTTCTTTTGGATGGTTTCCAACCAGATATCCATCATTTTTTCTTGTTGTGTTCCTTCCCAGGTTTCTTTCATGAAGTTACGGACTTTTTTGCTTATGGGATTATTGCGGTCGAAGAAGAACAGGTTTATCAGGTATTTTAAGGATTCTTCTTCAATATTTTTGTTGAGTTTGAGGGTGTCAAAAATAGAGACCCCTTCTTCATTATGCCTGACCTGACTTCGGGAAGAATAACCGCTTTCTTCGTTGTTTTGTAGGATCTGTTTGTTATAAACTGCTTCATTGATAACTTTACGGACTAACCATTTACTCAAAGTACCAACTGCAATAGATTTAGGGGACTCATCACCATTCTTTATTTTGGCAGAATTTTTAACACCAGCCTCATAAGCAGGTTTTTTAGTGGTGTTGTTGTTAACCCCCATACCCATCAAAGCAGATTGGATGATATCGTCGGGAGAGAGTGCTGATACTCCATGCCGGTTGATATGATTCTCAATACTGTTGTACAAAAGTCGAAACATTCCCGTGTTACCGGAATCCAACCAATCAGGACTTAAATTGAGTCCTTCGGCAGCTTTGGCAGCTTCAACCAG
>Ga0210003_1001977_pt1 | contig 17598 bp, 18 predicted proteins | sample LantaG_FD_182804 | JGI IMG/M metagenome (GOLD analysis project Ga0210003, IMG submission 182804) | Deep subsurface microbial communities from Baltic Sea to uncover new lineages of life (NeLLi) - Landsort_02402 metaG (SPAdes) (version 2) | ecosystem: Environmental > Aquatic > Marine > Oceanic >...
GAATAGCCGAACTATCCGAACGGGTCATTCGCTTATTCCCGGTTCCGATCAGGACCATATCTCTTGCGGCATTTCTCGACCCGCCATTCCTACGGCGAAAACCGCACGATCACGCGATCCGCGTCCGCGGTCACCTGCATGCTCCGCAGGAGCGGGATCGCGATGGCCCGGGCCACGGGCCAGCCGGCGTTCCGGCGGCCCGCCTGTTGTTCGGCTGCCGCCGCGTTTTCCGCCGGCTCTTCCTTCGCCGGCCGCTCGAATGCCGCAACGACCGCATCCCGCGCCTGCTCGCAGGCCGTCGCGATCCGCTTGGCCGCGGCGGCGTCGGCCGCCTGGAGCACGAGTTCCCCCGCGAACCGCTCGGGATCCAGGCCCAGCGACGCCCACTCGAGCCCCGTGGCCACGTCGCGGATGTCGATGCTGCCCAATTCCGCGGGCAGGGGCAGGAGGATTTCCCGGAACGCTCGCAGGACGTGCGGCGGCGGCACGACGAGCACCTGCACGGGATATCGCGCCGTGGCCGTGAAGGCCGGCGCGATTTCCTCCCGCGGCTCGGGCTTGAAGGCCTCGATCAATCGCGGGCCGGCTTTATCCCCCTTGCGGTGCACGACGACGAGCCCGCCGTGCGGCCGCGGCTCGAGGTCGGGCAGCACGGCCTTCGCGGCAGCCGCGATCGGCTCTGGGTCGTAATCCTCGGACGGTGCGAGGAAGGCGAAGGCATGCCATTCCGACTTTGAGACCGGCAGCGCGATCGTCGCGTAGACGGGCTCACCGGCGACTCCCGCGGCCACTGCCGCCCGCATGCGTTCCAGCCTCGCGATCTCAGCCTCCACCTTCGCGGCCATCTCGGGCACCACGGCCTTCACGCTTTCCGCGATCGCCGGCGGCACCTCCGGGATTCGGAACGCCGCGGCATCGACGCGGACGATCACGGTCGAAAGCCCATCGACGAGCGGCGCGACCGCCGCCGCGGGATCACGGGCTGTGGCTGGTGCGGCCGTGGCGAGCGAGAGGCAGCACGCGACGACCGCGGCGGCGTGCAGACATGGGGCATGGGGGGCTCTGGTCATGGGCGGGGTCGCTCAGGGCGATGGTGCGGGTGTGGACGGGGCGAGGTGAACGATGACCCGCCGTTGGTAGCCAGGAGGATTCTGCCCCGGCTCCAGCACGGCCCGGTTTCCGGCGACGCTGTAGGCGATCGGCCGGCCGGTGGCGGGGTCGAGCGGCGCGGGCACGGGCAACTCGGCGAGCGTCTCCGGCAGACCGCCGTGGGTGGCCGCATGCAACCGTAGGGCCTCGACCGTCTGCAGGATCGCAAGCTGCTGGTCAAGCCGGGCAAGCGCGGAACGGGGGCCCACGATACCAATCGCCAAAAACCAAGCTGGCATTGCAGACGGCCCGATGCGTTTGGCATCCGCCTCGATCTTGGCTCGGGTCGCCGCGAGCTTCGGGGCGGCGATCCAGTAGGGCGTCGCTTCCCACTTCGCGAATTCGTCGTTGCTTGCGTCGTAAAACCGCCGCATGGCGAGAAACACGACCTGCGCCGTGGGCAAGGCATCGAGCCGTTCGGCCGGCAGCCCGCACTCTTCCGCGAGATACCGGCGTGCCCCGGGATACGCCGCCGCGACGAAGCCCGCCGCCCGCAGCCGGAAGATTTCCTCCGGTTCATGGAACGACGGGTCGTCGGGCTCATAGTGGCCGAATCCCCAATCTCCGCTGAAGAAGGGAAGTGGACCGCCGCTGCCGGGTATGGCACGGGCGAGCGATCGCAGGTCGCGGTCGATGAACGCCTGCCAATACTCCACTGGCCGCGGCGTCTCATCGACGTCGCGGAGTGATTTCATGACGAGATAAAACATCGATCGCTCGGTCGCCAGCATGCGTGACGCATCGATGAACGGCCGTGGCATCGCGGCGCAGGCCCAGTAGAGGTTCGGGGCGGCGGGCAGTTGGGCCAGTTCGAGCGCGTCGCGGATAGCCGTGAACGCCACTTTTGCACCGTTGAGCACGCCAAAGGCGAACTCGTCCTGCCCCAGGTGCCGCGCCAGCATGAACTGTCGTCGCAGGACGGCGATGGCGTCATCGATGCGGCCCTCGGCGATTGCCAGCCGGCACCGCAGCGACTCCACGCGAGCGAGGTGTCGCGACTCCGCTATTTCGGGAAGAATGTATCCGGCAGGATTGTCGGTGTCGGCGATCCGTCGATCCCAGTCGCAGTGCCGCCGCCGGGCCGCTTCGGCCAGCAGCGGCACCTGAGACCCGTGCAGCGCGAGAAACTCCCTGACCTCCGGAAGCGGCAGGGCGGCGGCTCGAGTGTCATATTCCGGAGGCCAGTAGGGCCAATACCATGGCCTGCCTTGTCGCGTTTCTTTCTCTAGCGATTTGGTCAGCAGTTCATGAATTTGCTTGCGGGCACCGTCGTTATCCACGAACCCCATCGCCTTCAGGTAGTGGATGGCCGCGTTGCCTTCCACGAGGTCTTCCTCCGCGGGCAGCAGCCGATACCGCAGGGCCGGCCGCGGCTCGGCGGCAGGATGGATGGTGATCTCCGCGGTAAAGACCCGGGTGCCGTCGGCGTCCTTGGTTTCGACCCAGAGCTCGTTCTGCGCGGCATCCGCCCCCCGGGCCGCGGTCGGCGGCAGGGCCAACGCCGCCACGCCGACGTAGGTCGCGAAGCCGTACACGAGACCTGCCACGCGAACCGCCGATGTCGTGTGTCTCTTCGTCGTGCTCATCGCTGCAACTCCTCGAGTGTGATTCGCCACGGGCTTCGTCGGTTCGCCGGCTGCCGCTGTGTGGGAGCGGTCGCCGCCAACTGGGCGACGCCGGCGGCGAGCGCGTCGGCCAGCCACGGCCGGCCGATGGATTCCGGCGTCTCGCTAGAGGCCGGTCGCCAGGCCGGTCGCTCGCCGCGTGTGGCGACGGCAGACACAGCGGTCGGCAGCGGCCGGGGTGCAGGCACGTCTGCCGTGGCCGGCCGGCGATCGGCCGCGAGCCAGAGCCCAAGGAGCGTGACCGCGACCCCCGTCGCCACGCCCCCCAGCCAGCTGGCCACGGCCAGCCCGAGCCGCCGCGGACGGTGCAGCGGCCCGGTCGCATTGGTCGTCGGTCGCAGGCCGGCCGCCAGGATCGCATCGACATCGAGGCTCGCCCCGCGGGGCCGCAGCCCGCGCAGCCGCGCCTCGACGGCATCCAGATCATTTGCCTCACGTCGATCGCTCATCGCTTCACCTCCGCTTGTGTGCCATCTGCGTTCATCCGCTCCCCGAGCCATGCCAAGGCCTGCCGATAGCGGCGGTGCACCGTCGAGAGCGGCCTGTCGACGACCGCCACCACCTCCTCGAACGACAGCCCGCCCCAGATCCGCGCCACCATGATCTCGCGGTCGAGCGGATCGAGCTGCTCGAGGAGTGTCATGACCTCGGCCGCCGTCAGCCGCCCGGCCGCGTCGTCGGAGAACCACGGCTCGCGGGCCTCGGCCGCCAGCCGTTGCCGTTCCGCCCGGCGCCGCTCGCCGCGGGCCAGATTGAGCGCCCGCCGCCTGACCGCGATGAAGAGCCACGCGAGCGGCCTGTCGGGTTGCGGCGAGAGTCTGACGAGATCCACGAACGCCTCTTGGACCGCATCGTCGGGCCACCGGCACCACTGCCGCGCGTAGAGCACGAGCGCCGCCCCGTGGGCCGCGACCAGCTCCCGCACCGCGTCGGCGTCGATCCGGCTCACGGTTGTTCAGCCTCTCCTGCCGGCGATTCTGCCACCGGAAAAAACGGCCTCCCGGACGGCCGACACTGAATTGTCACCGCGGCGGCGAATTTTTTCCGCTGGCCTTCAAAAACGGTCGGCGGCGGGGGCTGATGGACGTCATTTTGGCCGGAACCATGGTCGCGGTGCCCTGCGACGGCGCAGGCTCGTCGCGATAGTCGCCTAGCAAGGGCCTGGATCGCTCAAGGCTGATCCTTGCCCCGGCGGCGTGCGCGTTTTTTCTTGGCAGCTTTCTTGGATGGCTTCGCAGCCGGGCGCTTCGCGGCAGGCGGCTGCTGCTCCAGCCTTTTGATTCGCTCGACGGCCTTGTCGAAGTCGCTCGTGGGTTCCGTCGCCTCGCGAACCCGAAGCGCCGCTTCGTGCTTGGCGAACTCTTGCTCGGCATGCTGGCGGGCCATGTCAGCCGAAACCCTGCCGGCGTGCGTCAGGATGTTTCGCTCGTTGAACTCAAGAAAGCCGTCAAGCTTGGTTACCCAGTCGGCCATGTGCATCGGTCGCTGCCGCATCGCTTGGTCTTCGGCATAGTCGAGGTACATCGTGACGACGCGGTTGAGCGCAGCCATCTCTTCGTGGGTCAGGTAGTTCTTCGCGATACCGACGTCGGCCTTGCGGATCGGGCCTGCCGGTGCGTTTCTCCACGTCGTCAGCCCCATATTCGGCCTCGTGGCGTCGGCACGCTCGGTGATGATCTCGGCCGCGGTGCGGCTGTGGATGGCCCAATGCAGTTTGTTCTGCACCTTGGCGTAGAAGTCTTGCGTGATCGGCGCATCTTTGTCGTAGTCGATGCTCGTCGCGTAAATGTCGGTGATCTTCTGGTGGAAGCGTCGCTCGCTGGCACGGATCGCGCGGATCCGCTCCAGCAGCTCGTCGAAATAGTCGGCTCCGACGCCGCGGCCGGCCATGAGCCGCTCGTCGTCGATCGCGAAGCCCTTGGTGAGGTACTCGCGAAGAGTGTTTGTCGCCCACTGGCGGAACTGGGTGCCGCGGGCGGAACGGACGCGATACCCCACGGCAATGACCACGTCGAGGGAGTGGTGGTCCACGAGCCTTTCGACCGTTCGGGAGCCCTCGGTCTGAACTATCCGGTATTTCCGGATAGTTGCCTCAGGCGGCAATTCGCCTTCGGAAAAGATGTTTTGAAGGTGCTCGTTGATCGTCCGGACGTCTTTTTGGAACAACTCGGCGATGTGCCGCTGCGTCACCCAAAGCGTCTTGTGCTCGATCCGCAGTTGGAGGCGGGCCGAGCCGTCGGGTGAGGTGTAGAGCACCAGCCCCGGTGAGGGTTCGTCCGGCGGTGGTAGGTCACCATTCATCTGCAGAGGCACCCGATTGCGAGCGCGAGATAGACTACCGGAAAGAGGCGGCCTTGATTAGCCATAACCCCTTCCGGAATCAGCCGTTCGCATTTGAAGGGCAAGCGTCGGTGGCAACTAAATACACGGATCGCATCGCACCAAACGGGAAATCCATTCCGATCGTGATGGTCGGAGGCGATGTCTGGTTTTCCCAGGCATCACTCGCTCGCCTTTTCTCGAAAACAAAGCAGAACGTCAGCCTTCACCTGCAAGACATATGTGACCGTGCTGGCGATATCTCACTCACGAGACAATTGCAGATTAGCCAGGTTGAAGGACGAAGGCATATTACTCGCATGGTCACGCATTATTCGCTGGACGCCTGTCAGATGATTGCCTTGAGGGGGCAGCACTGGAATGAACACAACTGGCTTATGCAGCTTGCGAGCGAGGTTAATCCACGTAAAAGAGACTACCGGGTGATTCCGATAAAGGAGCGAGACTTTCATGAATTGATCGAGACGTTGCTGCGCGGGATCGTCAAGGTGGAATATCAATACCCCGTGGGGAAATACTTTATCGACTTCTACCTTCCAGACTTTGCTTTGGCGATCGAGTTCGACGAGTTCCGGCACGCAACGCCGAGAAATGTCATCGCGGATAGAAAAAGGGAAGAAGACATCAAGCGTTCAATTCCGCCGATTGAGTTCATTCGCGTCCCTGAGGGCCAGGAGTTAGTTAAACTGAACGAATTACTGCGTACAGTGGTTGCACGACTTGGACGAGACCATGGGTCGCGTCGCGACCCGAAGTGGAGGCGGGCCGAGCCGTCCGGCGAGGTGTAAAGCACCAGCCCCGGTGAGGGTTCGTCCGGAAAGGGGAGGTCGGTCGTCATCGGCAGCAGCACTCCGGTGCGAGAAGGCGAAAAACTACCATGTCGAGGGGCGGACGTGAACACCTGTGAGCCTAGTTGAGTGCCGCAAAACGACGGCCCGCGCGGCCAGCTCTGGGCCATCTAAATTTTCGCCAAAAACACGGCATATCGAGTGAGCCCACCGAATGTTATCGGCGGGCAGTCTCTTCAAGGAGCCTTCATGGATAGTGTTCTGGAGCAGCAGGTCGATGCACTGTCGCGACTTGCTGTGACGATTCGAACCGGTGCCGCACACGGGAAAACTGCTGGACGGCCTCCTGCGTGACGTCCGGCTGATTGGCGGCGGCGGCCTCGCCGATTCGCAGTTCTGATCGATTCGTAGCCCGCGTAACGCGGGCCTTCTGACGCTCCGGCATCTGGCTGGGGTGGTTTTTTCTTCCGTGCCAATGGCGACGCTCGCCATCGGCTTTTTAATCCTTCAACGGAGCGACCACATGGAACCCAACGAGAGACAAAACGATGACTCGTTTCCCGGTAGCAATGAGATGGCCGGCCCGAGCCCTGACTGCATGGCGTATCGCGCTCAGACCGAGCTGGTGGAGACGCTGGCTCGACTGGTCCTGGACTCGGTGGCAAAGACCAAACAAGGCGACCGACATGGCGAACCGAAATCCGAAACCCCACGTGCCGGATTGGGTGCAGGACGAACTTGAGAAGGCCTACCACCGCGTCCAGAACCTGACGGCGGCACAGCGGCTTTGGGACCGGCTCTTCACCGCAGCGTGGACGCCGAAAACCGGACTGCCGGTCGGGATGGCCTCCGGAAATCGACGACCCGTTGACCAGTGGCGGTAGCGACGATCGCCGCCGCCGGGCCGTCGAGACTCTGAACAAGCAGATGCTCAAGCCGTGGATGTGGTTTGAGTGCAATGGTGACGGCACCGGCTTTCGCTGGCGAGCGAAGCCGCGGCGGCCAGCCAAGAAGGCGGCCAAGCGAAAGCGGCGCTGATCGCCGCGGCCCTCGCCGGCCATTTCGATGATCCGCTCGTGGTGAATCCGACCACGACGACGTGAGCCCGCCGCATCTGCGGCGGGCTTTTTCTTTTCGCTCCGCGAGAGCTGCACCGTGGCGCCGTCCAGAGGACGGGCGCAGCACGGGCGCTCCGCGGATTCTTCCAGCACGAGGAGTTCCAGAGCATGGGTGATGTTGATTCGATGCGAGTCGCTACGGCCGCGTGCTCCACTTCTACAGGGACCGCCTTATCCGGTGGTTCTTCGAGGGGGAGGGACGCCGTGGCGCATGACCGACCTCCCCGCGGCCGGCAAGCCGGCCGCGAATACGAACGGATCGGGGAGCGGGTTTCGATCTTCCTGAACGGCCGCGTCTGGTACGCCAACTGGCAGGAGGGACCAAAGCAAAAGCGACAGACCCTCGGCACCCGCAACCACGATGTCGCGCGGCAGAAGGCCCGGTCGCTGGAAGCCCAGCTCTCCGGCGCGGTTCCACGGCAGGCCGGCACGTTCGACATTGCAGGCGTCGTGCAGGCGTACCTCGACGTGCAGGAATCCAACGATCGAGCCGCCAAGACCATGATGAAGTACCGGCACGTCCTCAACCGCTTTGCGGCCCACTGCCGCGACGCGGGCGTGCGACTCATGCACGCGATCTCCGTGCAGACCCTCGATGACTTCGCCGTGCAGCGGCGACGGGATGGCATGGGCAACCCCGACCCACGAGAGGACGTTGCGTCAACTGGGCGGAGTAGCCGGCGGGGTGGCCTCAGTCCCGCAGTCCCCGGGCTCGCGCCCTGGGGCTTTTATGTGGGAGAGGGTCAAGAGGAGGGGTTGCCCGTGCTATCGAGCCGGCCTCGCAAGCGAGCGAGAGGCAGGATGCCGAAGCGAGCTTGCGTGGAGTGAGCGCAGGGCAGGATGCCCGTAGCGAACGTCCGGCGAGATGGCACGGGCAACCCCGACCCACGAGAGGACGTTGCGTCAACTGGGCGGAGTAGCCGGCGGGGTGGCCTCAGTCCCGCAGTCCCTGGGCTCGCGCCCTGGGGCTTTTATGTGGGAGAGGGTCAAGAGGAGGGGTTGCCCGTGCTATCGAGCCGGCCTCGCAAGCAAGCGAGAGGCAGGATGCCGAAGCGAGCTTGCGTGGAGTGAGCGTAGGGCAGGATGCCCGTAGCGAACGTCCGGCGAGATGGCACGGGCAACCCCGACCCAATCGTTGTGACCCACGAAATTTCCGATGAACCCTACGGCGCGATCGTGATCACCCGCGTGGGTGAGGAGCCCGACCCGCCAGCACGAAGTCCTCGTCGCATGTCACGTGGGCCGGGTCCTGATTCGACGTTCACCAACCAGCGGAGAGGGCGGGATTCGAACCCGCGGTCCAGCTTTTGACCGGACACGTCTTTAGCAAAGACGCGCATTCGACCACTCTGCCACCTCTCCGAATCGGCCGCGGCACCAGGGCTTGGCAGGCTGTCTGGCTCGGCCCCGCAGGGGCAAAGACGACGGCGTGCCAAGGGTATGACGAACCGGGCGAAATCCCCGTGGACGAGGGGACACCGCTGGCCGCTATTCTGATCAGCAGTGCTTCATCCCGCAAGCAGGCCGCCCCACATGGCCAACTCGATTGCTTTCGTCCGCCGTCACCGCCATACGGGTCTCGTCGGCGGGGCCATGCTCGTCGCTGCGGCCGCGCTGGCAGCCTCCGGCAGCCAGGGCAGCGAGATGCTCGCCCGGGCCGCCGCAGGCCTGACCGCCGAGGGGGCCGCCCGTCACGTTCGCGTGTTGGCCGATGACTCTTTCGAGGGTCGGGAGGCCGGCCGGCGGGGAGGCCGCGCGGCTGCCGCCTACATCGTCGAGCAGATCGGGCCGCTCGGCTTCGAGCCGGCCGGCGACCGCGGCACCTCCTACCAGCCGTTCGGGGCTGGGATGCGAAACATCCTCGCTCTCCTCCCAGGCCGGGATCCTGTCCTGGCCCGCGAGGTGGTCGTGGTAGGCGCCCACTACGACCACGTCGGCTATGGCAATCCCCAGAACAGCTTTGGTCCCTTCGGCCGCGTGCACAACGGAGCCGACGACAACGCTTCGGGCGTGGCGGGGCTGATCGAGATCATGGCGGCGCTTCAGCGGCTCCCTGAACGGCCACGCCGGTCGATTCTCATTGCCTTCTGGGACGGCGAGGAGAAGGACCTGCTCGGCTCGCAACACTTTCTCCGCGTTCGCCCGCAGGCCCTCGCCGGCTACGACCTCGTCTTCTCCGTCAATCTCGACATGATCGGCCGGCTCCGGAATCGGCGGCTGATCATCTTCGGCGGCCGCACAAGTTCCGGCCTGCGATCACGGCTCGTCGGGATCAATAATGCCCCGGGCGGTGCCGGACTCGAACTCGCCTTCGACTGGGACATCTTGGAGGATTCCGACCACTATTCGTTCATCGCCGGCCGTATCCCGACCGTGATGCTCCACACCGGACTCCACGATCAGTACCACCGGCCGAGCGATGACGTGGAGTTTGTGAACTTCGACGGAATTCCGCAGGTGTCACGGCTCACACTCGCCCTCACGCTGGCGATCGCGGACGACGACGAACGCCTGTCGTTTCGGCCGGAGTCGAGATCGGAATCGAACGCTACGAAGCGACGGCTCGAAGAGTCGCGGCCCCCCCGAGCCCCATCCCGAGGACGCTGGGGAATCATTTCGCGGGCCGATCCGGGGGAGCCCGCCTGTCCGGTCGTGGTCGACGTCTTCCGCGATTCGCCCGCCGCCAAGGCCGGCCTGCGGGCGGGCGACCGGCTGATCGCCATCGAAGGCGAATGCTTCGCCGATCAGGCGGCGATGGTGGCGAGGCTGCGGAGCAGCCCTGCAGTCTGCCAGCTCACGATCGATCGTCGCGGTGTCGTGTCGACCGTGACACTGCAAGACGACGGCGACTGATCATCGCCCCGCCCGGGCACCCTCAGGGTACCCGCCCAGGCATCCGCTAGGCATCCTTTGAGTGAGGCGGCCCGGCTGGCAGCACCGCCAGCAGTCTGGCAGGACACCCGAGGAATCGTTGTCGCGGCGGGTTCAACCCTGATCGTCTTTTCAGACCTCGTCCTCGTCCTCGTCCTCGTCCTCGTCGTCTTCCTCGTCATCGTCGTCGTCTTCCCAGTCATCATCCTCATCGTCTTCTTCGTCGTCCTCTTCCTCGTCGTCTTCCTCCTCGTCATCGTCGTCTTCGACTTCTTCCCACTCCTCGTCGTCTTCGTCGTCTTCGTCTTCTTCGTCGTCGTCCTCTTCGTCGTCGTCGAGGTCGTCCTCATCGTCATCGTCATCGTCGTCATCATCTTCGTCGTCATCGAGGTCATCGTCGTCTTCGCCCGTGATGAACGGCTCGACGGCGAGGTCGGCCCTTACCGAGCCGGTCGCAGAGACGACCTCAAACAGATCCTCTGCTGCGAGGAGGTCGGGCAACTCGCTCCACGAAAACACCACGGCTGACGACAGCTCTTCCTCATCCCGGCCACGCTCGGCAATCGTCACGGCAAAAACCTCCTGGGAAACGGGTCGACGCTCATGTTCTGAAGGCCAGATTCTGTACCCTATCCGGCAATCATCGTCCAATCGGCCCAGCAAAAAAAACCTGCCTGCCGCCGGCCCCCGGAATTCTGGAAAGCCGGGGAGCGAAAGTGTGTCGGGTGGACCCGGAGGTTGCAAGGGTCCGACGACGGAAAACTAGTCTTCCGCGGGTTCCCCCAGAGCGGATTCGGCAGCATTCTGATCGGGGAACGGGGAAGCCCCGGACGGGGCGAAGGTTTCAAACGGCGGCAGGTCTTCGATCCGGGCCAGGCCGAAGGCGGCCAGAAACCGCCGGGTTGTCACGTAGACGTTGGGACGGCCCAGATCGTCGGCCCGCCCTCCAATGCCCACGAGGTCGCGTTCCAGGAGCTGCCGCAGCATCTCCTCGCTGCCCACCCCGCGAATCGCCTCGATTTCGGCCCGCGTCACCGGCTGGCGATACGCCACGATCGCGAGGGTCTCGAGGCCCGCAGGTGAGATTTTTCCGGCCGCCGGATGGTCGGCCAACCTGCGAATCCAGGGCCCGAAGGCCGCCCGCGAGAGAAGTTGGAATCCGCCCGCGATTGGCTCCACCCTGACGGCCGAGCCGGAGGCCTCCTGAAGGCGGCGGAGTTCCCGCAGCAGGGCCCGGGCCCGGGTACCGTCCGGGAGCCGGGCGAGTTTTGCCAGGCGGCGGGTCGGAAGCGGCTCGCGGGCGAGAAACAGAGCCGCCTCGAGGCGGGCCAGTTCGTCTGAACGAATATGGGTCCCGGCCGCCGGCCCCCGCTCTGCGTTGCCGGGTGCAGATTTGGCGGGGTCGCCGAGCACCCGCGGCCGGCGGCGGCTCTTCGCCGACAGCGGAGCCGCGGGATGGATATCGGCCCGGACCGCCGCCAGGCATTCGGCAAGCGTTCGGTGGCGAAGGGATCGGGGAAGCATTACGACACCGATCGCTAAGGCGAGACGATTGCCGCCGGATCAGAATCGGCGGGGCGATGCGTCTGGGGCGAAACCACCGGCCGCCAGCCGCTGCCGCCACCCGCGGACCACCTCGACGAGTGCCGTAACCGCCTCCTCGGGGCTCTGGCCCGAAGCCTGAAAGACGCGGTGCAGCTGGCCTGACTCGTCGACGGCAACCCGACACGCGGCCACATGGGTACCGGCGACGCCGTCGAGCGGGCGGCAGTCGATCGCCGTCGCACCAAGTGCCGCCAGCGAGTCCTGCGCAGGCGGCGGGCCTCCGATCGATACCGTTGGCAGCGACGCAGCGGGGGTTGTCGCCACCGGGGGCGGTTCCGGCGACTCGTCAAGGGGAAGGATGGCGACGGTACTCGTGTCGGGCCGGGACAGCTCCGCAACCCACGCCTCTATCGGTTCCCACAGGCGACACCGCACCGCGTCACGAAACTCACCCGGCACGCGATGCGACAAAAGTGCCAGGGCCGGCACCACGGTCATGCAGGCAAAGATCAGGCAGGTACGGACCTTCATCGCTGCACAAATTCCTGGAAGACAACGAGCGCCGCAGGCTAGCGGGCGGGCCCGGCCGCCACAATCGCGGATTCAAGCTCAGGCCGCCCAAGGGACCAGGGCCACCATAGACATCAAGCCCGGGGCATAAGCTGGGGGAAAGCGCTAACCGGGGGAAAGGCCGAGCTGGGGGGAAGCGCGAGCTGGGCCGGAGATCGACCGGATTTCCGCCTGCCTCGGCCCAGGGGCGGCCCTTATTCCGGCGGCTCCTGCGGTGCCGGCTCGTCGGCCGGCTGAGCCACAATCACGGCCCGCCGGGCCGCCGGGCTCTCGAACGTCGCGGGGTCGAAGTGTGGCACACCGGCGGCGACGGCCACGGGCATCCTGCCCCGGCCCTGGGTGACCAGGCCACGAACCACCTGATTGGCGAGCATTTTTTCCAGCCGGCTTCGCACCGCGTCGAGACCGACCCTGCCCGGCTCCACGGCGGTGACGGTGACGAGGTGGACGCCGAAGGGCGTCAGGAACGGTTCCGAAACAGCTCCCTTGGACAGCGTGAACGCCTCGCTCGTGAAGGCGTCGATCATCGGCCCCTCGCGGGCAATCCACCCCAGATCGCCCCCCTGCCGTCGGCTCGGCCCCGCGGAGTGGCGGCCAGCCGCCTCGCTAAACGACACCCGGCCTTGAATGATCTCGCGGCGGATCACCCCGGCCCACTCGATCAGGCCGCTGCCGAGATCGCCGTCGCCTCCGGCTGCCGGCCGCAGGATGATGTGGCTAACCCGCAGCCGTGTGCCGTCGAGTTCGCGACGATTTTCTTCGAACACGCGCGCGATGGCGTCGGCAGTGATCAGCGGCCGCACGATCTTGTCGAGGCCGATCTCGAGCGACACCTGCTCGCGGATCGATTTGGGGGTCCGGCCGGTCTTTGCCAGGAAGGTCGCGAAATCCTGTCCTCGGACCGCTACCTGTTCCTCAAGCCGCACAAGGGCGGCTTCAATTTCGCTCGCTTTGACCACGACGCCCGCGCGGGCCACCTCCGCCCGCAGAACCCGCTCGTCGATGATCTGCTCGAGGACCGCTGCCGCCGCCCGCTGCCGCTGCTCACCCTCCGGCAGTTCGCTGAGGCCAAGACGCCCCAGGACCATGTCGACATCCGCCCGGCGGATCGTCTCCGTGCCGCAGCGGGCGATGACCTCGTCCTGATCGGCCGCTGCGCCTGCCGCCCCGGCCACCATGACCAAGAACATGAGTCCGCACACGAGAAACTCACCGAACGAAAACGCGGTTGGCCCCATACAAATGCCACCCTTGGCCGCTTGGAAAATGAGCACTCGCGAATCATAGCCGCGGTGGACGGGCCGCAGAAGCCCGGGGGCCACCGCCGGAGCGGTTGGCGGAGGAGCCCTGTGGCGGGCAAGATGTGACCGGTTCGAGTCTCGTCGGACTCCGCAAGCGATCGTTGTGCGGTGGCCGGCTCAGGCACGCCCCCCAGGCACGCCCCCCAGGCACGCCCCCCAAGTACGCCCTCAAACACGCCCTGAACCGCTCCATGGCAAAGCTCGCGATCAGCCTCTGCGGCGAGGGCCGGGGACATGCCACCCGGATCAGCACGCTCGTCGAGCGGCTCGACCGTGACCACGAGATCGTCGTCTACACCTCGGCCGACGCGTTGGCCTTTCTCCGGGAGCATCTCGCCGACCGCCATCCGCGGGTGCGGCTCGAGGAGATTCCCGGGGTTGTCTTTGAGTACACCGGCGGGCGGCTCGACGTGATGCGGTCGATTGCCGCCGGGCTCGATTATCAGGCGCGGCAGCTCGGGCCGCTCGTCGACCGTCTCATCCAGGAACTCGACACCTTTGGTGCCGACCTCGCGATCACCGACTTCGAGCCGGCCCTGCCGCGGGCGGCCGGCCGGCTCGGCATTCCCCTCGTGAGCGTCGATCATCAGCACTTCCTCCTCGCCTACGACCTCGACGCCCTGCCCTGGTCACTCCAGTGGAACGCCTGGTTTATGAGCCACGCGGTCTGGATGTATGTCAGCGAGTCGGCCGACACGGTCGTCTCGGCCTTCTTCCGACCGCCGCTCCGCCGGGGCTGGGAGCATGTCGTGCAGGTGGGTCCGCTTCTGCGGCAGGAAATCCTCGCGGCCCATCCCCGCGACGAGGGCTTCGTGCTGAGCTACCTGCGGCGACACACCCCCTTTTCGGTGATCGAGGCCCTCGCCGACTGCGGGCTGCCCGTCCGGGTCTACGGCCTCGGCCACCGCGAGCATGTCGGGGGCTGCTCCTTCCATGCGATCGACGACGTCCGCTTCGTCGCTGATCTCGCCGCCTGCCGCTGCCTCGTGGCCGCGGCCGGCAACCAGCTCATCGGCGAGGCCCTCCACCTCGGCAAGCCGCTGCTCGTGCTGCCGGAACGAGCCCACTCCGAGCAGCTGATGAACAGCCACTTCCTCGACGCGATGGGCTGCGGCGGGTTTACGCTCCTCGAGGAAACCGATGGCGACCGCGTGCGGTCGTTCCTGGCTGGGCTCGATCGGTTCGCCCCGGCGCTGGCGGCGGTCTGCGGCCGGATGGATGGCACCGACGACGTGCTGCGGGTCATCGAGCACCGCCTCGCACAGCGACGGGCCGCCGCCGCGACGGCCTAGCCTGCGACCCCGCGGAGCACCGCCGGCAGAATCGCCCGCAACGCGCGGCCGCGGTGGCTGATCACTCCCTTGACGGCCAGGGCGAGCTCGCCGAAGGTGCGGTGATACTCCGGCACGATAAACAGCGGGTCGTAGCCAAAGCCCCCCGCACCGGCCGGTTCCTCGGCGATGATGCCGCCGCAGACGCCCTCGGCCACCGCCACGATGATGCCGGTGGGATCGGCCAGAGCGGCGTGGCAGGCGTAGAAGGCCGCCCGCTCACCTCCCCGGCGGCCAGCAAGCCGCTCGAGCAGAAGCAGGTTGTTACGGGCGTCGGTCGCCTGCCGTTCCCCCGGCGGAGCCGGGCCTGAAAATCTCGCCGAGTGAACGCCAGGAGCGCCCCCCAGGGCGGGCACCACAAGGCCGCTGTCTTCGGCCAAGACCCAGCGGCCCAGGGCCCGGGCCTGCGCCGTTGCCTTGAGGGCTGCGTTGTCGGCGAAGGTGTTGCCGGTCTCCTCGACTTCCACGGCAGCCGCAAGACCGGCGAGCGACTCGCAGGCAATGCCGTGTGGCTCCAACAGCGGCACGAGTTCGCGGAGTTTGCCTGCGTTCGTGGTGCCGAGAACGAGCGACACTGGCATGGAACGCACCGGCTATCGCCGGCCGGCGGGACGGCGGGGCACATCGATCGGCTTCGGCTGCATGTCGAGCATGATACCGTCGAACGAGCGGGGCATGATCTGGCCGCGGGCAAGCGCCGCCTGGTCGGGCCCGAGGCCGGCGGCGATCCGCGCGATCTCCGGATGTGGCACGGCACGGCCGTCTTCGCCGGGCAACGCCACCTGGTCGAAGCTGCCCACGCAGACGATGCTTGAATCCCGGTCGTGAAACTCCCAGGCCTGCCAGCCGGCTCGCCGCAGGGCCTCGGTGAGCCGGTGGGCCTGTGCAGCCGCCTCAACGAGCCGGCTCTCCTGCTCGACGCCCCGGACTTGTGGATCCCGCCACCCGCTTCCCTTGAGGGCCGCGAGAAACCGATTGACGTCCACGAATCCGCTGGGAGCTTCCGGCTCTTCGGCGGCAGTGTCAAACGTGCCCGCGCCGGTGAAGGTCGCCACCCGCACCGTATACCGCCCTGGACAGTCGAGCAGGCCATGGGAAACGTCCGCGTTCATTGCGATCACAAAGTCGTCTACCTCGTGCCGGGCGAAGTAGTCGGCTGGTAGAAGCGGGTTCGGAATGAGCATGGCGGCATGCATCGGCGGCTTCTCCGCCGCCGTCGCGGCATGCTGCCGATTGGCCTGGATAAAGTCGGCGAGCAGACGCGACTTCGAATGGCCGCCGCCGAGTGCCTCCGGTCGGAGCTGCTTGATCTGCTGGAGGGCTTTTTGCCCACGCGGATCCTCAAACGAGGCGAATTCGCCCACGAGCACCGCCACTTCGATCACCTCGGCCGCGTTGGCATACCGCATCCGCTTCGGAGTGCCGTCTGGATTGAGGCCGATGCCCCGCTGTTCGCCGGTGTAGTCGAAGGCCTTCTCGTGGGTGTAGGCCCGCAGTTTGTGTCGCGACCGCAGCTCGTGGACGAGCTTTTTCGCATCCTCTCGGGCATCCTCCCCACGGAAGGTGGTCGCCAGGACCAGCCACGGGCCGTCTCGCTCAGCCAGCGGGTGCATGGCCTGGGGGTCGACCTCCGCAGCGGAAAACCACGACGCGGGCAGCCATCCTTGGGCTGCTACGGGCGTTGCCGCCGCCGCGGCAGCCAGCACCACGATCACCGCCAGCAGACGGCGTGCGGAAGGGGCTGACAAACAGCTCACGGTGGACGCTCCAGAGAATCAGGGGATGACGGCTGGCAGGACCGGCACGGTAGCGATAGCCCCGTGCCGATGCCAGACTGATCACTGCCCCGGAGGCCGGCGTAAGCCAGGCTGGCGAGCGCGGGCCCCACAAGCTGGAGAAGCCGGAGAAGTCTGGCCACTCATGTTGCAACGCCGCCAAGTCTCCCTGCCCGCGATCATGCTGGTTGTTGTCGTTTGGCTCGCGGCCACGGCCGGCCCTCCGCTGGCGATCTCCCGCTGGCGGGCGAGCTGGCTCGAAGTGCTCTCCCAGCCGGCCGTGCAGGCCGAGTGGGACGCCTTCCGGGAGGCCATGCGGCGGGAATCGGGCCGGGATGGCCCCGTGCAGCGAAAGGTGCCCAAGAGCCTGGAGCCACCTGAACTCGTCTGGCTGCGAGACTATTTCCCGCTGGCCGTCACGGCCTGGGTCGTGCTCGTGGGAGTTTTGGGCGGATTCTTGGGCCTGCTCGCGCTGGGGGCAGCCGGCACCTGGCGGGTCAACGACCCAGCATTGCCCGGGCGCTGACGGCTACGACGAAGAACAGCACGAGCGTGATCGCGAGCACGCTGACGAGCGAGAACAAGGGCCACACTCCGAAATTCGTAGACACGCAGAACACAAACCGCGCGGCAGTGGAAGCCCGGAGCTTTTCTGCCAGCGATCCGTTCGATGGTAGACGCCCGACCGGCGGCGAACAAGGCGTTTTGCCGGCGGCGAAAGAGCGTCCTGCCGGCATTCCGCCGGAGAGTCTGAGGCGGCCGGCCCGCTTGCCATCTACGGCCGATTCGACTGCCGCAAAAGTTCCTCGGAGACAACCGTCCGAGCGGCCCGGCCGAGTTCCTCACCGGTCCGCCGCTGGCCGACCGAGTGCCACGGCGTCACGTCGGCAAGCTCGGGCATGATCTCCAAGACCTGGTCAACGAGCATCTCGACCATCCGCACGACTGCCGGCTCCCGCGACCGCTCGCGGATCGCGGCGGCAGTCTTCATGAGCTTCACCATCCGCGACCGCTCGAGCACGGGTCCGGAGAGCTGACCCTCCCCCTCGACGAGCAGTTCGGCCACCGGCACCTCGAGCACCTGCTGCCACCGCAGGAGGTCGGAGAGCCGCAGGTCACAGTCGGGCTGCTCCTGACGCCGCACGAGCGGCAGTGACACGCCCAGACGGCGGGCCACGTTGCGGA
>Ga0210003_1001978_pt1 | contig 17594 bp, 15 predicted proteins | sample LantaG_FD_182804 | JGI IMG/M metagenome (GOLD analysis project Ga0210003, IMG submission 182804) | Deep subsurface microbial communities from Baltic Sea to uncover new lineages of life (NeLLi) - Landsort_02402 metaG (SPAdes) (version 2) | ecosystem: Environmental > Aquatic > Marine > Oceanic >...
ATTACATCGAGCAGATGCTTGACTACGGCCAGTATAAGAGGAATCTGCCATCGGGGCCCGCTCGCGACGGGAACAGGCACCTGACGACGCTGCGTTTGACCAAGCTGCTGATGAACCAGAACCTGCGACTCTCGCTGTTTACTTACTACTCGCCCAGCGACAAGGACGTGTATATGCGCCCGAACGCGAATTACAAGGTTAGCGACAACCTGGCGGTAGAACTTGGCAGCAACATATTCTTCGGTGACTACCCGCATACGTTCTTCGGCCAGTTCCGGGACAATACAAATATCTACGCGGGCCTGCGCTACAGTTTCTAAGACGTCTTGGCTTCGGCGTCCGCGTCGGATTCGTCCTGCTTGTCGGGCACGACTACGACGTTAATGGTGGCCGTCAGGTCGTCCCTGAATTTGAGTGTCACAGAATGCGTCCCGATTTCCTTGATATGTTCGGGCAATTGCACAATCTCATCACGAACTTCGAATCCCTGCTCGCGCAGGTTCGCAGCGATCTGCCGCTCATTGACCGAACCGAACAAATGCCCCTGCTCGTTCGCCTTGGCGGCGACAACGGCCTCTGCCCCTTCAATCGCTTTGACCGCCTCTTCGAGTCGTTTGCCGTCAAGTTTGCGCTGCTCGGCGCGTCTGGCTTTTTCTTCAGCTATGGATCGAATGCTGGCCTCGTTGGCAATCTTCGCAAGACCCTGCGGGAGCAGATAATTTCTCGCATATCCGGTTTTGACTTCGACAACGTCTCCAAGCCAGCCAAGTCTATCAATATCTTCACAAAGCAATACTTTCATATGTCATACCTCGTATCTCGTGAATGCAGTCACGAGTCAAAAATCAAGCGGTGAACGGCAATAATGCCATATACCTGGCGCGTTTAATAGCTCTTTTTGACTTTCTTTGACAGCTCGCGCAGTTTCCGCTGCGCTTACGCGAGTATATTTTGCCGCGATTGGTCAGAAGCTTCTGCAGAGTCCCGATGTCTTTGTAGTCTACGTATTTTATGCCCCTTCTGCAAAAACGACATTGAGTCTGATCGCGGGTCCCGACAAATCCTGGTTTTCTTCTGTTGTTATCAGTTCTTCTTTGCATCCTTTACCTCATACAATTGAATATTTTCTATTGTCTATTTACTATTGTAACGAATTTGAGAATTTGTTTCTGACTTTTCAATAGTCAATAGTAAATAGACAATAATCAATTAAAACGGTATATCATCTTCACCTGTCTGCTGTGGACCCTGGGATCCCTGGGAATTCATACTGCCCGTGCTTTGGCGTGTTTGGTCTGCACCGCCGCCTCCGCCACCACCTCCGCCGGAGATAAACTCGAAATTCTCAACAGTAACTCTCAGCTTACTGCGTTTCGAGCCATCCTGGGCCTCCCAGCTATCGAACGTCAGGCGTCCTTCAACAAACAGAGGATTTCCCCTCTTGCAATACTTGTTGATAACCTCCGCTCTCTTGCCGAACATCCTGCAGTCCACAAAGCATGTTTCTTCACGCTGACTGCCGTCCTGTCCGGTCCACCTGCGATTCGTAGCCATCCCGAAATCGACTACCGCCGTCTGGTTCGGCGTATATGACAACTGGGGATCACGGGTCAGATTTCCCATCAGCAAAACTCTGTTAAAATTAGCCATACTTAACTCTTCTTTCTGTGTTAATCGTCCGATGAAACTTTCGGCTGGGGGTCTTGCGGCTCTTCAGTCTCTACTTCTTCAGCCTGTCCGGCATCTTCTGCCTTCCTGGTTTCTTCCGGTTGCTCTGTTTCTTCGGCCTGCTCGGTTTCCACAGCCTGCTCAACATCCTCTGCTGTCTTAGCTTCGTCTACTATCTGGGCTTGCTCCGTTGTCAAAGCTTCGTCAGATGTCTGGGCTTGCTCTGCTGCCGGTTCTTCCGGTTGATCGCCCTGCTCGCTTACTTCGGCCTCCTTCGGCTGTTCGGCAACGGCTTTTTCCTTTTCAGTCTTTGTGGCAGGAGTATCTCTCTCGATATCCTCTTTTGTCATCTGATCGGTGCTGAGAATCAGAACCCGTATAACATTTTCCGAGAGTTGAACATCCTTTTCAATGCCCTGGATTTTCTGGCCTTCAGCTTTGAAATAACAAAGCATATACGTCCCTCTCGATGTGGTTCGAATATCGTAGGCCAGCCTTCTATCGTCCCATTTTCTCATCGAGACAATCTCAGCCTCGGCTCTATCAAGTATCTTTTTGATAGCTGCGTTAACTCCGTCCCAATCCGATGCCGCCTTGCCTGAATCGACAAGAAACATCCCTTCGTATAATTTTTTCTCTGCCATAGTTTCCAAGCTAATTACCTCCCATTAAATTACATGCCGGTTTTTGTTTTATCGCCGTACACATAACTGAAAATGGTTACTCACTATAACTATTAAACTTATTCATCGCTGTCTCGATACCATATTCGATCCAGCACAATACTGCATTCCGTGCCCGTTCTATCGCCTCGGCCAGCAGCGGTTTTTCGTCCTCTTGCGGCTTATCGAGAACATAACCGACAGCGTCTGCCTCGGCACATCGCCCGATACCGACTCGACAGCGGGCGAACTCATTCGTTCCGAGCTTCTGTATAATATCCGCCAGCCCGTTATGTCCGCCGGCCGAACCTTTATACCTGAGACGGATTCTTCCCGGCTCAATATCCATATCGTCGGTTACTACGATTAACTCGCCGATATTGAGCTTGTAGAAACCGGCTGCCGTCGCTACAGCCTGGCCGCTGCGGTTCATATACTGCCACGGCTTTAACAATATTAACTTGTTATCTGCAAATTCGCCCAAGCCGAAGCGAGAGCCGAATTTTCTTTTTCTTACGTCTATGCCCAACTCTTGAGCCAGCGAATCAATGACCTTAAATCCGGTATTGTGTCTCGTATCAATATACTTGTCGTCAGGATTGCCCAGCCCGACGACCATTCTCATATCGTCCATTGTTCACTTTTGTCCGGCCCGGTTTATTTTTTTTCCTGAGCTTCGCCGGCCTCAGGTTCCTTTGTCTCGCCTATAACCTCTGGAGCAACCGGCATCTCCTCTTCAACCTCTTCGGTACTCTTGGCGGCGGCAACCAAATGGCACGTGACTAAAAGAGTCTCCGGTGAGCTTACCAGGCTTATGCCGTCCGGAAGCTCAATGTCGCGGGCATGCAGGTTGTCACCTACATGCACATCTTTTATCGAGACAACGATTGTTTCCGGAATGTCGGATACCCTGCACTCAATTTCCAGATGATCTGTTTGTTCCTCGATAATACCGCTTTCGTGAGTGCCGGCGGCCGTGCCTTTCAGCTCAATCGGCACTGTCACCTTCACCATTTCGGCTACATTGACCCGCATTAAATCCACGTGAATTATGTTTTTTCCCAGATGGTCGTACTGCAGCTCTTTTACAATTGTCTTTTCTTTCTTTTTGCCGATTTGTACATCTATCAGTCGTTGTCCGTGATGCAGTCCTTCGGTGAAGTTGTGTGCATCCAAAGAAATAGCTGCCGGCTCCTCCTTGTGGCCGTACACAATAGCAGGGATTCTGCCTTGCTCACGTACCTTCCGAACGGTTTTTGAACCGGTTTGTTCTCGAATTTCAGCTTTTAAAAGTAACGTTTTTTTCATGTCCCGTATCCTGATCAAATATTGTTAAACATGTTACTAACGGATTCGTTTCTGTGAATTCTCTTTATTGCTTCACCTAACATGGAAGCTACGCTTAAAACCTTGATATTGCTGATCTTTTTAGACGTCTTGTTGTGGGGTATCGTATCGGTAACTACCACTTGGTCGATAGGCGTTTTTGCCAGCCGGTCCAACGCCTGCGGGGCAAAAACGCCATGCGTGGCGCCGACATACACCTTTTCGGCCCCGCGTTCCTTGACCAGATTGACGGCACTGCAGACCGTCCCGGCAGTGGCAATAATATCGTCGCACATCAGGATGTTTCTGCCGCGGACCTCGCCGATGATTTCCTGAGCTTCCACCTTGCTGCCGCTCAGGCGTCTTTTGTGTACAATCGCCAGATCTCCGCCGAGTTGTGTCGCGTATCTGGACGCTGTTTTCATATTACCCACGTCCGGCGAGACAACCGTCAGATTATTGATCTTCAAATCCCGGAAATATTTGCTCAAAACCAAGTCACCTGCCAGGTGGTCAACCGGTATATCGAAAAAGCCCTGAAGCTGATGTGCGTGCAGATCAATCGCCAGGACCCTGGAGGCGCCGGCGGTGGTAATCATGTTTGCCACCAGTTTTGCCGTGATTGGCACACGCCCCTCGTCTTTTCTGTCCTGCCGGGCATAGCCGAAGTATGGGATAACCGCAGTGATCCGGCTGGCACTGGCCCTTCGCAGGCAGTCCAAAAAGATCAGAAGCTCGACCAGATGCTCGTCAACAGGCTCGCACGTCGACTGCACGACATAGCAATCTCTCCCGCGAACATCATCTTCCACCCTTATGGCTTTTTCCCCGTCCGGAAAACGTTCGATCTTTGCGCCGCCCAGCGGAATCCCCAGATACTTGCAAACATCGCTGGCTAATACAGGATTACTGCTGCCGGAAAATATCTTCAGATTGTCATTCAGAAACATCTGTCTTGGCCTTTCCGCTCAATTTGTTCACACTTCCCTGTGAAACCACCGTTCCGGCACTTACGTTTGAGCCGTCTTTCAGCTCGAGGGGCGCTATCAGTACGGTGCCGGAACCGATATAGCAGTTATCACCGATGTTTGTTAGGTTCACTTTTTCGCCGTCGAAATTTGCCGTGATCGAGCTGGCCCCGAAATTAACATTTTTTCCCACTGTCGCGTCACCGATGTAGCTGTGGTGGCGGGCCCGAACGCCATCGTCTAAAGTCGAGTTCTTAACTTCGGTATAAACGCCCAATACGACATCGTTTTTCAGGACCGTGCCGTGCCTTAAATAGGCGAACGGCCCGACCCGGCAGCCCTGGCCGATTTTGACTTGACCGTGAATATATGTGAACGGCTCAATCACGGTGTCCTGTCCGATTTGCGCCCTTGCATCGATCCATGTATTGTCGGGGTCGACTATTGTCACGCCGTCTTCCATCAAATGCCGTTGAATTCTCCGCTGCATAATTTTGCTCGCCGCGCTAAGCTGTGCCCTGCTGTTGATGCCTATAGCCTCGTCGGGCGGAACAGCCGTAATGGCCTCGACCTTGTGACCTGTCGCAATTATGCCGGAGACAGCGTCGGTCAGATAATACTCTTTTTTGACGTTTTCAGGCTTCACTCTCTCTATAGCTTCAAAGAGAACCTGATTATCGAAAAGATAATTGCTCGGATTGATTTCCTGGATCTTCAACTGTTCCGGGGAGCAGTCGCTGTCTTCGACAATTCCCTGCATATTGCCGTACGTATCGCGGATGATTCGCCCATATCCGGCCGGGTCGTCGAGAACCGCCGTGGCCAGCGTCGCCGCCGATTGTCCCGACTCGTGCTTGTCTATAAGCTTTTTCAGTGTTTGGGCTCGAATTGAGGGCCCGTCGCCGCAGAGTACCAGCGTTTGGCCGTGAAAATCTTTGAGATGTTCCTTACAGCACAAAACCGCATGGGCGGTCCCTAACTGCTCATCCTGTTGCACCCAGACAATATCGTCGGCTCCGGCGAATTTCTTTTTGATCTCGTCAGCGGAAAAACCAACCACGACATAGATCTTTTTTATACCGATCTTGCGGCAGGCATCGAGCACGTAGGCCAGCATAGGCCGGCCGCAGACTTCGTGCAGCACCTTCGGAACCTTAGTATTCATTCTCGTGCTGCCGCCTGCCGCCAGGATTATCGCTACCGTTTCAGCCATAAAATCGTCTCGAATATTCAATCGTACTGCTCCGCTGACTTCTCGCGAGCGAAGCATTGTATTTTTCAATAATCAATTATCATTAATCAATAATCATTCAAAAAAGCTACCCGACCAGGACTTGAACCTGGAACGTGGGCACCAAAAGCCCATGTGTTACCAATTACACCATCGGGTAAAGCAAAATAATGATTATTGTTTAATGTTAAATGACAGAAATTACTTTCTTTTTGCCAATAATCAATTATCACTCATCAATAATCATTACGACGCTGTCACGGAGACCGTTTTGTCCCGGCCCGATTTGGCCCTGTCGGAGGCTTGAGTCAGCCACGCCGTGATACTGCTGACCCCAGACATTGACTATTTTCTATTTTCTATTTACGAATTATGCTTTTCGCAGTTTCTTAAATAGTCAATATTCAATAATAAATAGTCAATTCAAAAGCTACCCCATGCGACAGAGCAATCTTTTCAATCGAAGGAATATACCCGATTTACAACCGCAAAGCAATATATTTTATAAAAAAATATACTCAAATCCCAAAATCCATTCTAATTGTTCCAAAAACCGAAGAAAAACCCTATCTTAGGAGAAGTTCTTATGAGAATCTCACGTTTGATCACAGTTGTTTCAGGCATAATGGCGCTGACCGCGGTATTCTGCGCCCAGGGCCTGGCACAAGAAACCGTCATTGTACGCCCCAGGGAAATCGATGACGTCCTGACGAATCCCGGAATCGGCTTTATGACATTTCAACGCTTCAACGGCGATACGCTCAACGAAGCCAAAGGCTGGACCGAGGGCAAACCTATCGTCTATCAGGACTTCGACGGCGACCTGAAAAATGAAGACTATCCCGATACGACGATAGCCTATTTCCGTATCTATTGGAAATTCATCGAGCCGGAAATGGGCGAATATCGCTGGGACCTGATAGACAAGGCCCTCGATACCGCACACCAGCGAGGCCAGAGCCTGATGCTGCGCATAGCACCTTATGGTACGGGCAACCAGAACGACGTGCCGGACTGGTATCGCACCCTGGTCGGCGACAAAAAGGATTGGCGGGAAAAGAAATGGCAGGTAGATCCGGAGGATCCGCGATATGTCAAGCACTTTACAGCGATGATAAATAGCCTCGGCAAACGCTACGACGGGCACGCCGACCTCGAAAGCGTGGACGTTGCGATAGTCGGTGCCTGGGGCGAGGGCGCGGGCTCGGACCTTCTGTCCGACAAAACCAGGCGTGCCCTGGTTGACGCCTACATCGACTCGTTCAAGCAAACGCATCTCGTAATGCTCCTGACCGACGAAAAGACAAACAGCTACGCGCTTTCCCGCGCGGACGTCGGCTGGAGGGTCGATTGTCTCGGCGATATGGGAGGATTCAGTCCCACGTGGTCGCACATGAACGATGCTTATCCCCAGGCGATCATCAATTTCGGCGTGCGGGACGCCTGGAAAAAGGCCCCGGTGACCTTGGAGGTCTGCTGGGTGATGCAGCATTGGATGGATATGGGCTGGGACGTCGACCACATAATCGCCGAGTCGCTCAAATGGCACATCTCCTCCTTCAACGCCAAATCATCGCCCGTGCCCGAGGATTGGCAGCCGTCGGTCGATAGCTGGCTGCGGGCAATGGGATACAGATTCATTCTTCGCAAGTTCACCTACCCGTCGGCACTCAAGCCCGGCGGAAAGCTCTCTTTCACCTCATGGTGGGAAAACGCGGGTGTAGCACCGTGTTACAGGGAATTCCCCCTCGCTATTCGCCTCAAAAGCGGCGAAAAGACGGCTATACTCACTACCGGCGCCGACATAAGAACCTGGCTGCCCGGCGACAATCTCTACGACAACGCAGTCACGGTCCCGGCGGACATGCCCCCCGGTGAATACGACCTGCAAATCGGCATCCTCGACGGCAAGTCGGACAAACCCAAAGTCAAGCTCGCCATCTCCGGCCGCGAAGCCGACGGCTGGTACCCGCTCGGAAAGATAAGACTATCTGAAAAATAATCAGCCGTAGAATATATGGGAATATTAGGAACGTTATCGAATGGCGGGATGTTATGGGATTGATGAGTAGAAACTTCCCCCATCGACAAGAGGCCGCGTTTGAATTGGAAGATACTGCTCTTGCCGCAAAAGAGAACAAGAACTGCATTGAGAAGTAATTTCATCAATCGTAGCCTGAAGCCACCAATAATTACGAAAAAGACCGATATGCGGTTATAGTCCCGCTATTCGTACTGTATACCTTTAATTCTCTCCATTCCGAGTGCAGCCGAGGAATCTACTTAAACAAACCGCGGATTTCACGGATTACGCAGATGCACGATCAACAAATCTCATTCCCCTCAGAACACAGAGATAAACTCGAAAAATGCTAATCCACAGACGAATAGATGAATTCGCTCTGGTTCCCCCGGGATTCTCTCTTCAAATGCAGAGAAGGCGCGCGGCGCGTCCGAACTGCATCACGCAGACATACGCAGCGATCTTACGAATCTGCGTAGCAAGTGGGTGAGGTTTAAGATCAAAGATGTTTATAAACTCTTCGGATGAAATGGTTGCGGCGTCGGCGACAGCGGATCGGAACCACTCCGTCAGCCCCAGTTCGGTGGCTTCATCAAGGACCTCTCGCACAAAGGAAGCCGCGATACGTTTGTAACCAGCGGCAGCTTTACTCACGTCATCAGCAACATCACGCCAGGTCTCACCATCCACGCGTCCGGAGCGAAAGGCGGGGAAAAGTCGTTCTAAGTCATAGAAGACCAGGCCAAACTTGGTCGCTGCGAATTGACCCCACTCATACCTGTCGAGCAGGCAAAGAACTAGGCTTGCGGCAACTATCTCCGGAGCCCGCAAGGCGGCCTGTTTCCTGGTGACGTGTTCAAAAGTATCGAGGTACTGAATGGCTAGTCCAATCCGCCCTTCTTCTACCTCTCCGTCCACACGGGCAAATGCATGTGGGCACCAGATGGGCACGGCAGGTATCACTGAAATCCCGATCCGTGATGCCAATTGGTACCCAAGCACTTCGCAACATCCGTGGGGCTTGAACTTGACCAATGAGTGATCAAAACCTGTGCCCGGCAACTCCACCTTCCGCAGCCCCTGCGGTCCGTCAGATGCGCCGGCTGTGAGTTCTTCCAGATTGTTGATAGCTAACAGAGGCATACTCATAGCCTTTTCGGCTGCTCCGCTGTTCCTAGTTTCTGCCCATCCGGTTCGCTCGAAAACGTGGCAGCGTTATTCCGAGTTAGGGCGAGTTGGGCGTTATGCCTAATCCTTCTTTATCTCCGGAGGAACTTGATCGTCTGCCATCTGCTTTCACCCGGCACGCGGCACTCCCAGAAAGTCCATCCGTTGACCGACTTACCAGTTATTTCACCAGCAGCAGCAGAAGCTGAATCAAAACGCTTATTGTCAACTACAAGTTTCCCATCCTCAACTTTTCCACGATATGTCTGGCTCTTGTAGTTTGCACGGAACTCTGTCCCAAGGGGAAAACGCACACCTTTGGTCACCCAGTCTCCTCGCGCAGTTGTGGTACCAACTATAGGGACGCGCCTTTTGATGCTTAGACCGAGTAACTCACGAATCACATCATTATAGGTTACCTCCTCTGAAGATCGGCGATGAGTTAATTCCTTAAAAACATCAAAATCAATATCAATAGTCATCATGTCATTCTCCTTTCATACTATAGCATTATAGTACTATAGTACTGCCAGAGACCATATTTGTCAACAATAAAATCGGTGTTTTTCTGAAAACACTTTTTCAAACCTCATTATTGCCCGCAAAAACGCGGAAAAAGGATTTAAAAAAATGAAACAAGCAAGAATTCAGGAGCCAGAAATCAGAATTTACTCAATAATCTGCGTTAATCCCGTGAGATAGGCAAATCCGGCATCTCACAGGATAAATCAGCGTCCATCAGCGTTTATCTTCGGTTAATGAAATTGATTCCTTCTCTGTGGCCAATTTAAGAACGCCGTGTATCGGAGATTTATCTGGAATTAGCCCGCCCTTGTGCGATTAGATTCGTATAATACTAAACTGAATGATTATTGATTATTGATTATTGATTATTGATAAATGATAGGTCCAATCACGGAGAACGCAGTACGAATTTTAGCCCGCACCTTTGTCATTGATTATTGACTATTGATTATTGTCCCTGCTTTCGCAGGGATGACAATATTATTTCTCGGTGTTTATTCGTGTTAATTCGTGGTTAATTTGAAAAAACAATCCAAATTAATGAAAAAAACAGGTGAAAAAGAGTAGAAAACGACGAAAAATTGAGCTTAAGTTGAAAAAACAAAGCCAATTTGCGAAAGGGCAAAATGAGCTTAAGTATCTATATGAAAGGTGATTATGAAGAATTTCATGCTTTGAGACGGCGAAAAAACAAAGCCAATTCAAAGCCAATTTCAGGGTCCGGCATCTTTAAGACTGGATTTGTAGGGCGTCTCTTCGGTTTGATCGCCCTGTTTCGTGCCCACTTTGGGATCGAGTTTGGCTTTGACTATCTGTTCTGACCAGGCTGTCTTTACCAGCTTTTGCGGCGGGATTTTGACCGGGCCGGTTACGAATTCCGGGATGTTGTAAACAATAATCCGTGATTGGTGATATTCCGGGTCCTTCTGCGGCAGTAAAAACGGTTTGCTGAAATTGCCGTTAGTATCGAAGTAGCTAAAATAAGGATGCGTGCATAATCCATCCTGACGCTTACTGCTGAATACGACCCATCGGCCGTTGCTGGAGAAGCAGTGATAACTTTCGGCCCGGTCGCTGTTTATCTTTTCCGGCTTATGAAATTCCAGTGTTTCGGTATCCAGCAGATACAAGTCCGAATCCGGCATATAGAGCGGGAAATATGAATATTCCGACATGCATAAAAGAATATATTTGCCGTCGGGCGAGAGCTTCGGATGGGCGACGCTCAGGCCCAATTTGCTTGCGAGCAAAACAGGTTCGATCTCGCCCCATGAATCGGTCTGAACATCGTAGGAGATACGCATTAAATCATATCTCATTTTTTTTAAGGGATGTTCATCTGTGTCATAAATGTCCAGCGCCGGTGTACTGCAAAAGTAGAGGTACTTGCCGTTCGGAGACCATTCGGGATATGTCTCCAAGCGCTCGGAAGTCGATATTTTGGGGGATGTTGTGATTGTATTGGTTTTGACATTATAAAGCAGAAGGTCGGAGGCCCTGTCGTAAACATCGAGGTTTTTGCCGACGGCGTGAAAAACCTGCTTGACCGTATTAAAAGCGAACGCAATGATTTGGCCGTTCGGATGCCATGATCTGTATGATGTAGCGTGATTAAAAGATGTTGATGTATCGACCTTGTAAGTTTCATTATCGTATGCCAGTATCATCGAGGTGCCGACCGCCCCACCTCGCATATGAAATATCATTCGATCCGGATTGTAATTATGAAAAGAATGACAGTTGACACAATTTTTGCCCATCGCCGTGTTCAGAACAATGGGACGTTCGTCATAGCTTGTCAAATCACGTTGATATATACCCAGCTTGTCCCAATACTGGTACAGCGGTTTCATGAGCCGGTAAACGAGATGCGAGTCGATTTCTTCCGGAGCAATGAAATTCTCAATAGGAGCGAAACGACTCCATGCGCCCTTGTTGTCCCGGATAAAAATTGTTATGAGCAAAGACTTGTTGCGATTCTGGTTCAACAATCTTTTCCATGGTTTTACAGGAATTCTGATGTTGGAGGATCGACTGAATATGTCAATATCTTCGCCTTGTTCAGATGAAATCCGAACATAATATGCGCTTGCCGATTCCTTGATGATGAAGTTGGTCGGTGCAATGTTCGGAGGGAGGGTCGTATTGGTATAATCCGGAGATATGGCCGGTTGTTTTTCGATAGAGCTGCAGTCTTCGAGATTCGGCTTCTCGCCCTTGCAGCCGGGGCATGATGTCACCGCTGCGATGCAGACAAAAATAATAATAATGAAAATCTTTAATCGGGGCATATGATTACTCGTCGGGTCTAAAATAGTATAATCCATAAAACCAGTAAGTATCTCTGTATTTTGTCAGCTCTTTACGTGCTGCTGTTTTATCCTTTTTATGCTTTGACATAATGTTATTGAAATCATCGAACTTCCGAATTGTCTGCTCTGAGATGGTTTTACCCTGTAAGGCGATGCCCTTGCCGCCTGCAAGTTGATTGTAAATAAGCATGGCTTCTTCGAAATGCCGTGGAATTTTTGGATAATCATAATAATTCAATTGCTGGAGGTGCTTTGCAAAACGGCCGATCCGCCCTTCCAGAAGGCAGCACGCCATGAAATATTCAAATGCCATTTTATTCTTCGTATTCTGTAACAGCTCTTCCAGGCACAGCTCCGGCTCGGCGGGAGAAACGAGGAAATCGGATTCGGGCATAACACTTTTGAGATATCGATATTTCGGATGCTCTGCAAAATCATTCTCGCCGGAAAGGTACTTTTGATGTTCTACAGCCCATTTTTTATGCCACATGGTTTTATGCAGCATTACCAGATATTTGGCCGCGATGTCACGCTTGTCTTTCAGCAGATTCACCAGCACAAGACGCTGAAGATTCCACGCTGTATCTCCATTGGCGGCTACGGCTTCATGTGCCCAGTGTTCCGACTCATTGATAAGACCGAGGTCGAAAAACAGATCGCTGTGCTGGAGCGCAAAAGGTGCACGAACGCTTTCACGCATGAAAATTCCATCGCTCCCGAAAAGCTGTGTCATGCCGAACATTTTATCGCACAAATAACCGGCATGGTACAACGCTCTATTGACCTGGCATTGAACGACATTACTAATCGGAAGACCCTTTTGCGCGATATCGAGAACTTTTCGCCATTCTTCAAATCGCGAATAGTGGTCGAGTAAGTAAAAAGCTTTTTCCTTTTTGTTGTATGAGTAAAAGGTGGATATGGCAACGAGAGAAAAAATCATGACAGCCTGGATCAATCGTATCGGAACAGAACGGCGGCATGCAAGCCTGTCCCAAAGATTGGTCGCGTTGGTTTTCCGGGCTTTGATATATCCGCCCTCAACCGTTACCAGCAGCAGAACAAGCGGAAAGAATGCGTACAGCACCCAGGACAACCAGGTCACCCTATACATATCACAGGATGTCAGGTGCATAGTATAAGCGTCTCGAACGCGAATAATAAATAATGTCGAAGCTGTGATATAGGGCAGCAGCGCGGCAAATAAGGTGTAAAGCAAAGATAAAACAATGCTGCGATGATGTAGAACCTCATAGAGTATTATAACCAGCGAAAAGATAAAAGCCTGGCCGGCAGTCACATAATACAGGATTGTCTGGAGAATCAGATAGAGAAGTAATCGCAGGATACTTTTTGACCGAGCAAGGCGAATATAGATATTGATTCCGAGCAAAGCCCAGAGCAGTCCCAGCGTCAGAACGAGCGGAAATTTATAGTCACTGTGTAAGGCCAGGAGGATAATTGATGGTATCCAGTGCAGATAAAGAATCGGCCGAATCGCGGTGATTGACCGGATGAGCAGCCATGTGTTCAAGGTGACAAAGGCGAAAACAAGAACGAGCAGCAACGCTCCCGTCCATGAATAATAAAAGAACTGTGAAAGGAATCCGGAGGCCAGTTCGTTTACTCCTCCCGGATAGCTGAAAAAATCTTTGATGAAGTATCGATCGAAGAAAAAGACCGGCTCCTGAGATTGGTAGATGAGTTTCGTATCTATTCGTAATAGCAGGTAAATAAAATAAAAAGACAGAAGAATTGCCGTAAACAGCAGTGACCAGGATGTGTCACGGGATTTCCAGCCTGTTTCTTTCATATCCGCCTGACCTGTACTTCCATGCTATTTTGTGCATCCAGCCAGTTCATTTTCTCGGTCCAGCCCCAGGCTCTTGCCGTGGCGACTTTTATCGCGGTCTTGAGTGCAGCGTCCATGACAGAACTATCTTTCAGGAAACCAGCCAGCAGGAAGTCGCCGCAGCCGACGGTCGAGAATACCTTTACGCGGCCGGCACACCTGCCCTGCCAGGCGCCGTCTTTGGTAACGACTACGCCGCCCCTGGCGCCACGGCTGATAAGGACAATTTCAACCTTATCCAGCAACTTTCGGCCGGCTCGGGCCAGACTTACGGGCCCATCCTTAACCTGCTCGCCCAGCAGTTCGCTTAATTCCTCGACGTTCGGCTTTATCAGCCAGGCGGAACCGGTATTAACTATCTCTTTTAAGGGATACCCTGAAGTATCCAGAACGATTTTCGCCCGGCGGCTTTTGCAGAACTCGACAATCCGAATCACATCGCCCAAAAGCCCGCCGTCCGGCATTGTCCCGGCAAAGACACAAATGCTGCCCTTGTGCACGATTTTTTCCAGGTCGGCCTGCAATTTTTTCAAAGTCTTTGCCGAGGCCAGCCGGCTCTTGTTGCGCAGGTGCATCTCTTTGTTTTTGGCCGAATCGACAATTGTGATATTCTGTCTCGTGGGAGCTGCAACGGGAGTCAATTTTACCCGAATCGACGGCCATAAGCTCCGCACGGCTGCCAGCATCTGCTCATGGTCGCCGCTACCCCACAGGCCGGCCGCGATATTTCTCTGCCCCATCCACGCGAGCGCCTTGGAGACATTGAGCGCTTTTCCCGCAGGCCGAACGGTCTGCTCGTCGATTTCCTGGTGCAGGCCCCAGTCGATATTCCGTCCCCGGCAGGTAATATCCCACGCGGGCGACAGGCCTATTGTAATGATTGAATTTCTGCTCATTTCGTGTCTCCACCCAGCCAGTCGGCTCCGAGCTGGCCGCAGGCGGCTTTGATATTCCGGCCCATCCTGAAGCGCGTGGTCGTCTCGATGCCGGCCTGGTCCAGCACAGCGGCAAATTCCCGGATGCGGGCGCTGTCGCTACCGGCATACTTGCATGTGGGAAACGGATTGTGCTCGATCAGATTCACGTTGCATGCCAGTCCTTTAAGCAAATTTACAAGCATTTTCGCATGGCCGGCCGAGTCGTTCAATCCTTTAATCAGCACGTACTCGAAGGTGACACGCTGGCGGGTCCTGTCCTGATAAAACCGTACGGCCTTGAGCAATTCGGCTATCGGGTATTTGGCATTGATCGGCATCAGCTTCGTCCGCAGTGCGTCGGTCGGCGCGTTCAGCGAGACGGCCAGCCTGGGATGCACGTCTTCGGATGCGAGCTTGCGAATCTCCGGCGCCAGGCCGCACGTGCTGACCGTTATATGCCGTATGCCGATATTCTTGCCTTTCGGATGGTTCAAAATCCCGAGCGACTTTACCACCGCGGCATAATTAGCGAGCGGCTCACCCATTCCCATATATACCACGTTGCTGATTCGGCCGGCGTCTTTTTGCACGGTGTTGACCTGGTCGGCGATTTCGGCGGACGTGAGGTTTCGCCGGAGCTTGAGCTTTGCCGTAGCGCAGAATGTACAAGCCATCGCGCAACCAACCTGGGTCGAAACGCACAGCGTTCTCCTTCTGCCGTCGAGCAGCAGTACGGTTTCTATCCGGCCGCCGTCGCCCAGGGCAAAGGCGTACTTAGCGGTCCCGTCTTTGTCTGCCAGCTTGTTCAGCACGGAAAGCCGGGAGATAAAATATCCCTGGCCGGCAAGCTGCTCTCGAAAAACCTTGCTCAAAGGCTTGATTTCGGAAATCTCTTCGGCATCCTTTGTATGGATGAAATGAAAAATGTATCCTGCCAGGTATTTTTTGCCGCCCAGAGACTCCACGATCTGCTCGATCTCGCCCGGCGTTTTGTCTTTAAGGTCCCTGCTCATAACCGTAAAAGTCTACCAGATACGGGCCTTGCTGTCGAATTGCGAATGGAAATGACAAAATCAAAATCTTATGAAATTTAATCTGCTTTTTTAAATATCGTTTCAGTCTTCATCGTCGCTGTCGGTGGCGAGGTATTCCCGCTGACCCTCACTGACATAAGCCGGCTCCGAAGACTCGTCGGGCTCGGCGAGGTCTTCATAACCCGCCTCGGCGTCCGAGTCCATCTGCTCACGGATACGCTCATACTCTTCCAATGTCATCATCACTTCGCGAGCCTGGCTGCCCTTGTACTCGCCGAGTATTCCCGAGGCGGCCATCATCTCGATTATCCTCGAAGCCCTGGCATAACCGACATTAAGCCTTCGTTGAAGCAGTGAGACGCTGCCTCGTTTGGTTTCCAGTACCATGCGCACCGCATCGTCGAACAGCTCGTCCCTGGCCATATCAGACGTATCGATTGTCTTAAGCCGGGTAAGCTCGGGATGGAATTGCGGCTCGGCAACCTCCTTCAGGTGCTTTACAATCCGCTTTATCTCGCCATCATCGACATAAGTGCCCTGGGCACGAGCCAGATCGCTCGTTCCCGGTTTTAAGAACAGCATATCGCCCTCGCCGAGCAGTGTTTCAGCGCCGTTCTGGTCGAGGATAATCCGGCTGTCCATCCTGGCGGCAACTCTGAAGCCGATACGTGTCGGCATGTTCGATTTGATCAGCCCGGTTACGACCGTTGCCTGAGGCCGTTGGGTAGCCAGGACAATATGAATGCCGACCGCCCGGCTCTTTTGTGCGAGGCGAACGATATAAGCCTCTATCTCCTTGGGCGCGGTCATCATCAAGTCGGCAAGCTCATCGATCACTATCACAATATACGGCAGTTTCTTCGGAATCATCGCTTCTTCTTCCGGACTGCTCGGATTAAACCGCCTGAGAATCTCGTCGGAATCGAGTTTGTTAAACTCGGCAACATTCTTAACCTTGGCCTCGGCCAGCAGGGCATAACGCTCATCCATCTTTACCGTAGCCCATTCGAGTATCTGGACAGCCATCTTGGTCTCAGTGACTATCGGGCACATCAGGTGCGGGATGGTATTAAAAGCCGTCATCTCGACCATTTTGGGGTCGATAAGAATCATCTTGACCTCATCCGGCCGTTTCGTGAGAAGCACGCTCGTAATGATGCTGTTTATACAGACGCTTTTGCCCGAGCCGGTTGTGCCGGCAATAAGCAAATGGGGCATCTTCGTCAGATCCGAAACAAGCGCCTCGGCTGAAGAGTCCTTGCCAAGGTACAGCGGTATCTGCATCTTTTGTGGTTTGCTGCCCGCCAGCTCGAACATATCCTTCATGCGGACTTTTTCTTTCTCGCTGTTTGGCACCTCGATCCCTATCGTGTGCTTGCCGGGCAGTGGAGCCACAACACGGACGGCACCGACACCCAGCGCACGAGCCATATCGTTCGAAAGGGCGGATATCTGGCTGACCTTAACACCTGCCGCAAGCTCAAGCTCGAACATTGTCACAACAGGACCGGAATCAGCCGCGACCACCCGCGCATTGATATTGAACTCCGACAGCAGCTTCTCTAAAGCGCTTGCCTTTGCTTTAACAACCTTTTCCTGCACCGCAGCAAAACTATGCTCAGGTTCAGCCAGCAAATCCAATGGCGGCAGCTCGTAATCATCGTAGGAGGGCTGAACGAAAGGACTTTTAGATGCCTGGTCACCCGGGGGACCGGGCTTTTTACCTTCCGAACGTGTCACTGCAATACTTTCCGGTCGTAATGACTTGTCAATCTCCGGCGGTTTCGGTATTTCACTTGTGACAACCGCGGGTTTTTGCCGGGCACTTAATTCTCGCCATATCTCGTTGAGAACCTGTGAATGCTCCTTTGCAGCGGACCAGGCCGGTATTGCAACGCCCATTATCTTG
>Ga0210003_1001979_pt1 | contig 17593 bp, 17 predicted proteins | sample LantaG_FD_182804 | JGI IMG/M metagenome (GOLD analysis project Ga0210003, IMG submission 182804) | Deep subsurface microbial communities from Baltic Sea to uncover new lineages of life (NeLLi) - Landsort_02402 metaG (SPAdes) (version 2) | ecosystem: Environmental > Aquatic > Marine > Oceanic >...
AAAAAAGGTGGTCTGCCCTTTTCCAAAGGAATACTTGCTTCATCTATTTCGGTAACTGGTCTGGATATCATAACTGCTCATAAAATTGCGCTTGAAATCCAGGATTATTTTCTAAAAAATAAAATATATTCTCTTTCTCTCGGTGAATTAAGATCACTGGCATTCAGTTTTATAAAAGATAAGGTTAGCTTAGAATATGCTGAGAGATACCTGCTCTGGCAATCTGTGGGCAAACTTGAAAAGCCAATTATAATACTTATCGGTGGATCGACTGGTGTAGGAAAGTCAACAATAGCCACTATACTGGCCAATAGATTAAATATAACCAGAGTAGCTTCAACAGATGTTGTAAGAGAAGTTATGAGAGCTTCGGTATCTGAGAAATTGATCAGGTCTTTTAAAGGCTCTTCTTATAATGTATACAAAAATTTAGCTTTTCCGCCTTCCGGAATAGAACCGGTTATTTTAGGTTTTAGGGAACAGGTATTAGCAGTGAGTGTAGGAATAAAAGCAATAATAGAAAGAAATATTCTGGAAAAATCAGATACTATTATAGAGGGTGCACATGTAGTACCGGGTTATCTTAATCTTAGTGAGTATTTGTCCAAGGCTGTAATTCAGCAGATAGTTATATCGGTACCTGATAAAAACATTCATAAAGAACACTTTACCAAGAGAACTGTTGAGACGCAGGGTTCAAGGCCGATGGATAGATATATAAAACATCTGGATGAAATCATGATGATCCAGGATTATATAGAAAAATTGGCAAAAGAGAAAAATATTAGAATTATTGAAAACTATAATCTTGATAATGTGGTAAATAGAATATTGGAATTAATATTTCAAAGAGTAAAAAGCGAATTTAGTAAAGTAGGATCTGAATATACAAAAGTCAATTAGATTTTATCTGAGATGTAGAATTTTTTGGAAATTTTGTTGCTTCCATTTAAATAGATTCTTACATTATAGTTTCCAGGAGGATACATATCATTTTTTTTAACTAATGAAATTATAATCTTTCCTGAACCCTTTTGTTCCGGGTTTACAATATTTTTCTGAATTATTTTGTAGGAACTATTCTCAATTTTTTCCCACTGGACTTTTATTTCATCTTCGGTGGTAAGGTGCTTTGCTTCTATTATAAGATAGATATATAGATTCCGGCTGTCAAAATAATAATTGTTGTCTTGCTTTAATTTGTCAAGGCTTGAGTCTCTGTCAGAACTTAAGTAGATGTTTTCAATGTCCGGCCTCTTTTGCATAACGGTTATTGAAACTATTATCAGAATTATGGTGCAAATAATTAAAATAATTATATTTATTTTCTTCATTTAATTGTCAGAATGCGAGATTTAACAATTTCAGATTATTATAAAAGTTATTTTTAATATTGGCTATAAGTTACTTTAAAATATTTGACTAAAATCTTTAATTGATATATATTTTTTAAATGATTTTTTTAAGGAGGAAATAAATATATGCCTATATATAGCTATAAATGTGAAAACTGTGGGAGAATTTTTGATAAGTTTCAAAAAATTGGCAGTGATGGCAATATAAAATGTGTTTATTGTGATTCTAATGCTAATAGATTATTCTCGCCTGTGGGGATAATTTTTAAGGGATCCGGGTTTTATACTACGGATTATAAATCCAGTTCAGGGAATTTTAATAATACCAGTGTTTCAACAAATAAAGAAAAAGATAATAAAAAATCTAAAACTAAATCCTCAGGTAAAAAAGAAACCAGCAGTGTATCAGATAAAAAAAATAACTAAATCCCGGGAAATATTGGTATAATAAAAGTCAAGATATCCATAATTAATTTGTATTATTAGGTTAAATTAAATATGAAAGTAAAAAAAATATATGTTATGTCTTTAATTATTTGTTTTTTACTGGTACCACTAGTTACTAGTTCGTGTTTTATTTCTGATAATACCCAGGAAAGTAAAATAACTCAGGGTACTGAAACTGCAGAGGAAGTTAGTGGTGGCTCTGAAAATGTTTCAGAGGAAGAATCTAATGACCTTTTAGAGAATGAAGATTTTGTAGACATACTTGGTGTTTTTGTTGTTATCCGGGTTCTGAGATCAAAGAAGCAAAGCAAGTGAAAGATGATGAAAATTTATTTTATATATTGTTAGAAGTAATGGAAGACTCTAAAAAGGTAGAGGAATATTATAAAAATAAAAAGGTTCAATCAATCTGGAGAAGATCTGCAATATTTGAAGAAAGCTCGGAAAAAGTTGAAGAAGAATTTCTTGAATCAGAGAGCGAAAGTATCCCCATTTCCAAATTTACATATTCCAGCAAAGAAAAAGATAAGGTTGTTAATGTCTTAATTAAAGGCCTGGAAGAGAACAGAACGCAAATAATGATTATTTACTGGAATCTGCAGTAAACAATAAATGGAAGGTAGTAATCCCTTAAAATCAAAAATCTACACTGTTAGTGAGCTTAATCTTGAAATAAGAAAAAATCTTGAATCAAATTACTTAGATATATGGTTAGAATAATGCTAAGGAATGGAATACTTAATGCAAGGATATTAAAGAAAATATATAAAAAATTAGAAATAGGGTTTAAAAATGAAAATTGAAAAAATGAGTTTTGAGGAGTCTATTGCAAAATTAGAAGAAATTGTTAAAGAACTTGAAGATGAAAATATATCACTGGAAGAATCAATGGAAAAATTTGAAATGGGCATTAAACTTTCTTCTGATTGTCTTAAAAAATTAAATGAAGCCGAGGGAAAGATAGAGGAGCTAACCAGATCTGAGGATGGAAAACTTGTTACAAGAGAACTGGATTTAGAAAAAGAAAATAAATAATTTTTTTTAAAATAAAATTTTTAGTTATTCATTAGCTTGTCAGCACATAATTGGAGTATTGTTTATCTGAACTATATATAGTGTAACTTTAAATAAAATATAGAAGAAGTAACTATATATAGTTATATATTACTATTAAATAAATACTAAATCAAATAATCATAATTACCTTCATATTTTTTTAAATAATAGTTTACAAATTAATAATAATGTGATATCTTATTGCTGTAATGTGGGGGAAAGTGGAGAGTAAGTGAAGTAATTTCCCTTTATATGGGGAAAAAATGGAGTAAAAGATGTTTTTAGGTGAGTATTACAGGACAATAGATAATAAAGGAAGAATTTTCATCCCTTCTAAATTTAGAGAAGATTTAATAAAAGGCATAGTGGTATCAAGGGCATATGATGAGAGGTGCCTTTTTTTATATTCAAAAGAAAATTGGAATAAACTGGAAGATAAAATAAGGTCCAACAAGGTTGCTGAAAGAAACATCCAGAGATTTTCCCGGTGGTTTTTCTCTTCTGCCAGTGAAGAAGCAATGGATCAGCAGGGAAGAATTAAAATACCCCAAAAATTAATAGAATATGCCGGGCTTAAGAAAGAAATTGTTATGGTGGGTGTCTCAGAAAGGGCTGAAATATGGGCCAAGGAAATCTGGCCAAAATATTACGATCAGGCAGATTCTCAATTTATGGAAGACAAAAATGCTTTTGAACAGTTACGGTTTTAAAGAGTGTTATAAATGAATTTAAAAGAGATTCATGTACCGGTTCTTTTAAAGGAGGTTTTGCATTATTTAAATTTAAAGCAGGGCAATATCATTTTTGATGGAACACTTGGCGGTGCTGGTCATACTATAGAAATAATTAAAGCCATTGCCCCCACAGGCAAAGTAATTGGAGTTGATCTTCATTGTCAGACCAAAAGCACCGCCGCCAGTAAATTAAAAGATTTTTCTGAAAATATAGTTTTGGTAAATGATAACTTTGCAAACATTAAAAAAATTTTAAAGAGAATAAATATAAAAAGTATAGACGGAATGTTGCTTGATCTCGGATTATCCTCTTTTCTGATAGAGAAATCAAAAAGAGGGTTTAGTTATCTCAAAAATGAAAAATTAGATATGAGATTTGGGAATGGTGATTATATAAGTGCATTTGATGTGGTAAATGAATACTCTGAAGGAAAATTAACAGAGATTTTCCAGAAGTATGGAGAGGAAAGATGGTCAAAGTCAATTGCAAAAAATATAGTAAATCATAGGAAGACCGGGGATATAAAAACTACAGGAGAACTGGTGGAGATTATAAAAGATTCTATACCTCAAAAATTTAAATATGATAGAAGAGGTCATCCTGCAAAAAGGATATTCCAGGCAATCCGGATGGAAGTAAACAAAGAATTAGATAATTTAAAAATGGCAATTGAAGATGGTTTTAAAATGTTAAAAAGTGGTGGAAGAATGGTGATAATATCCTATCATTCTCTGGAGGATAGAATAGTAAAAAGTAGCTTTTTAGAATACGAGGGTAGATGTACCTGTCCTCCAGATTTTCCAGTATGTAGGTGTGGTAGGGAGAAAAGAGCTGAGATTATTACCAAAAAGGTGGTTAGACCTGGACTTGAAGAAATTAGCTCAAATCCGCGTTCAAAGAACGCCAGGTTAAGGGTTTTGGAAAAATTGTAAATTAGTATTTTATTAAAAAGGTATTTATTAATTTTTTAAAATGAACTTAAGATTAGCAGAAGAACAAGAAATTTATAAAAGAAGATCTTACCCTCTCCTATATCTGGTGAAGAAACCAGATAGCAGAAAGGAAAAAGAAAATATAGTGTACAGCAATAGTGGGCTGTTTTATATATTTATTATAGTTATACTTTTTACCTGTCTGGGTATTCTCTTAAATATTGGACTTAAGATACAGAGTATAAATTATCAAAAAAGTATATATGAAATCAATGAGATGATTTCTTTAGAAGAAGAAAGGAGTGACCGTCTGCTGCTTAAAATATCAGAGCTAAAATCACCATCAAGAATTATTGAAGCTGCTAAGAATGATTTAAACATGGATATGGCCCGTGATTTCAGGATAGTGGAGATTTCAGATAGTGGGCTTGAGAATAGCGAAAAGATATATAATTACATATCTAAAAATACAACTACTGTAGTTAAAAATTATGATAGTTTCCTGGGAACAATTTATTATATTCAGGATATAGTGCTTGTGGTATCAGAAAGTGTATTGACATTTTTTATTCCCTGATTATTATTTTAGTTTAAAAAATGCTTAGAAATAGTAATAATATCAAGATAAACAGGAAAAGAATATATTTCCTGTTTATTTTATTTTCAATAACTTTTTTATTAATAATCTATAGGTTAGTTTTTATCCAGTATTTAAATGCTTCAGAGTTTAAAAGTTATGCAGAGTTTCAACATACAGGTGAATTTGCTCTCGATTCAAGAAGGGGTAAAATACTGGATAGAAATGGAGTTGAACTGGCAATAAGCTTGAATGAAAGGACTGTATATGCGAATCCAAAGTTAGTTGTTGATTCTGAATATGAATCGAAAATTTTAGCAGAAATATTGGAGCTGGACGTAGAGAATGTAAAGGAAAAGCTGGACAATAAAGAGTTAGGGTTTGTGTATATACAAAGAAAAGTTTCTCAAGAAAAAGCTGAAAAAATTGTGGAATATAATCTCCCGGGTATATATTTTCAAAATGAAGCCAGAAGATATTATCCTCTAAATGATATTGCTGCTTCAGTGATCGGGTTTACCGGGGTGGATAATAATGGACTGGGCGGAATTGAACTGCAGTATGAAAAAGTCTTGAGGGGAATTGATGGTAAAGAAATTGCCGAAAAAGATGTTTTTGGCAATATAATCCCGGGAGAAAATAATACCTGCATAGAACCTGTTGATGGTAAAGATGTGGTACTTACTATTGATTCCCAGATTCAATATATCGCACAGGAAAAACTGGAAGAAGTTGTCTCAGAATTTGGTGCCTTGAGTGCAATTTCCATAGTTATGAATCCCAAAACCGGTGAAATATATTCGATGGCAGCTTATCCTGGTTTTGATTTGAATAATTATCAGGAAGCCGATCCGGAACTGTATAAGATATCAGGTATATCTTTCAATTATGAGCCAGGGTCTACTTTTAAGATAATTAATGTTGCATCGGCAATAGAAAATAACACAGTTGAGAAAGACCAGGTATTTGATTTAGCTCCTTCGATTAGAGTTGGCGATAGAGTAATTAGGGAGATATTCAGGACTTATAATGCCAGCTATACTACCGAAGAAATAATAAAGTATTCCATTAATGTTGGGGCTGTTACTATTGCCCTGAGTATGGGAGAAAAAATGTTCTGGGAAAGTATAAAAAAATTTGGATTTGGTGAGATTACAGGAATAGAGTTACCGGGCGAAGAAAAAGGACTTTTTTATGATTATAAGACCTGGCCTGCATCAACAATAGGAGCACTGGCTATAGGGCAGAATATTTCAGTGACTCCGCTTCAACTACTGAGGGCTGTTTGCGCTGTTGCTAACGGGGGCTATCTGGTTACTCCTTCTATTGTAAAGGAAGTGAAATTATTGGAAAATGAAGAAAATGAAAATAAGCAAATAGAGGAAGGAAATAGAATTCTCAGCCAGGAGACGGCAGATGCGCTAAAAGACATGATGCTTGCTGTAGTGGAGGGGGGAACAGGAACAAGAGCGCAGATAGATGGGTTAAAGGTTTGTGGAAAAACCGGTACTGCTGAAAAGGTCAACAAAAATGGAGTTGGTTATAGTGAGGGAAGGCAAATAACCTCTTTTATTGGTTTTGCACCCTATGAGGATCCTGAAATTGCAATAATTGTAGTTGTGGATGAACCACAGGGTGGAAAAAATACAATCTGGGGTTCAACTGTTGCAGCTCCTGTTTTCAGGGATATAATGGAGTTTTCTTTAACGAGGTTAAAGGTCTGTCAGTGAATGATAAGCAGGTATTAATATATAATGCTGTAAAAAATATGATATTAATTTCATAGAATAAGATAACTTTAATACTGGCGGTTATAAAAATGAGGTTGCAGGACTTACTAAAAGATATAAAGTATAAAAAAATTTATGGAAGTACTGATATGGATATTAAAAATATTTCCATAAATTCTAAAAATGTAGCGGGCAGTAGTTTATTTGTAGCTATTGAGGGCTTCAAGCATAATGGGCATAATTTTACAGGAGAAGCAGTTTCCAGCGGGGCTGTTGCAGTGATGGGCATGCGAAAGTTAGAAATTCCTTCTCACATAACCCAGGTTATAGTCAATAATACCAGAAAGGTGTTACCGGTTTTATGCAGAAACTTTTATCAGGAACCCAGCAAGTCATTTAAATTAATCGGCGTCACAGGAACTAATGGGAAGACAACTGTATGTTATCTGATAGATTCCATTTTAAATAGTGCAGGAATGAAAACTTCACTTATTACTACTGTTGATTCGTTTTTAGATGGCGAAAAAACTTTTTTTGACCGCACCACTCCTGAGTCTCTTGATTTGAATGACTTTTTTAAAAAAAGCAGACAAAAAAAAGTAAACGCTGTCTGTATGGAAGTATCCTCTCATTCAATAGATTTACACAGGATTGACTATCTTAAATTTAATTATCTTGTATTCACCAATCTTTCCCGGGATCACCTGGACTATCATAAAGATATGGAAAGTTATTTTGATGTAAAAAAGAAATTGTTTTTAAAGGAATACAGGTATTTATATGGAGGGGAAAAAGCGGTTATTAATATAGATAATAGTTATGGAAAAAGAATTTTCAAGTCCACTGATTTGGAAAGAATATCTTATTCACTTAAGTCAGACAGGGCAAGTGTATGGGCAAGTAATATTAAAAACTCTATTTCAGGAATTGAAATGGATGTAAATACTTCAGATGGTAAAAAGTTAAATATCTCATCTCCATTATGCGGGTACTTCAATATCTATAATATCCTGGCAGCTGTAGGTGTCTGCATTGATATGGGTATAAAAAACAGCTCTATTCAGAGAGGTATAAAGTCTTTGTATGGAGCTGGGGGTAGATTTGAAAAAATAGATTCTTATAAAAAGTCAACAGTAATAGTAGATTATGCGCATACACCGGATGGTCTGGAAAATGTACTGGCAACTATAAGGCAAATGTTAAAACCAGGAGGTAGAATTATATCAGTTTTTGGATGCGGTGGTGACCGCGATAAGGGGAAAAGAAAAATCATGGGTCATATTTCAGGGCAGCAGGCTGATTTTACGGTGATAACTTCTGATAATCCAAGAACTGAAAGACCGGATTCTATAATAAGCATGATAGAGAAAGGTCTGATTGAGTCTGGCAGTAAAGAATATATTAAAGAAACTGACAGGAAAAAAGCAATATTTAAGGCTCTTGAAATGGCGCGAAAAAATGATGTAGTTCTTATTGCGGGGAAAGGTCATGAAAATTACCAGGAGTTCGAAGATTACAGAATGCCATTTTGCGATCGGGAAGTAGTAAAGGAGTGGGCTGCTCAAAAAAATGAAAGAAAAAATAAAAGTTGAAAATATAATATCCTGGACAAATTGTAATTTGATTTCAGGAAATATCAAGAAATATGTTTGCAACATATCGACTGATTCCAGAACCATAGAAAAAGGGGATTTTTTTATTCCTCTGGTGGGCGAAAATTATGACGGCCACGATTTTATAGGATCAGCTTTAAAAAAAGGCGCTGGCGGTTTTGTATTTGAATCAGGATATAAAGAAAAATTAAATTTGTGGAAAGACAGTCTTAAAACTGAAAATTTTAATAATCTAATAATCTTGCAGTCAGATAATAATTTAACTTTTTTAGAAAATATTGCCTATGGTTATATACGTAAATTTAATCCAACTGTAATCGGTATAACCGGGAGTGTGGGTAAAACTACAACTAAAAATTTTCTGGTAAATATATTAAGTAAAGAGTATAAAGTTGAATTTACCCCCAGGAACTATAATACTGAAATTGGGGTATCAAAATCGATTTTGGAAATTGACAGCCAAACGGATTTTTTTATTGCTGAACTGGGTATGAGGGGAAAAGGTCAGATAGAAATGCTTTCCCATATATGTAATTTAGATATAGGAGCTATTATCGCTGTAGGGGAATCACATATGGCTTTTTTTAAAGACTTGCGGGAAATAGCCATAGCAAAAGCCGAAATAGCAGAAATTCTTTACAAAAATAATGGAATCTTATTTTTAAATAATGATGACAGGTATACTGATTTGATAGAAAAGAAAGTTAATTGTAGGATCATAAAATTCGGGAGAAATAATAATATTGCATTTAATTTTATTGAAAAAAATATGGATGAGATGGGAAGATTTACTTTTAATTTCTATAAAGGCAGTAAGAAAATTATAGATATATGTTTGAATATTCCTGGCTATCATAATATATATAATGCCTGTTGCGCGGCAGCTATATGCTTATACTTAAATATCAATAAAGAGTTGGTTAAAGCAGGAATTGAAAGCGCAGCTACTTCCGGTTCCAGAATGGAAATTATAAGGAAAAAAGATAAAATAATTATAGATGATTGTTATAATGCCAGTCCTGCCTCGGTTAGAAATGCTATTGATACACTGGTTTTAATTTCAGAAAAGAAAAATATGAGAAGTGTAGCTATATTAGGAGATATGCTGGAACTGGGTAATGATTCATTTAGGTTTCACCGGGAAATCGGGCAGTATCTGTCTGAAAAAAAGGTAGATGTCTTGATAGCTTTAGGCGATCTTGCGGAGAATATATTTGAGGGTTATAGGAATACTGGTAATTTTAATAAAAATAGAGATCTATGTTTTTATTTTAAAGATAAAGAAAAGCTGGGTAGAGAAATAAACAATTTGCTCAAACCCAAAGATTTAATTTTAGTAAAAGGCTCAAGAGCAAATAAAATGGAAGATATTATTAATTTAATATAGGCGGAAACTAATATATGACCTGGATATTTTTATCAATTATAATTGGAGGTTTAATATCTCTTCTGGCAACACCTCTATTTATAAAATTTCAAAAAAATAAGAAAATCGGAGAAAAGATCCGTATTGATGGCCCAAAAACACATTCTGCTAAGACAGGAACACCAACTATGGGGGGAATAATATTTGTTATATCTTCCATAGCTGCATTTACTATAGTGAGTCTGATTAAGTATTATCGTTATAAAGATTACAGCGTAGAAGGAATATTTGTTCTTTCCATATTATTGTTATGCAGCCTGATAGGGTTTATTGATGATTATATGTCGCTTAAAAAACAGAGATCTCTTGGTATAAGGGGATGGGTAAAGATTTCTCTTCTGGCTATAGTATGTTTATATTTCATATTGTTTTCAAAATATATACTCAAGGCCGGCACTTATATAGGCATACCTTTTACCGATATAAAGGTTGAACTGGGAAATTGGTATTACATTATTGTGGTATTGATTATAATCAGTACTACCAATGCGGTTAATTTAACCGATGGTCTTGATGGTCTGGCAGCCGGAACTTCATCAATTGTTCTGGCTGTATTCTGTTTCATTGCCTTTTTAGAATGGTCCATACTCGGTGTTTCTTACGGAATAGATATAGCAGTAGTTAGTGGAGGAACACTGGCTGCATGCATAGGATTTTTATGGTGGAACACGGCCCCGGCTGAAATTTTTATGGGTGATACTGGCTCATTTGGACTGGGGGGACTGATTGCAGCAGTTGCTATAATTTTAAAACAGGAAATTTTACTAATTGTAATTGGGGGACTTTTTGTTATTGAAACGTTATCGGTGATTATTCAGGTTTTCTGGTTTAAGGTTTTTAAGAAAAGAGTATTTAAAATGGCTCCGATTCATCATCATTTTGAACTTCTTGGATGGCCGGAGATAAAAGTTATTATAAGGTTCTGGCTGGTATGTGTCTTATTTGCAGGAGTAGGATTTTTTATTTATTACTTAAAATTTATAGATTGAAAGAATGGAAAAAAAATTTAATCTGGTTAAAGATAAAAATTTACTGGTAGTTGGTCTTGGAAGGACAGGAATTTCTGTGATAGAAAAGATACTCAACTTTTGCTGCTCCATAACCGGAATTGATAGTAATCCTGACCTGAATCCGGAAGGCGCATTTAGCAAGTACAAGGACATCAGTCGTAATAATTTAAAGATAATATTAGGTAAAGACACATTAGAAGAAAAAGAGGTCATAGAAAAAATTGATCTTGCAATAATCAGTCCCGGTGTTCCGGATAATATGCCGATAATTAAACTTGCCCGGGAAAATAAAATTCCTGTCTGGAGTGAATTAGAGCTGGCGTGGAAATTGTTAGGTAAAGAAGAACAGGCCAGGACCATTGCTGTCACTGGCACTAATGGCAAAACAACAGTGGTGACTCTGATTGGGAAAATTCTTGATGATTCCGGAAATAATTGTATAGTTTGTGGAAATGTTGGTCTGCCGTTGATTGAAACCATAGATACAGAAAATAAGTACAACAGCAATTCGCGAGAAAATTTAATCAGGGTCATAGAAGTTAGCAGTTTTCAATTGGAGAGAATATACGACTTCAAACCTCATATTAGTGTAATATTAAATATCACCAGTGATCATATAGACAGACATAAATCTTTTAAGAACTACGGTGACTTGAAATTAAAGTTACTGGCAAATCAGAATGAAGATGACTGGTCAATTATAAATATAGATGACCGGTATATAAATAAAAAAATAAAAGTTATCTCTGGAAGGCAAAATCAGCTGCCGGTATTTATTAAGTTTGGTCTGGAACAGGAAGATGACACAAACATTTTTTATAAAAATAATTATATTTACTACCAGATAGAAAGGAGCAAAGGGAAAATAAAAATAGAAAATATTCTTCTGAAAGGCAAACATAACATATCTAATATTATGGCTTCTATTGCGCCAGCGGTACTGATGAATATAAATGAAAAAAATATCGAAAAATCAATTAAAAATTTTAAGCCTCTGGAACATAGGATGGAATATTTAGGTTATATAAACGATATAAGATGCTTTAATGATTCAAAATCAACTAATCCAAATGCAACTATGGTAGCTATTAATGATTTTGGTAAGGAAATTACATTGGTTATGGGTGGTAAAGATAAAGATATGGATTTTTCTGAATTGATTTCAGTTCTAAACAAAAAAGTTAAAAACTTAATTTTAATAGGAGAAACTGCTCCTAAGATTTATGACCGGGCAGTAGGGAGCCACTATGATTATAAAATATATAAATGCAGCACGCTTGAAGCAGCAGTTAAAAAAGGATTTAAAGTTGCCGGCCCCGGGGAAGTCCTGATGCTCTCTCCAGCCTGCGCCAGTATGGATATGTTTAAAGATTATAAAGAGAGAGGAAACAGGTTTAAAAGCTTAGTAATCTCAGAAAAAACCAGATACCATGGAAAAAAGAAGTAATATCAAAAGACACAGTTTTCTGAAAGTTGATATAGAATATTATTTTCTATTTATTTTGACTTTAATATTATCAATAATTGGCTTAATAATGATATCCAGCTCTTCTGATTCAATAGGAGAGAGATATTTTAACGATCCCTATTGGTTTATCAGAAGGCAGCTAATATGGTGGGCCATATCTTTTATATTTTTCATCCTGGCTTCAAGAATAAATTACAGTTATTACGCAAGATTTTCTAATTTTATAATAATTATACTAATTGTACTGCTTGTTCTGGTTCTTATTCCAGGTTTTGGAATTAAAGTTGGCAGTTACAGAAGATGGATAGATCTTGGGTTTTTCAGTATTCAGCCTTCAGAGTTTGTAAAAATAGCTCTGGTCATACTTTTTTCCAGTAACCTTGATAAAAAATATAAAGATAATAAGAATATTAAAAATATAGTTTTCCCATCATTTTTTATTTTGTGTGTGGTTGCTATTTTAATATTCATGGAGCCAGATTTAGGATCTGTAATTATTATAGGGTTGATTATATTTATAGTTTTATTTGTAGGTGAGTTAAAATTTAAGCATTTATTTGGTTTAGGATTTATCGGGCTTGCAGTAACGGTAAGTTATTTGTTTTTAGAAGATTATAGAAGAGTAAGACTTTTTGCCTTTATTGAAAGAATTTTAGCCATAATTAATGGAACAGGAGAAAGTGGAGGGGCTGCTAACTTTCAGATATCACAATCATTGATTGCCCTGGGTTCGGGAAATTTAACAGGATTGGGTCTGGGCAATAGTGTGCAAAAGTATTCATATCTTCCGGAAGCGCATACCGATTTTATTTTTGCCATTGTTGGTGAAGAATTAGGTCTGGTAGGTACCATACTGATAGTGATTTTATTTATCCTTTTTATGTTTTTTGGCATCAGAGTTTGCATTAAGGCAAAGGATTATTTTGGCAGGATGATGGCAGCAGGTCTTACCAGCATTATAATCGTTCCGGCAATAATTAATATTTCCGTGGTTATCGGAATGGTCCCTGTAAAAGGCCTGGCACTTCCTTTCATTAGTTTCGGTGGATCATCGCTGCTTACAAGTATGATAAGTGTAGGCATACTATTAAATATATCCAGGCATAATACATCGCCTGAAAGAATTCAGGATGATCTGGATAATTAAAATAAGATAATTTCAGATTTAAGCTTAGTGAGTAGGATTTGAATGAGAAAAAAAATATTAATATGTGGCGGAGGAACTGGTGGGCACCTGTATCCGGCTCTGGCAATAATAGAATACATCAAAGATAACTATCCTTTATGTGAGCTTCTTTTTATTGGAACCGAAAGGGGATTGGGAAGAGAGCTTATACCACAATACGGAGTAAATTATAAGATGGTAAAATCCTGTGGATTAATTTTAGATGTCAGCATATCCAGAAAAATTTTAAATATAATAAAGTTTTTTTACTGGCTAACTCTGGGTTTTTTGCAATCATTTAAGATAATGCTGAAGTTTAAACCTGATATAATACTGGGTATGGGCGGTTATATCTGCGCCCCTGTTCTTTCAGCTGGTATTTTTATGGGTAGAAAGATAGTCTTACATGAACAGAATTATATTCCCGGGAGGCTGAACAATTTTTTTTCAAGATTTGCGCGGTATATTTTTATTAGTTTTGGTGATACGGATAAATATTTTAAAGTAAAAAAAAGTAAAATAATTTTTACCGGAAATCCATTGAGAAAGGCTATAGGGCAATCAAAAAATATCAAGCCAGAATTTAAGAAATGGGGCCTGGAAAAAGGGCGATTTACCATAATTGCTTTTGGTGGTAGTCTGGGCGCTGAAAAAATAAACAATACGGTAATTAATTTATATAATTATTTTAAAGGTAATGATAAAATACAGATTTTACTTATTTGCGGCAGCCGTTTCTACAACCAATTAATGAAAGGTGAAAAGAATATTATTGAATCTAAAGGTAAATTTATTTTAAAAATTTTTCCATACATAAGTGAGATACAAGAAATATATAGAATATCAGATGTAATAATTTCCAGGGCAGGAGCAAATACTATATCTGAAATAATTAAATGCAATATACCTTCGATAATTATACCTTATCCTTATGCGGTGGCTAATCACCAGTTCTATAATGCAGATTTCCTGGCCAGGAAAGGAAAAGCTATTCTGGTTGAAGATAAAGATTTAAATGAAGAAAAAATAATTAAAATTATAGAATTGCTTATTAAGGATGATAGAAAAAGATATAAAGAAATGAAAAATATAGAAATTAGAGATGCTAAAATTAATAGTGCAGGGGTTATTACTTCAAAACTGATGGAGAACTAAATTGGAAAATACTGATGATATTTTAAAAAGAAATAAAAGGTGTTTTTTAATTGGAATAGGTGGAGCCGGGATGAGTGCCATAGCTCTGGTGCTCCATGGAATGGGATTTATGGTTTCAGGCTCCGATATAAAAGAATCCCGCTATACGAATGTTTTAAAAAATGAAGGTATTAAAATTATTATCGGCCATAGTAAAAAAAATATTGAAGGTGCAGATATAGTTGTCTATTCTGCAGCAATACCTGATAATAATATGGAAATGGAGACTGCCAGAGGGAAAGGGATTCCCATACTTGCCCGTTCTGATATATTAGCGTGGATTTTAAATAGTAGAAACGGAATAGCTATTTCTGGAACTCATGGAAAAACTACTACTACTTCTATGATTTCTTTAATTTTTAGAGGACTGGATCTCGATCCCATCATAGTGGTTGGAGGAGAATTAAATGAGCTGGGATCAAATGCAAGGTATGGAAAGGGAGATTACGTGGTAGCTGAAGCGTGTGAAAGTGATGGATCTTTCTTAAAATATAAGCCATTTGTAAGTGTTGTTACAAATATTGAAGGAGATCATTTTGATTTCTATAAAAATATTGAAGAAATAAAACAAAACTTTTTAAAATTTATTGGAAATACCAGATCCGGAGGTCTGGTAATCTTGAATGGTGATGAAACATATCTTCAGGATTTCTTTAAATCCAATGATAAAAAGATTATTTATTATGGGATAAATCCTGAAAATCATATTTATGCTGAAAATATAAAATTTTCTAATCTTACTTCCTCTTATACTCTGGTTACTGGCAAGGGTAAAAAATCAAAAAAAATAAAAATCAAGTTAAATGTGCCCGGCATTCATAATATAAAGAACAGCCTGGCTGCTTTTGCAGTATGCTATGGTATGAATCTGGATATGGGAAGAGCCGCTGATATATTAAAGTTTTTTACCGGAGTTAAAAGGAGATTTGAAAAAAGAGGGGAGAAGAAAGGTGCTGTAATCTTTGATGATTATGCGCACCATCCTTCGGAAGTAAAAGCAACTCTGGAAGCTGCAGCAGAAGAAAAAAATAAAAGAATAATTACAGTTTTTCAACCGCACAGATATTCACGGCTGGCTAATCTAAAAGATAAATTTAACAGTTGTTTTAATGTGAGTGATATCCTGATTATTACTGATGTTTATGGTTCAGGTGAACAGCCAATTCCGGGCATTACTGGTAAAATTTTAATTGATAATTTAATAGACAGCGGTTTTAAAAATAAAATAATTTATATTCCAAAACTGCGGGAGGTAACTGAATATCTTGAGCTCAATATGAGAAACAATGATATGATTCTGTTAATGGGAGCTGGAGATATCACCAGGGTTACAGATGAAATATTAAAATCTTAAATTAACAATACGGGACCGCGAGATTGAGAAAATTAAAACCAACAAGGGAAGAAATTAAAAGGGTAATTAAAGATACTGAACTGGATAATATAATATTTGATGTGGATACATCTGAATTAACCTCTATTAAAGCTGGTGGGAGAGTATTATGTTATTTTGCAGCAGATAAAATGAGAGATTTAAAAAAAATGATTGAGACCTGTATGAAAAACCAGATTGAGTTTATGGTAATTGGAGATGGTACTAATATTTTATTTAGTGATAAATATATTGACCTGGTACTGTTAAAGCTGGGCAGGGATTTTAATTATCTGGAGTTTTCAGATGGGAATAAAATTATAGCAGGGGCTGCCTATAAACTTTTAAAATTCGTAGTTGAAGCTGCGGCCAGAGGATACGACTTTTCCGACCTTTCTGGTATACCCGGTACTATAGGTGGAAGTGTTATGGGCAATAGTGGAAGCAAATATAGGGGAATTTGCGATTTTGTGGAAAGAGTAAGCTATATTTCAAATAAAGGAGGAAATATAAGGGAAGAGACTATTGGTTTGTGTGATGGCGACTTTGGTTACAGGCATTTTTATATCCCTGATTTAATAGTTCTAACCAGAATAGTTTTGAATAACGGAAAGTCTGATAGGAATAATATTTTAGAAAAAATCGCAAGCGTCATAAAAAATAAAAAACTAACCCAACCGGTTAATGTTAAAAGCTCAGGCTGTTTTTTTAAAAACACAATTAGCTGCCGTGAATCTACTGGAGAATTAATAGAAAAATGCGGCCTTAAAGGATTTATTTATGGTGGTGCCAGGATTTCAGATAAACATGCTAATTTTATTGAAAATTTTGATAATGCCAGTTCAAAAGATATATTTATACTTTCAAAAATAGTAAAAGATATTGTTATGGATAAGTTTAAAATAGAGTTAGAATATGAAGTAAAGGTAGTTGGATTTTAATATGTCAGATATATCAGAAAAATTTGAAAATCTTCAGGTAAAAAAAAAGAAGAATTTAATAAAAATTGGAGTAATTGCAGGCGGTATCTCATCTGAAAGAGAAATATCTCTTCTAACAGGGAAAAATATTTACAAGTCTCTATTAAAATCGGGGTATAATACTATATTCATTGATTTTAAAAACGATTTTTACAATAAGTTAAAGAAAATTAATTTAGCTTTTTTGGCGCTTCACGGAAGATATGGTGAAGACGGAACTGTCCAGGGTTTACTGGAGCTGATGAAGATTCCATATACCGGTTCAGGTGTACTGGGAAGTGCCATTGCTATTAATAAGATATTATCAAAGAAGATTCTAGAATATGAAAATATACTTACTCCGAAATACATTGCCCTGGATTCTAATAATGGACTGGATTTAAAGAAGATAAAGTCGCTTATAAATGAAAAAATATTCTACCCTGTAATAGTAAAACCAAACTGTGAAGGTTCAACTATAGGTGTAAACATTGTGGACAATAATGATCAGATCAAGCATGCTATTGAAGATGCGGCAGGATATGATAATAAAA
>Ga0210003_1001980_pt1 | contig 17580 bp, 19 predicted proteins | sample LantaG_FD_182804 | JGI IMG/M metagenome (GOLD analysis project Ga0210003, IMG submission 182804) | Deep subsurface microbial communities from Baltic Sea to uncover new lineages of life (NeLLi) - Landsort_02402 metaG (SPAdes) (version 2) | ecosystem: Environmental > Aquatic > Marine > Oceanic >...
ATGAAGAAGATCAAATGTAGAACAAGTTATTCCTATTATTTTTTTATTTTTTTTCATAATACTCTAACCAATAGTTTATCATTTCGTCTAACATAGACTCAAAGGTGTATTCAGGTTCCCAACCCAAAGATTCACGTAATTTAGTTGAGTCCCCTTTTAAGTTCTCTAACTCTTCAGGTCTGAAATGCTTCTCATCAATTACAACATAATCATTATAATCTAAACCTAAAGAACTAAAGGTATAACTACAAAGGTCTCTAACTGAATGTGAAATACCGGTAGAACATACATAATCATCAGGATTGTCTGATTGTAACATCAACCACATTGCATGTACGTAATCCTTAGCATGACCCCAATCCCTCGTAGCTTCTAAATTACCAATATGTAGTTTATCTTGTAAACCTAAACTTATTCTAACGGCCGCTTTTACAACTTTATTGGTTACAAAGTTAGTACCTCTTCTTGGTGATTCGTGGTTAAATAAAATACCATTCCATATTTTCATACCATAAGCATTTCTATAATTTCTACTGATATTATATGAGAATACTTTTGCGCAACCATAAGGTGATACAGGGTTCATCGGTGTTGTCTCTCTTTGATATCCATCTTCGTCGATTGAATTGCCAAACATCTCTGATGAAGACGCTTGATAAATCTTAATTTCCGGATTCACTAATTTAACCGCTTCTAAAATATTAAGAGTTCCTAAACCTGTAACATTGGCGGTATAAATGGGTTGATCAAAAGAAATTCTTACATGAGATTGTGCCGCCAAATTATAAACCTCATCAGGTCTGATTTCACTAATAACTCTAATCAAAGACGATAAATCGGTCAAGTCGGCGTAATGTAACTTCAACTTGTCGAATACATCGTCCAAACGAGAAGTTTGATTCTCTGAAACGGAGTTTCTTTTTAATGTACCATGTACTTCATATCCTTTTTCTAATAATAACTCAGCCAAATAAGATCCATCCTGACCATTTATACCGGTTATTAACGCCACTTTTTTATCCATTATTTACTATATTTGAAATTAATTTTATTTGATCTTCTGTTAGATCTTGATGGTTTGGTATGTAGAATCCATACTCATTGATTAATTGACAATTAGGTAGATTAACCTCTCCATAATTTTTAACCCACATTGGTTTTTTAGACATATCTCCAGCGATCAAAGGTCTAACCTCAATATCATTTCCAATTAAGTCCTCAATAATTTTTACTCTATTTTTATTCACTACGGGATATGCAAAATTAGAAATAAAGTCTGTTGGTCTATCTGTTATATTCAGTTGGTTAACGTTGATTGAGGACTTATATAATTGGAAATTTTTGTTTCTTTTTTCTGTGTAATCATCTAGTTTATCTATTGCTCTAATACCAATAAACGCTTGTAAGTCTGTTGACCTTAGATTAAACCCTGGTAAATAAAATGTATATAAGGAGTCAAACTCACTAATATTATTTTCTTTACGTAGTTTTTCTTGAATTTCTTTTGGTAGATCTCTATCCCAACCATGACTCCTCATCATTAGTAATGAGTAATAGAAATCTTCGTCATCAGTATTAATAAAACCACCCTCAATTGTACTTAAATGGTGACCAAAATACATTGAGAAAAATGATGCAAACCCAAAAGACCCCAAATACTTACCATCGTATTTTGAACCCATACTTTCACACACATCCTCCAATAAGATAACGTCGTGTTTTTCACACAAATCAACAACTCTTTTCATGTCAGGAACCAAACCTAATGGTGAAACTAAAATAAAAGTTGATGGAGAGTGTTCCACAAACAATTTTTCTAAGTGATCTAAATCACAAGAAAGATCCTCAAGATTACAATCACATAATATTGGTTCCATACCTAATAACATAGGTGAACTAACATCAGTCGCCCAACTTAAACCTGGTACGATAACTTTGTTGTTTTTTAATTTATTTGTATGTTGTAGCGCAGCTAACGCTAAAAGGATTGCTGAAGATCCCGAATTAAGGTAAACCGAATATTTCGTACCTATTTTTTTTGCCCATTTAGATTCTAATTCCCAAGTAAGATCTCCTTTTGTTAATCTTGGTATTTCATCTTGTCCTAACCACTCAATCAAAGAATTTATATCTTCTTTGTTAATGGTATCACTTACTAATTTTATCATAATAACTTTTATAAACCATTTTTATTCCTTCCGATAATTTTAGTGGGGAAAAGTCAGGTAGTAAAGACTTAAGTTTTTCTATTGAAACGTCTTTTCTATGTTGACCATTTGGTTTATCTAAGTCCCATTTAATTTCTAAATTTTCAGCGTCACACGCTTGTAACGCAATATTTGCCATTTCTTTTATTGAGAGGTTTTCCTCACCCGCAACGTTAAAATTATCATAAATATCTTTGGTGATTACCTCATAAATTATCTTAGCAAAATCATCAGCAAACATAAACTGTCTTAATGGGGAACCGTCACCAAAAAGAGTTATTGATTTTTCATTATTTTGTTTGGCATCAAATATTTTTTTAACTAATGCCGTTATGAAATGACTATTAGATTCATGATCTTTATCTCCAATCCCGTACAAATTACATGGGGTGAGATATTGATATTTAGTATTGTATTGTTTGTTATAGGCATCTATTTGAACAGCTAAACTTCGTTTTGCGTACCCATAAGAAAAATTAGTCATAGTTGGGGGACCTAAATGTAAATCTTCTTCTTTCATAGGATATGTTTCCATAACGTCAGGGAAAATACAAGTACTCAAAATCCCAATAAATCTTTTAACATTCATTTTATATGCGTAATCAACCAACAATGTATTCATCATTACATTTTCAGTATAATATTCTGCGGGTTTATTAATGTTATCTATGATACCACCAACCTTTGCTGCTAAATGAACAACAATATCTGGTTTATATTTTAAGTACATATTTCTAACCCCGACTTCGGTAGTTAAATCAAAATCTTTAGATGATAGAAAAATGGCATCAGGTAAATATTTTTTTAGATACTTACCGACTAATCCTGATCCACCGGTGACAACAATTTTATTTTCCATTTATAATTTGTTTAAATATTTTTATTGATTTTTTTATATCTTTTTTACTAATGTCTAAATTAGGTCTTAATCTAATTGATTTTTCTCCCGTTAAATTAACTAATATTTTATTCTTTAAACATTTAGAATAAAAATCATTTCTTAAATTTTCATTTTCTAAATCAAAAGCAATTAAAAATCCGGCACCTCTCACATTCTTAAAGTATTTTAACTTTTTTAATTCGGATATGAAAAATAATGATTTCTTTTTAACCTCATCAAGTAGGTTTTTATTCTTTATATATTTTATTATATATTTGGACCGGATCATATCTAACACATCACCATCCCAAGTAATGCAATATTTAATAGGCGTTAATTTACTCCCAATGTCATTAGTTGTTAAAAATCCGGATACTTGAGATTTTTTACCAAATACAATTATATCCGATTTATTTCCGGTATACCACACCTCACCCGTTGTACCAAAACCAGTTTGTATTTCGTCTGATATGGAAATTATATTATATTTTTTACATAGATTAAAAATATGATCAATTTCACTATTATCATAATATAAATCCCCTTGGGTACATCTTACGGGTTCAATTATTAGACAAGATATATTATGATTGGATTTAAATAAAATCTCTAATTCTTCAATACTTGATACTTTGAACCATTCAAGGTTATGAAAATCATCTAACCTAATCTTAGTAGATCCAAAACGATCTGTTATGTAATTGGAATAACCCATTATACCATGGAAACTTTTTGAAAAATAAACAACCTTAGAATTTTTTTTACCTGAATATTCCATAGCCGCCTTTATTGCCTGCTCAACCGCTAATGCCCCTGTGCAGGCAAAATGTGAAAAATTATATTTACCTACATTAACAAAAGACATAAACTCCTCCTCAAAGCTCTCTTTAAAAAACGAATTATATTCACAGTTTGTTATTTTAACATTACTACATTCTAATATTTCTTTTTTAAAATTTTTATTAAATGCTTTGGAATTATATCCTAAAGGTAGTGATGAATACATATTCATTAAATCTAAATAAAATGAATTAGTGTTGGTGTCGTATAAATAAGACCCCTTACTTTTTTTTAGGTCTATTTTTATATTTGATCTAGATATATTCATTTTATGATGCTGTCAAAATTTTCATATTTAATGAAATCATTTAGATTTGAATTTTCACTACAAGATATGATCTCCAAGTCAGGATATTTTTTTGGTAATACTTCATTTATAAATTTACTCCATATTCTAATTATTTCGGATTGATTTGGTTTACCAAAAGTTATATTTTTACCAAAATAATCAGATCTAAAATGATTTACGTCATTATCTGAATCCGCAGTATATTGACCACCTTTTCTTTCTACATTTCTATATTCAATATCATCACTATATCTTGCGTCCATACCAAGAAGATAAATTTTTCTGTATCCTTCATGATATAACATTTTTAACCCCAAAAACCCTGCGTTTGGTGGTAATGAAGTATTAATCATGTTTTCTGATTCTATCGTATCACATAATAATGGATAATCGTATGAGTAATTTGTTGGGTGAATTAATCGTATTTTATTTGATTTAACATACATATTTTCATTACTGACAATATCCCCATCTTGAAAATCAGTTGTGGTATGTCGTTGATTATCGTTAGTTTTTATTAAAAAAAATTTTTTTATATTACTATTTAACACTAAATTATTAATATCTTTATAAACTGATCTAATATCATTACTATCTATTGCCAAATAATATGTTGGATCAAATCCCCAGTCATCAAAGGCAACATACGCCCGATTAAATGTAATTGTGATTTTATCTTTCAATTTAGTCATGTCAATTTTTTTTAAACTAGGACCTGTCCCAATTATAAACGCTTCTTTTTCCATGTATTTTATGATTTTAATTTTAGTATTATACCGTGATCAACAATATCGTGATCGGTTAAAATTTCGGTAAATCCGGCATTTAATGAATATTCTTTTATTTCGTCTTCACTTATTTTCGTAAAGTTTAAAAAAGTTGATTTTAATGAACAAGTACATGGTAAATGTAAAAATGCTTCTCCACCCTTTTTTAATACTCTATAAACTTCATTTATATAATCGTTTATAACTATAGGATCTAACCTTATTAAACTATCAATTGAGTATATAAAATCCACACTATTATCATCAATACCATTTAATTCGTTACCCGAAGTTTTATAGAACTCAAAATTAGTTATTTGAGGATATTTGCTACGTATGTACTTTTCGGAAACCTCAAATAAATCAACACCTATTACTCTTTTTGCCAAGTTTAATTCTTTAATCCATTTACCTGTAAGACAACCAATTTCTAAAACTGTTTTATTATCTATTTTTGGTAATATATTATTTGTTAATATTGTTCTAAAGTAGGAGTCACCGTCTATCCAGTTACTTATGTCTTCTGATGTAAAAAAACGTTTATTTAAATAAGTTTCCCAAAATTGTCTTTGGTGGGAGATTGTGGAGTTTTCATTAATTTCTTTTTTTTCATCAACATAAATATGATCAACATCCTCTCTACTTACCGCCAACCTAATTGCGGGTCCATTACCTGAGGACATTATTTTATGAATTTTATTTTTTTCAATAAAAACGATATCATTCTTATATATTTTTTTAATAATACCGTCAATTTCAAAATCCCACTCACCTTCTAAAATATACCACCATTCATTCCAATTATTATGATAATGTCTTCTATTACCTTCACCAGGTAATTGACATATTAAAGTTGCGGAGTTATTTTCTGAGTTTATTACTCTATGACTCCAAGAAGTTCTCATATCTTTTGACATGATAATTGATTCCACATTACAAATTTCCATGTTTTCGTGGTCAAAGTCATTATTAACAACACCATCCCTATGTAAAATAGATGGAACATCAGATTCAGAATGAAATTTTTTAGGGGTATAATATTCAATTATTTTTTTTGTGTTAAAAGATCTAAAAACAGATTCAGCCAAATCAAAATCTTCTTCATTGTCAATATCAATGGTTGAATACCCCTTAATTGAATACGTTCCAATTGTACCATCACCACCATGATACGCAGACCCATAAGTTTTCATATTATGTTTAAATATTTCCGTATCCCATCCCATAATACCACAAGCATAAACTTGGATTGGTTTTAACATTTGAGATGGTAATGTCTTATCTTTTTGGATAAAATTTATTGGTTCATCATTAAAAAGACATTCTATTTGTTCATTTTTTACTAAAATTTGGGTATTATAATTATTTTCCAACATAGATTTAACAAACCCTTTAATCTCGTCCCCATTTATAAAAGGAGAGGTCGCTAACAATTGAATTAAAATATCACCATCAGTGTTATTTATAAAATCTAATGCAAAATCATCATTAGTAGCACTATCAGTTGATAGGTGATCAGGTCTTTTATAGAATTTTATTCCGTGTTCTTCCACTATGGGTAAAAATTCTTCAGATTCGGAATTAAGATATATTTCATCAAATATATTTGATTCTTTAGCGGCCTCAATAATATATGAAACCAAAGGCTTACCATTTATTAACCTTAAATTTTTTTTTGGTATTCTTTTACTCCCTAGTCTAACAGGGATCATAGCAATTAATTTTTTTTTCATTGTATTAAAATATAATATGTGTTATTTGGATTTAAAATAGAATTGTATTATAATAAATTTTCTTTTAAATAATCATCTAAAATAATTCTTTTTTCTATTTTAATTAATTCTTTTAAATATTCAATTTGACTTAATTGGTCATGTAAGTCAACTCTCGCTTGTGATGGATTTATAGTTTTCTCATCATTATGTCTTAAATGACCCATAGAATTTAAAGTCACAGTATCAAAATAATCATCTCGATATACTTTACCATATTTTCCCATATTATAAAAATCCATACCTGTAATATAAATTGATTTTACATTATAATTCAATAAAATTAATAACGTTGATATACCACAACTTAATGTTGTTCCAACATCGTTAAAAAGTTTATAAATATAACGATCATTAGGTTTATGTACTTTTATATTATTGTCCGTTAATTTTCTTACAAAATTATCATATTCATGACATTCATAACAACAAACCATACAACCTATTACATAATCTAATGTTTTTAGAAAATCTATATTTTCCAAAGCAATTTTTTTCTCCCAAATATTAAATGAATGGGATATTATTGTTGTTTTAGAACCATAATCTAATATTTCGGACTGTGGGATTTTTGTTAATTGTCCTGGTCTTATTACCACATCAAACGAATCTATAAATTCACCCATTCCTTTTCCTTTAATATTAGGCGCTGGACCAACAAGTATAATATCTTTGTTATCTAATAAATTAGATAATTCCTCACAAATTTCATAATCAATAAAATTATCACCACCAATATGTGATGAAAACATTCTTAATTGTTCTAAAGGTGGGGGAGAAGAAGAGTTCCATTTACTCATTATCAAAATAGTTTTTTAAAAATTTAATTAACTCACTATCATATGTAAATGAATATTGTCCTAAATTACCGTATGTGTTACATAATATTGGTTTAATAATATTAGGTAAATTCTTTTTATCTTTTTTTAATATTTCAAAATATTCATAGACATTAATTTCTTTTAAATCTAAACCTTCTTTTATTTCATTGAAAACTTCTTTCATTTCCAAGTATTCTTTTTCATTTAAATTTCCCATCTGATATGATATATAATTACTTATATCCATACCATAACAAACTGCTATCCCATGTGGTATTGTATAATTGGTCATAGATTCAATTGCGTGTCCAAAAGTGTGACCATAATTAAATAATTTTCTAATACCTTCTTCCTTTTCATCAATTTCAATTACAGACTTTTTTATTTGTAATGATCGTTTAATTAATGACTCAAAATCTTTAATTTTTGATTTTTCTTTAAAGAATAAAAAATCTTCGTATGATGAGAAAATAAAATAATGTAGCATTTCTCCTAAACCAGATTTAATTTGATTTTCAGGTAATGTTTGTAATAACTTTGTATCTATGATTATTTTTTGAGGTGGATAAAAATTACCTAATTGATTTTTAAAGTTTTTAAAATTAATTGATGTTTTTCCTCCAATACAACTATCCCCTTGTGATAATAATGTTGTTGGGATAAATACCCATTCTACACCTCTATAGTAAATAGAGGAAATAAAACCACATATATCTTGTATCACACCACCACCTATTGCAAATATTTTATTTGATTTTTTAAAATTATTCTCGATTAAATATTCAATAGTGCTTGAAATTTTATTGTATTCTTTTTCATTTTCATTTGAATCAATATTAATAATGATTTTGTTATCATCTTTGTAATTAATATTAATATCTTTTATTATAATATCTCCATTTGAATAGGTTTCTTTTATGAAATCCTTATAATCCCCAAATGAAACAAAATAGTCGTGTATTGTTGATTTTATTTTCATTTTGATGTAAATCCTCCGTCAATTATTATATTTTGACCTGTTATGTATGTATTCTTTTCAGATGAAAGAAAATATACTAATTCTGCAATTTCATTAGTTTTGGCAAATCTACCTAAAGGTATTAATGATGTTAATTCATTTATTTCATTTTGATTTAATGATTCAAAAGTTAATTCTGTTTCTGTAAAACCTGGTAAAACACTATTGATTAAAATATTTTTTGGACCTAATTCTATGGATAAAGATTTTGTCATTCCATTAATAGCATATTTTGTTGACGAATATAATGATCTTTTTTCTTTCGAGACAAATCCAAAAATTGATGATATATTAACAATCTTAGAATTTGTTTTTAACTTGGGTAGAATTTTTTGTATTAAAAAATATGGGGCTTTTATGTTTACGTCAAAAATTTTATTAAATTCATTATCCGATACTTCACCAATTTCTTTTATAATATTTATTCCCGCATTGTTTATTAAAACATCAAAATCTATTTTTGATATTTCATCCAAGAATGATTTAACTGATTTATCATTTGTAAAATCTACAATGAAAAAACCATCTATATAATCAGGAACATCAATTTCTTTTGTGCCTGTTATATAGATGGAATAATTATTTACATGGAATATTTCACTTATTGATTTACCAATACCTCTAGTTCCTCCAGTAATTAAAACTTTTTTTTTACTCATCTAAAGGTCTTGATAATGGTTGTGTAACACTTTTTCTAACAATTTCATCGTGGATAGTTGGACATTGTCCTCCACACGCATGAATTAATTCGTAGAACATAATTAAAGTTAATACTTCTGTTGTGTGGAAATATTTTACATTTAAACAAACTTCGTTAATTGTTTCAGGTAAAATATTTCCTGATTGTCCTGATATTAACGTTGTATTAAACCCATTAATATCCGCCCAATGTAATGCGGAAATTATATTTTTAGATGTTCCAGAACAAGAAAGTCCAATAATTAAAATCTTTTTGTTAGATCCTAATCTTTTTTTATGTAGTTCTAACCATTTAATAAACATATTATTATACCCATAATCGTTTGCCACTGATGTTATTAAACATTGGCTATCCATAGTATGAATATATTTATTAACTCCTGCTTTTGCGAATAATCTATTACAATCATCTGCTGCGTGATTACCAACAGCCCAAAGACCACCGTTACCTATAACGAATACCTCATCCGCCTCTTTGAACATCTTAAAGAATTTTAAGTATTGTTCATTACTCATTGTTTCTAGAAACTTACTTTCTATGTTTTCAAAATCTACGTGTGCCATAATTAAAAATTTTATAATTAAAATATAGTTTATTTTTTTATTCTTGTAAAGTTATTTTTTTATATATTAAGTCATCGGGAAGTATAAAATTTTCAGATAATTTAAAATTTTCTTTTACGTATTCTAATTTGGAAATATAATCTTCTTCTGTTAAATTATTTAATATATTTTCTAAATCATTAATATCGTCAAATAGTATAAAACCTCTTATATCAAAAAAATCACCGATTGAAGGGCAACCCCAATATATTGGAATTGTTCCCGTTCTTAAACAATCAATTAATTTTTCAGTAAACCAATAGTCTCTTTTACAATTCTCAATAACTATTGAGAATCTATAATCCATTAATCCATCTATCTTATTTTTTATTGGATTATATTTTCTGCCATATACATCAAACTTATCATTAAATTTTGAAATAACAGAATGTCTTAATTTATGTCCCGTTGCTTGAGTTTTATCTGATGATATTATACTAATATTTTTTGTTTTGTTATATATTTTTTGATCTTCCGAAGTTATCCAACAACAACCAAAAGGTAATAATTCAAAAGGATGCCCTAAATCAATTAATGTTTTTTCATGAGTAAAAATTTTTAAATAATTATCTTTTAAATTTTTAATTTCTGAATATAAATTCGGTCTTATTTCCACAGGTTCAATTATCCAACCAACAGAATTTTTATTATTTCTTGCACTTTTAATGTGTGAATCCGTAAATACTATTAAATCATTCCCATTAATATCGATATTTGTTCTATCCCACGTAAAAAGTTTTGACGTTTGATAATCACTACTGTATCCTAAAACTGAATGTGAAAAAGATGAGTCGACTAATTTTATTTTATCCATTGTTTTAAATTTTTAAAAACCCATCTACATATTTAACATTAATTTTTTCCCATTCGGATTCATAAATATTAAAATGTGGATGTAGTCCATTTGGTCCAAACCATATTGATGGGGTTAAAACCCGTTTATTTATATTTTTGTTTAAAAAACTTCCCCACCAAGAAAATGAAGAATTTGACATAATATTATTTTTACATAAACTTATCATCCACATATCTTCATAATCTTTCATATCATCAACAATAATAACTTTATCATTTTTTATATTATTTCTCACCCATTCTTTATCATCAGAAAATATAAAAAATACTTCTGTTTCATTTAAATGATTAATACAATAATTAATATAGGTAATATCTATAACAGGAAGAACATTTTTAATTGATAAATAATCTCCTCGTCTTATATGGATTGATGTTGTTATTTTATTTTTTAATTGTGGATATTTTTTATATATTTTTTCCGTAAACTCATCTGACGGAGAAAACATATCTTTAATAAAATTATCAAACCCAAAAAAATTTTTACTGCTTTGGTAATAACCGTTGAATTCAATTGTTTTATCAAAAGTAACGTTTATTTTTGGGTCATTAAAATGATGTTCGGATAATTTTTTTTTATCCGAAATTTCATTAACAAATGTTATATTTCTAAAAATATTATTAATATAGTTATTTGTTTGTTTTGATTGTGGTGATGGTGTAAATGCATGGGGTAAAAAAACTGATTTTATATTATGTTTTAATCCTTGACTAACTGCGTGTGCGATTTGAAACATCTGATTTCCTAAACCCCCCATTAAATATGCTGTAGAATATATTGATCCCATAATTATTTAATTAACCAATCGTAATTCACTAATTTATTTTCAATGTTAGAATAACTTTCTATTTGAGTTGTTAACGGTTCGGATGATGAATATGCGTTATATTTTTTTTGTAGATTTGCCATCATAACGTCATTCTCAATTGAGAAATTTTTAATGTTATTTATTAACTCTTCAAATACAAGTTTTTTTAAAATAACACAATGTGCCGAAAAACTATTATTTAATTTAACGCACTTATCATTAACTTTTAAAGTTTTCATTCCCATATGGTAATTATGGTTAGCTCCAAAATATAACATATCCCAATCGGATGGAACATTGTCTAAATAATCTTTAATTTTTTCATTAAAATTATCTACAAATAAACAATCGTCTTCAATGATCATAATATCATCACAATCATTTTTTGACCAATCCTCATAAATTTTTAAGTAGGTGTTTATTAATCCAAACATACCATTTCTCAATCTGCTTGGATTATTAATTGTATTACCATTAATACCTTCAATTAATTTATATTTTTCACAATTAATTTTTTTTAATTCCGATTCAATGTGGGTTTTTCTATCAGTTCGATCCTTAAGATTAATCACATAAATATTTTCAGTTATTTCATTTATATTCATAGTTAATGTCTTACGTTATAATACACTTCAGGTGTGATAGTCCAATTATTTGTTAAAGATTTTAATTTAATTATAAAATCAAAATCTTCACCATCTCTATTATTATCGAATAATAAATTTTCAAATTTGTTTTTAAAACAAAATGATATACCTACTTGACCAAATTTTATTTGGTTACTTGTTAGTGGTGGCAATACAATTCCATTTTCATAAACCATTCTCCAAAGAACAAAGTCAAAATTCGAATACTTTGTAAAAAGATCCTCAACGTATTTATGATGAACTGAATCGTCGTCGTCTAAAAAACCAATCCATTCTGTGTTAACCAATCTTATCCCTTCATTCCTCACTAAACCTGATTTTCCATGATGATCACTAAAACCACCAAGTTTATCAATTTTTATTGTTTTAATTCTATCGTCATTAAAAGAAATACCATCAACACCATCATAAACAACAATACACTCCCAATTTGGATTTGTTTGACTTACCAAAGAATTTATGGACCTTTCCAATGTCGGTCTATTCAAAGATGGAATAATAAATGTAATCATTATTTTATTTAAATAGTTTATTATAGTTTTCTTCAATAAAAGGAATTAAAGTTTGTGTGTAATCATCATATTCCCCCTTTTGATTTTGTTGAGATTTTGTTCTGGTTTTACTTTCAAAATGATAAGAAACTAAAGATCCATCATAGTAATTCTTCAAACCTTGTAATCCCATGTTTAAATTTAACTCAACATCTTCAAAACAAGTATTATACTTTTCATTGAATCCCCCAATTTTTTCAAATGTTTTTTTTCTTACCATCATTAGTGCTGCCGTATTTCCCATAACATCTTTAATTGATGTCGTATATTGATAATATGAACCTAAATTCGCATGAGTCAAGTTAATTTTTTTGGAATTTGGTATTTGTTGAAAAATAATCCCATCATGTTGAACGGTATTATCTTCGAAATGAAGTCTGCAACCTACAGTCCCTACCTTAGGTTTTTCCTTCATAATTTTTAACATACCATAAACAACATTATTTAATATTTTAATATCGTTATTTGAAAACAAAATAAATTCATAATCATCGTTTAAATAATTTTTAACAACATCGTTATTTATTTTGGCAAAATTGTAATAGTCGTATTCGATAAAATTAATAAATCCTAAATTAAGTATGTTATTTTGAATCCACTCTTTTTCGGAATCTGTTGATCCTGTGTCGGCAATAAAAATTTCAAAATAGTCTTGATTACAGTGGTCATAAAAAGACTTAACACACTCATATAACATATTAACATTACCCTTTGTTGGTATTATTATTGCAACTTTACCAATATTTTTTATTGGTTTTTCTTTAATAAGTGGAACGAAGATTTCAGAGGGTTTTAAATCTAATGGTAATACATGACCCCATTTCTCAACAAACTTTTCTTTACTCACCCAAAATTCATCATTTGGTTTACCAATAGATTCATGAGTAATTTCAAATGAAGATGTAACTCCAATTTTAATACCGTCTAAATAATTTGGAACACAAAATAAATGATCGTAGAAGTGGAACTTTCCGATCGTTTCATCAAACGTATGTTTTATTTTTGTTTTATCAAATGATATGAATAATCCATCTATGGTGACGACCGGTATTAGAAAAGGTAATTTTGGGGAGTATCTGTTAATCCATTTTTTCTGACCTTCTGGATGATGATAAACTTGACCTACCATAGTTAAGTTCATTCTTTCCCAATAAACACCTGACTCAGGAAAATAACAAGATCCTGCTTTTCCAATTATACCGAATTCGGGGTTATTAGAAAAATCATCTAAGAGTTTTTTACCCCAATTTTTTTCTAATTTAATATCGTTGTGACAACAAACTACAATATCATGGATTGACTCTGTTATACCGCTATTATAAACTTGAGATAAACTATATTGATTATGGTTAACGTATTCTAATATTTGAATATCTTTAACACCAACCGTTTGTAGTAAATGTTGTTTGAATTTACTATTATAGTTTTCGTCTTTATGTGTTGAATATATAACCGTCATCATACGCCTGTTGATCCGAACCCATTTTCATTTCGGTCCTTTGAGTTTATTTCTTTCTTTTCAATTAGGTTAATCCATTTACCGGATACAACAGGACATAGAACCGCTTGGGCAATTTTTTGACCTTTTTCAATTTTTACTTTTTGATTTGTTGTGTTAAAAAGTATTATTTTAATTTCTCCTGTATATCCTTGATCAACAGTTCCTGGTGAGTTTAAAACCATAAGACCTTGATTTAAAGCCAAACCACTTTTAGATCTAACTTGAATTTCATATCCGCTAGGTATATCAAAATGAAGTCCTGTTGGGATTAATGCTCTATCAAACGGATGAATCCATTTATCTTCTGTTGAATATAAGTCAAATCCTGAGTCGGTATAATATGCGTATTTTGGATCAACAGCATTTTCATTCGATTTGGTATAACCCAAATCTATTGTTGGAATGTATTCCTCCATTTCTTTTTCTAACTCAGGGACATCTAACCCAAATGTTTTCATGATTAGATCATAGTCAACATCATCTGTTTCTTCATCACTCATGGATTCTAAAATATCCATAAGATCTTTTATATCCTTTTCATTTATATCGTCAAATTCTTCCATTACTTTAAACTTTTTAACTTCATAATCGCATCAACTAATACTAAGACATCTTTTTCGCAGTATTCTGCAATTTCTTTTAACATATTTTTATTCCAATATGCGTTATGAACTTGACTACCCGTTACTTCACCATCTTTTGGTGTTGGTATGTCTAAACAAGAACATAATAAATCTAACGATCCTATTGCGGTATATGATCCATATTGCCATATTTCTTTTGTATCAATGGCTTTAACTTCCCATGGCTTCGTGTCATAAGAAGGTAATAATTTTGATGGCATAATTCCATTAATTATCATTCGTTTTGCCAACATTGGAATATCAAAATTCTTTAAATTATGCCCACATAAATAAAAATCTAATTTATGACATCGGTTTAATAAATCTCTTACTTCCAAAAGAAGTTTATTTTCATCATCACCTGAGAATGTTTGTTTTTTAACCTCACCGTTATCTAAAACAAAGGCCATGGTAACACAAACAATTTTTGCAAACTCAGGAACCAAAGCGGCTCTGTTTTTAAACATTCCATCATAATCAAGATTTGAATCTTCAGGGAATCTTTTTTGAAACCAATCAAAATATTTTTCAAATTGTTCAGCAACTTTTGGGTTTGTTTCTTTACAGGTTGTAAAATCAGGACATCCACCAACGGTCTCAATATCCAAAAATAAAATTTTTGTTAAAGGTATGTTAATCATTATTATTTAATTAAAGATTTATAAAAATCCGCCCTTGTTTTTGTGACCAAATTAAGATCATATCTTTCTTTTACGGTCTCATACAATCTTTCACCAAGATCGGTAATTAAATTAGGATTATCAACTAACTTTTTAACATGTTTTGCCCAATCACTATGGTTGTTTGATTCATTTACCAATAATGCATTTCCGTCGGTGAATTTACCTTGATGTAATGCGTGTTTTAAATCAATCGTATATGGACCAATATTTGATGCAATTAATGCTTTTTTATAAAATCCAGCCTCAATAACTTTTAATTGAGATTTCATTCGATTAAACATGTGATTTTTAATTGGTGCCAAAGAGATATCAAATTTCGCATAGTTTCTTGCGTATGAATCAACAGGTCTAGTCCAAACCCTAACGTAATTTTCTTTTTCAATTGCAGGATAATCACCCTCTTCAAATTTATCTAAGTAAGTTTTATATTCAGGAGAAATAATTTTGTAATTATTTGTAAAAATTTCTTCATATCTAACCCACACAGTTTCTTGTGGTTTAATTGGTCTTTGTGTTTGTTGTCCTGTTTCTTTGTTAATTTCTGTTACAGTCCCTCTAACATCAAAACCACAAACATAATATTGTAATTTATCTTGGATTGGTGATAATTTTGACACCATCCCATCTAAAAGTTTTAAATCGTGTAAATGTGATGATCCTCCTAACCAACCTACTCGAATTTTTTCCGAATCTAATGTTGGTTCATTAAATTGTGGTTCTTTTGGATCTATTGCGTTTGGTAATACCAAAACATTTTTGTTGAATTTTCTAATCTCGTTTGCAAACAACTCAGTTGTGGTTGTTACATAATCAGCAACTTTTAAATTCTCAACAATTTTTGTATGAATTTTATTTTCGACAATTAACTGATGAATTGGGTGTTCTTTTGTTGGTAACCAATAATCGTCGATATCGGCAATTACAATAATACCTAAACTCTGAAGACTTCTAACTAAAGAAGGACAATTTTCAATTGGACCAACACTTCGGTGAAAATGAACTATTTGATATTTTTTCCAATAGTTTAGGTCGTTTAATCTTGGTTGATAATCAATATCTACGTGAAAATCGTTTGGGTATAAATTTTGGAGTTTAATATGTGGATCTACGGATCTGAATCTACCAACCCCACTCGTATCGCTAGGAAGAACTAAAACATTAATTTTTGACATATTTTCTTTTTGTTTAATTGTAGTCAAAAACAAAAGAATAATCAATAAAAAAACCCACCTTTTATGAAGTGGGTTTAATATTAGGAGTTCGCCTGAAAAGTATTATTTAGCCATTTTTTTAACCTTTAGAACCTTACCTTCAAATAGATGTTGTCCTACTCTAAACTTAAACATTTCACCGCTTTTAGATTCAGATTCAACTAATAAACCATTTTCAGATAATACTTCTTCCATAGTTTCTCTAACAATATCTTTAATTTGTTGTGTAGATAATGAAGATGTTTGTTGTGATGGTTGTGATTGAACTTGTCTTCTTGTTCTTGATTCGTTCACAACATCACCTTTGGCGTTAGCATTCATCAATCGAGACGCTTTTTCAACCAATTCATTACTTAATACCGCATTTGTTCCCATACCCATAGTTGGTTGTTGAATTGGGTGTTCCATCATTAACCTTTTTATATCGTCAGGTAATTTAGAATTTGAAATTCTATCTTCTAATGGAACTTGGTTATTAACTTGTTGAACGGGTCTTTGTTCCTCTAAAAACTCTTGTGGTAAATTATATGTTGCTGGAATCGCTTCATAAGATTCTACCATTGGTGATGAATAACTTTCCTGTGATGTTATATTTCTTGCATTACCACGACCAATGTCGTTATGTTTTTCCATGATTTTTTTTGAAATCATCAATTTTTGTAATAATTCTGCTTCTGAATTCATATTTAATTTTAATATTTAAAACACTGCGTTTATAAAAACTCTTTCCATACTTTTATCCCCATTTGGGTTATAGTCTGGTTTTGGTGTGTCAAAAGTTTCTTGGGTCGGTCTAATGAAATC